>SMTZ1_10000070_pt1 | contig 77608 bp, 76 predicted proteins | sample DeeMarSWOR136_30_FD_25667 | JGI IMG/M metagenome (IMG submission 25667) | reverse complement strand
GATAAATTGTGGCGAAGAATCGACCGCTGTGTATTGGGACAAAGCATTGGTGGAAATCGACTTGGTCCAATCTGGTAGAATTGATTTCTTTGTCCCCGATGAAGGGGATTCTGGCTGGCACAATCCTTTAGATCCAGGTGCAGACACCGTAATATTAGACTTCACGGTCGAAAACCAATCGAACAAGGAAGTGTCACTGACCGCGATGGGTTGTGATCTTTATGCAGAAGGTCAGTATGTTTATTACAAGCAAGATGTATATGTCCCGCCAGTAATACTTCCAGGAAATGGCTCCATGAGTATCCAATTTTCGGTCATAATTACAGAATCCGTAGCTTATCAAATCGACCACAGCGATGGCATTGATGATTTCACCGGTACGGGAACATTCAGGTTTTGGATTACTGGCTATGATAACGAACTCTATGAGTATATCCGCCATAATTACGCATACAATGAAATGATGGTATCAAAGCCGTAACTGGTTTTGACGTAGAGAATCTATAGGACAGTAGAATTCCCTCAATATCACACTGCGAGGTGGAGAAAAAAAATGGGTAAATATGATTCAGTTGCACCGTGTGGTGATTACTGCAGTGGTTGCGGGCAATACAACGGGTCCATTGTCAATACAGCAAGGCAAATGAGAGATTTTACAGATCTATACGGGTTTGAATTTCGATCCAAAGGCGCATTCGATTACAGACAATTCGTGCTTGGCTTAAAGTGGTTCATCGACAACGCGAAATGTCCAGGTTGCCGACACGGGGGTGGCCCTGCTTGGTGTGAAGCGAAGAAGTGTTGCATTGAGAAACAATTGCGCATCTGTTTTGAATGTACAGATTTCCCGTGCGAAAAGGTGAAGGCTGTAGCAGACCCAGATACAATGGATAGATACAGAAAGTTCGAAGAAATGGGGTTCGATAAATGGGTTAAGGACCAAATTCAGAAAGCTCAACGAGGTTACGAAATACATCTGCAACGTGTGTTATCTCTGAGACCACGGTAGACATAAATTTGTATACACGAATTCTTATTAACAACTTAAGATTAGTGCACTTTTCTTACCTATCCTCTTCAAGGAAGAACTAGAGGAGCTTTGAAGGTAATCACTATCACTTGAAAATAGCCTTCGATCATAAATTCTTGACAGGGATACACTTCCAACTATAATAATTTTAGGAGGCGATATGAGCACGTGGCTCAAATTTGATGCAAAAATCAGCGGTCAGATGCGCACCGTGTCGATCAATCTCGGAATTGTACAGTATGTATCAATTTATGAAAATATGGTTCTCTTTCATTTTTCAAAAGATGAGATTCTAGCAGTCGGTCCAGAAGAATCTCCGGCCCATCACAAAGCTGATGCGGAGACGATGGATTTAATAATGCAGGGGCTTCGAAGATACAAAGTACTTACTGTCTAGACTAAGAGACAGATCCTGAACCCAAAAACCACCACGTACACCAATAGTCAAGTTTACAATATTGGTATTATAATTAGATTCTTTCGATGAATGCTTTGAAGTCTTCTCTTTGAATCTTTGTCTGCTTGCCGGTTTTCATCTCTTTGACCGCATACACGCCTTCCTTTTCCTCGTCTTCACCGTAAATGACCGTATATGCAGTCCCGACTTTGTCGGCTTTCTTTATCTGTTGCTTTAACGGCGCGTCTGGATTGCCAGATATGCATACGTGGCCTCTGGCTTGTATATCGTTCCTTAGGCGGATTATTTCATCCATGTACCTTTCCCCCATGCCGACCACGTAGAAAGTTACTTCCTTATCGATGTGAGGCACTTCCTTGGGCATGGTGAGCAGCAGCCGCTCTGGACCCATTGCCCAACCAGTACAAGGAGTATTCGGGCCGCCCAATTCTTTCATTAGCAGGTCGTACCGACCTCCAGCAATGATCGTGTCCTGTGCACCCAATCCTCTGTGCTTGAACTCAAACACGGTTCTCGTGTAATAGTCCAATCCACGCACAAGTTTCTTATTCTCAGCATACTCAATGCCATACTTTCTAAGATACATTTTGACTCCGTCGTAATGCGCGGCGCAATCTTTGCAGAGGTTATCGGTGATCTTCGGTGCCTTATCATATACCTTATGGCAAGTTTCTTTCTTACAATCAAAAATCCGCAGGAAATTATGCTCGAATCGTCTCCGGCAATCAGCACAGAGCTTTGATATGTTTGGCTCAAGGTACGTCCCGAGCCTTTCACGGTAAGCCCTGCGACATTCAGGACAACCTATTGAATTCAGCTCAATGTTGAAACCCTTGGCGCCGATCAGATCCAGATATCTCTTGCCCTGGTCGATGATTTCAGCATCATAGAACGCTTCACTCTCGCCGAGCAATTCAATACCGATTTGCAGGAATTCGCGATACCGGCCTTTCTGCGGCCTCTCGCGGCGGTACATCGAGCAAATATAGAGAAAACGTGCCGGGAGAGATAACTTGTTTTCAATAAAAGCCCTGAGTACCGGAGCGGTGCCTTCCGGTTTCAGTGCGTACCATTTTCTATTGACTTCAAACTTGTAGATCTCGTGCTCGACAATATCAGTCGTTTCACCGATCGAACGATCGAACAGCGTGGCAAATTCAAATGTAGGCGTTCTTATTTCTTGATATCCTTGCTGCCCAAAAAAGCTGCGCGCCACCGCATTCATTGTCTCGAGTCTTTTCAGTTCGTCCCCGAAGATATCCCTGGTACCCTTAGGCTTCTGATACATTACCCCTTACTCCTTTTTGTCTGAAAACAAAATAGCTTACGATGAGTGCAACGATACCAGCAAGAATGTCAAGCACTTCGAAATCACGGCCAGGAATTATCAGCTGCTGAAACTCGGCCAGAAGAACCACCGTAAGACCGAGAAGGAAGAACCCCTTCGCACTCATCAGTTTGATTGCTAGCAGACCTAGTATGAAAAACACTACAAAATGATAAATCTTATCTACCCCCCATAATCTCATCTTTGGTACTTCTAGTTTTGGGTAGCCCGTAAGCACAAAGATAATTACAATCCACACAATGAGCATGACGAGCCGGGTATTCTTTTTCACTCTTCTTCCCATTCTGAAATCGCCTTGATGACATCGATTGGGGCTATGCTTTCAAGAATGTCTGAACGCAGAGTATCATCGCTTAATAGTCGCAAAGTCTGAGCCAGAATGGCTGCAGAATCGTCTTTTTCTGAAAATAGGAAAAGAACAATAATATACGCTTGCATCGGGCCATAGTCTTCAAAGGATAAACCGGATGGATTGGTGGCAATAATGACCTCACTCTTCGATTTGTCCCTGAGCACAGCACGAGGCAGGAATATGCCTTTACCAATAGCCGTAGGCATGATTTTTTCTCGCTGTAGTATATTGTCCACGACACATAATTTATCTTGCTCGGCGCTGGTTTCTAACATGCGCACTAGCATGTCTCGATACTTCTCTGCAGTCACATTTAGTAGTATCCTATCTTTATCAAGATAATCTGCCAACATCATCACATTATCTCTATTTTCTATGGTTAGTCAACCAGTGTTACCAATTGTATCAAAGAATATCACTCGTGTTCGTCACCGAGATAGCGTTCAAAGAGTTGCTTGGATGCCCCGCAATCCGGACATCCCCAATGATCGGGTAGGTCTTCGAAAAAGGTTCCCGGATTTATACCGGACTCAGGATCGCCTTTTTTGGGGTCGTATACATAATCACAGATCGAACAGCGCCATTCCTGCACGACTCACCTCCTTGTCACGAAGTATTTTGATAAGCATGAGACACATCTAGCACCAACGTTATGAGTTTATCCATAGCCTGAGCGAGTTCCTGGTCAGAAACAAACTTGGTGAACTCCTCTCCTCCGCCAACGATGTCAGATACAAGCAAAAACGAAGCAGCATTCAATCCACTCCGATTTGCCAGGTAGTAAATCAGACTAGTCTCCATCTCCACGGCAATGATGCCTTTCTCCCTTAGTTTCTGTACATAATCCGGAAACGGGTTGTAGAAAACGTCAACGCTGGCCACACCGCCGAAGGTGATTTCGATGTGTTGTTCTTCCGCAACGTTGTGTGCGGTATTCAATATCTCGAATGTAGCGTAGGGTGCATGCGGTTCACCGTTTAGGTAAGTCCGTGTGGCTCCGTCAAAAGGGGACGCTGCAACTGCAGCAATCATGTCCAGTGGTTCAACATTGGCGCCGATTCCGCCGCACGTACCGATTCTGATAAGTGTTTTCACCCCAAGCTGAATGAGTTCTTCGACAACGATTGCCGCCGACGGACAACCCATGCCAGTAGTTTGCACGCTGATCTTCTTCTCTTTATAACTTCCAGTGTATCCGAGCAAACCCCGATTCTTGTTTACTAAGTTCGATTCCTTTAGCATTTGCCCAACTCTTACAGCTCTTGCCGGATCACCAACCAGCAACACAGTCGGAGCATAATCCTCTTTCTTTGCTCTAAGATGTATCGGCATCTAACCTCCTTCAAGTTTTGCTTGTAGTGATGGGGTGGCGAATTTTCGACAACCTAAATTGGTAATCGATAAGGAGCGGACGTGTGTCACCGTAAAGTCTATATCTCCGGAGCCGCCTCTCCCCCATCGTATGAAATGGCCTCGATAGATTTCAGCAAAGAATCACAATGACTCTCATACAGGGCCATATATTTTTGCTTGACCGACGGCGCGCGCGGAACCTTGACCTTGAGTGGATTTATGGGTACGCCATTTTTGTGCAACTCGAAATGTAAGTGGGGTCCAGTGGAGAGTCCGGTCGAGCCAAGGTAGCCGATCAATTGGCCTGCTTTCACTTGCTTACCCACGTACAGTCCCTTTGCGAATCTGGAGAGGTGTCCATAGCGCGATCTGAAGTTATTCTTGTGGCGTATCTCAACCAGGTTACCGTAACCACCTTTCCAGCCTTTGAAAGCAACCTTACCATCACCAATCGACGAAACCGGAGTCCCGATGGGTGCTACATAATCAAGACCGTGATGTGGACGCCAAACCTTCAGTATTGGGTGAAATCTTCTTTTTGAAAAGTAGGAACTTATGTAAGAAAATCGCAGTGGGGATTTGAGCAGTGACTTTCTCAGAGATTTGCCTTCCAGATTGTAGTAGTCCTCGTGCCCGTCGGGATCGCAAAAATAGACGCCGTGGAAGTTTCCAGCCTCTCCATTGTAGCGGGCAAATATTATTGTGCCATAATCCAAAAATACGGAATCACAGAAGGTTTTCTCCACGTAGATGAAGAACGAATCACCATCTTGTGTTTCGGTGAAAAAATCAACTTCCCACGCAAAAACATCGGCAAATCTGATTACCAAGTTGGAGGTCTCGCCCACCGCCAGCATAGACTCATACAATGTGGACTGGATATCTCCCTTGATATAGGCGAATGCTGTGTCCATATATGGATATTTCATTGCGACCACAAAACAGCTGCTATCGCTAGTCACGTAGTAGGTGTTTTGAAGATTCTGACGGTAGGTCAACGAGGAAAACTTTCCATTCCGTTTGACCAGAAGAATTGTATCGCCGGGCAGACATTTTCGGAAAGGAAACCCTGCATTCTTGAGTGCCGTGATAATTGTTAACCGGCACTCGGCGACCGAAAGACCGTCGAGTATAGTTTCTAAATTCTCCCCACGTTTGACAATGTGCTTTGACTCAAAGATGACTGGTTCATCAACTTCTTGCGGCATCCTTGCACAACCTACAAGGATGAGCACAACTAGAAACAGCGTACTAAATTTGTGCTTGTATGTAATCCTTGACCCACTCATCGTATATCTTATTCTGATAGGCAAATGAACAGCCCTCAACGACTAACCGATCAATCCTTGAAAGCCGATGCACTATTTCTTTGAAATCTGAAAAGCCCCACAAGTCGAACTCTATTTGCAGATACCGCTTCTTAAATCGAGATGCGATATTACCGACAAACCCGATTTCTTTCAGTAACCTGCGTAACTCCTTGACCCGTAGTTTTGTAACAACCGCAAGATGAATATGCATGTAGTTCTTAATAACATACCAGTTAAAATTCGGTGCAATTGACAAAATACCTTGACGGTTATTTTTTGTCCAAATCAGACGCGATAATTGTATCTCGCGAGCCGATTTTGGGTTGTTTGTAATTGAATTGATTAAAGCATAATCTATTTTTTCTGCGTTGTATAATTCGGCAAGCAGCTGCCAGTCGTCAGTCAACAACACCCTTGGCATGCTAATATTGTATTCTCCGATCTTGTACACTTCTGCGTATTTCATGCCAACCAGTTTGATTGACAACATCCTAATCTCCCGTAGGTTCTTCGCGTAAAAAAGCAATGAAAGATTTGGGCATACCCCTGGAGGAAAAGACATATTCTCAACCAACTCTTCTAAATAAGGGATTGAATCCCCAACTTTGAATTTTGCAGTGGCCTCGCCCGCGATACAACCCCAATACCACTTGCCGCCGTAAATCCCGGGGAGAAAAAGCTTAAACCCGTAGCTTGATATCAACCCTGCGTCTTCGAAATTCTTTATTCTCAGAAGCACTTCTTTGCGTGCTATGTGGAATTTGTTGACGAATTCGTGGATAGGCACAGTACCTTGTATCTCAAGTTGCCGAATGAGGTTCAAATCGATGGGGTCGATTATCACTAGTCGATTATAAACGAAAAGGCATGCAAGTCAATATACTTCGCCATCCTCGGATGGCTCAGAATAAACTCCGTATTGGTTGTTCGTATATCGTATCCCTAAAGTGTGTAATATTGTTCGTCGTGGTACGAATACGAACCACGAATAGCGACAAACGTTTTGCAGGGAGTCTCATTTCCCGACGCAAAATTCGTCGAAGATTCGATCGAGTATTTCTTTGCGCATCACCTGGCCAGTTAACTCACCAACTTCATTCAATGCGCAGTGTAGTTCGTACGCGCAAGTTTCGCTCGTCGGGGCATTCCTAGCATCGATCAAGCATTTCCTTGCCTCGGTCAGTGCATCTATGTGTCGATGCCTGGTGATGAGGACATCATTTCTAAATTCCTGTGGCAGTAGAATGCGCTTGATGCTATCTTCCAATGCATCAATATTTTCACCTGTCTTAGCAGACAACTTAATTGAATCGGACAATATTTGTTGGTTGCCCAGTCTGACATTCAGGTCAATCTTGTTTACGAGCAACAACTTCGATTTGTGTTTGACTCGATCGTACAAATACACATCTTCCTCATTCATAGACTCCGACCCATCGAACATTAGCAGAATCAAATCGGCGGTTTCAATGAGTGCTTTTGTCCTCTGCTGAGCGATTTCATCTGGCCCCGTAGCCCTTGACAAAATGCCCGCAGTATCATACAGCGTAATGTATATACCGCCAATCTGTACACCTTGTTCAAGGAAGTCCCTAGTCGTACCCGGCTGTTCGTGTACGATCGCTCGGTCGTGGCCCACCAGCCAGTTGAAAAGAGTTGATTTGCCGACGTTAGCTCGGCCTAGGATAAGTACTTTGTAACCCTCCTTGATCTTGAGCCCGAGGGACGCGCCTTTTAGCAGCTCACCGATAGTGGATATCATATCTTCAAGGTCTCTCGAGAATTTTGTCTGGTCGTACCGAACATCTTCTTCATCCGGAAAATCAATATCGGCCTCAATAAGAAAAAGCAAGTCTACCAATCGGGCGCGTATTTCGTATATCTTTTCCGAGAGCTTGCCCTCGTATTGTAGCATCGCCAGTCTGCGAGCTTGTTCACACGATGCGTACACAGTATCGAGAACCGCTTCGGCTTGAATAAGATCGATTTTGCCGTTGATGAGGGCGCGTTTCGTGAATTCGCCTCTTGCTGCAATTCTGGCCTTTAGGTTGATCAGGATTCTGATTATGCGGTCAACGATTAAGGGATTACCATGACACGAAAGTTCAACCACATCTTCACCGGTATACGAATTGGGTTTGTAGAATATTGTAGCCAGCGCCATGTCGATGGTCTCGTTCGTTTTTGGATCCATCACAATACCGTGATAGACACGCTGAGCTTGAAATACTGCGGTCGATTGCGTGGATATAAAAATTTCTCGTAGTAAAGGAATCGCCTGCTCACCGCTGAGTCTGACTACGGCGACACTTGAATATCCGGGTGGAGTCGTGCAGGCAACTATTGTGTCATTTGGATTCATCGTTCGGAGCAATGATTACGTTCTTACTCGCTCCCTTCCCAATGCTGTAGAGTTTTACTCCCTTTATTTCGCTCAATTTGGCTTCGACTATCTGCTGCTCGCGCTTCGTAAGCGGATCGAGAGCCATCTCACGTCCAGTCTGTAGTACTATGCGAGCAATTGCCTCAGCTTTCTTCTTCAAGAAATTCGTACGGCGCATGCGATATCCGCTCACATCGACCAATATCTTCAAATTGGGATGGAAGCGCTTCATAAGCCGAGTTATGATGTATTGCAGTGCCCAGAGTGTTTCACCTTTCTTCCCGATCAATATTGCATCGGCGTGCCTTGTCTTAATATTCAAATAGAATCCCTTTTCGTCTTTTGTTATGTTGATATTCGGTTTGAATCCGCAACTTTCAAGTATGAACTTGGTGAGCTCGAGCAGGTGCTGGCGAGGCTCTTTGACTTCCATCTTGATCTTGACATCTTCCGTTTCTTCAGAAATAAGTTCGTATTCTATTTCCTCTTGCCTCACCCTTAATGCCTTTAATCCGTTCTCGATAGCTTCTTCGAGAGTCTTCCCCGATGCTTCAGCCAGTTTCATTTTAGTCCTCCTCTTTTAACAATAAAATGTTCGACCAGTGTTAAAATGTTGTATGTAAACCAATAAAGTTGCAGCCCGGAGGGTAGGCTTAGAAATATCCAAACCATTAATATCGGCATGAAAATGACCATCAATCGCTGCCGTGGATCGATGGTCGTGGTTAGAGATTGGACCAACATCATCACACCCATGCTGATTGGCAAGACATAATACGGATCTTTCGCAGAGAGGTCAGTGATCCAAAAAATGAAACTAGCCTGTCTGAATTCAATTGAAGTTGTTAGCGTCCTGAACAAAGCGAAGAATATGGGCATTTGAATCAACAAAGGCAAACAGCCTGAAAATGGATTGACCTTGTAGGTTTTGTAGAGGTGCATCATTTCCTGGTTCAAGCGCTGTGGTTCATCCTTGTATTTCTTCTGAATCTTCTTAAGTTCCGGCTGAATCATTTGCATTTTCTGCTGAGATGCGATCATCTGTCTCGACAGCGGGAAGAAAACAAGTTTGATCATTATTGCAAAAAGCATAATAGCGAAACCGTAATTTCTTATGAGCGAATACATGAAATTCAAAATCGCCATGATCACTCTTGAAACAGGACCCCAGAAGCCACCCGAAGCGATCTCTTCGTAACTCTTCCCGTACTCAGCCAGCTCCTCACGATTCATCGACAGCAGCAACACGGAAATATCGATTTCCGTCATGTTCTGTATCTCCGCCCCGTAGCGATTTTTTGCGCCACCCATAAAGTAGCAGCCAAAAGCGGCTTTGTCGGTTTCCGGCTCCTCTGTATCACCCGACAGCTTGTAGAACCGTAGTCTATCAATGTCGGCGTTGTTATTTATGGCCAATATAAAATATTTGGTGCGCAAAGCGAACCAGTCAAAATCTCCACGATATTCGAATGTATCCTTGATCTTTTTGGTAACATTCTCGACTTTTTCATCCTTGATATAGGCGTTGAAATTCCTTAGGTCGTCGGCGCGGTTCTTTGTTTCTGTCACATTCAAACCAGATTTCAGGCTTAATATCTGTGGCGTATTTTCCGAGAAGACACGAAGCGAGAAGCCGTAATCTTGATCAAAACGGTAAATCTTCACAATCTGGACTCCATCTTCCGTGCGTTTGAACATAACTGAATCACCATCTACCACGAAGTTGAAATCTGCGACTTGGTCAAGGCTATCGTTTGTTCTACTGACGAACATGTATTTGTTAAACGGCACGATGTCGATATCGTGTTCTCTCAAATACAGCGATTTGACCGAACCTCCGAAACTGGATAGTATGGCTTTGATATGCGGACGGTCGATAACAATCGTGTCCTGCGCAGTCGGCAGGTATTCCTGTTCAACAACCTGGAGTGGCTCAACTGCAGTATCCTCTGTCGACGTTTCAGCGGCTTCTTGCCGCTCAGCAGGACGGTTCAGCGTCGTCCAGATAAACAGAATGCCAATGATAATCAAAAAGGCCAAGGCGATGCGTGCACGATCACTCATTTTCGTAATTCCTTTTCGGTACGGGATCCCAGCCACCAACAAAGAACGGATTGCATCTCATGACACGCCATACACTCAAAACCATACCTCTAATAAAACCATGTTCACGAAGCGCCTCGATGGCATAGGTCGAGCATGTTGGCTCGAAGCGACAGACACGTGGTAACAACTTTCCAATAGTGATTTGGTAAGCCCTGATGATGTGGATCAAAATACAATTCACCGTCCCCCCTTAAAGTACGAGATACTCTTCAGGGCTTCATTTAGTGTGATGGATGCTTCAGTACATAGTATGCATCTGATTCCCTTAAAATGCTCTTTATTCATGCGATATGCCTCCCTTAAAATTCTTCTCGCCCTATTCCGTTTTGCAGCGCAACCAATATTCCTGGAGGCAATAAAACCAGCTCTCTGCTCTTCAGAAGATATGTAGATGAATGTAACCTTTCCGTACCTTCTTCTTCGACCGTGCGCGAATACTTGTCTGAGCTCGTTTTTCAAACGTAATCTTTCAGCCCGTGGAAGTGTGTGTTTCTTTGTTTTGCTACCTGCTGACCGTGACTTGATTATACAACGAGCCTCTTTCGTTTCTTTTTCCGTCTCCTCTTAAGAACCTGCTGGCCACCCTTGGTCTTCATACGTTGACGAAATCCATGTGTCTTTTTCCGCTTTCTGCGACTCGGCTGATAGGTGCGTTTCATTCAGTTATTATATCTAAAATACGGCGTAAGTCAACATTTTCTTGACAAACCGCGGGCAAGTTGCCTAAGGGTAAGACATTGGCCTTCACGCTGTCTGTTTTTTTGTAGAAAATTGTTGACTAATTTTAATATATGTCTATAATTAGGCAGAATGAAAGCCGAGGTGGACCAAATCATGCAAGGCCTGACCAAAGCGTTCAAGGCTCTGCAAATGTACGGCATGAACCATTCGTCGTTCCGCAGCTTTTATCTGCCATTCTGCGACAAAATGACTGATTTCTTGAAGAAAAGAAACGAGTTGAATCTGCAAATCGATAAATTCAAGATACTTCACGAAAACCACATTGTCTACGAGGAAAGAGAAATGGATCTGAGTATCGCGTTTAAATTGTTCAAAGACGGCATTCGCAGCATCTCATTTATCGGTGGTTTGACGTCTGATGAACTACTGTTATTGCTTGACGTGATAAGCCAACCGTCTAAAGATTATGATGTTGCGCTAGGTCTGTGGGAATGCAATTTCTCGCATATCAATTTCTACGTGGTCGAGGAAGAAGAGGTTGTGGACTATCGAATTCCCGATGCCCCGGTCGAGTATGTAGATTATGACGAAAAGTTGAAACAACTCATAATGCGTGAAAAGATCGACATCGACGCGGTCATCATTCCTGACTTGAAGCCTGAAGAGGTAAAACATTTGATGAAGAGTATAACCGACGAAGAGAAAGCTACAATTCTTCCGCTTGTGGTCAAGACGCTAACTGACTTTCTAAGCACCGAACGTTCGCAGGAAGTTATCGATGGGTTGATCGAGATCCTTGAGAGTTGTGTAAACACAAAAGATTTTTATAACGCACGACGCATCGCCTACAAGTTGAGGGACTACCCCGAAATTAAATTCATAGATCGCTTTGAGAACGCAACCACTATTATGGGTTTCAAGGATACGTTGAATGTACCACAGAATGAGTTGTTTAATGAATTTCTGGCGTTCATCGGTTTCTTCGGCACGAAATCAATACCGTATCTCGTCCACCTGATGCCGCATACTGAACGAGCTGACCGTCTGACTGCCCTGAGGCAGAGAATTGCGTACATTGCGCAGGACGACCCGGCACCGATAATTGATTTTCTGAAGAACGAAGACACGCAATTGATGATTAATGCCATCGCAATAGTCGGCATCATGAAGGCGAGCAAAGCGGTGGAAGCCCTTGAAGCACTGATCGCCCACCCTGATGAACGGGTAAGGCTCGCGGTGTTAGAATCTTTGGGTAGCCTTAGACAACCAGACCTCGTTGTCAAATTCATGACCGATCCATCCATGGACGCACGTATCAAAGCCCTGCGCATACTAGGTATGCTAAAATACCCTCAAGTCTATCCGGTGTTGCTCGATAAGATAAAACATAAGAGCTTCCTAGCATTCGATTCTACCGAGCAGCGCGAGTATTTCAATTATCTCACGGCGAATGCTGACAGTAATCTGGTACGAATTCTGCAAAATCTTTTGTTTAAGCGTAAATGGTTCGGGCGGAAAAAATATCGTGTGATCAGGCGCTTGGCCGCAATGGCACTGGAACAGATTGGAAGTGAAGAGTCGCTACAGGTACTACGCACTGGTGCACAGAAAAGGAACAAAGACATACAGGCGGCATGTGAAATAGCACTAAAGGGGAAATCAACATGACCATATATACTGCCGGCAAAACAGTCGTTGCGTTACTATATCCACTGCTAAAGGCAGTTCAAGTATACGATATCAAAAATGACGTGGTTATTAACAGCGCAAAAAAGTTCGTTGAGTTTATCGAAGATCTGTTTTCGACCATTTCAAGTCTTGAATTTGTACGCTACCGTGATTACATATTCTTCAACAAACAAAGGCTGAAGTATGAGATAGACAGCTATGCGAACCTCACCTTTTTGAATAATCAGTTGAAGAATCTACGTATCAAGTCAATAACTTTTCTCCCCGGGATCAACCAACAAGAACTCATCGATTTCGCCGACATCCTCATAAAAGACAAGGTGACTTTTCTGAAACATTTTGTACTTAAAAGATATCCGCATATTAATGTACAATTCTTGAAGGCACATGAGGAAGCCGATGAGCTGGCAGAAAACGGTGAGGCCGCGAAGAAGACCTATTTTAAGGCCTTGAAGGTAACCAAGAATTTGATGCAAAATCTGTGGACCGGCCGACCGGTTGACGTAAAAAGTTCGCGTCGTATTGTTTATAGTCTGGTCGACTCGATTTCCCGCGATGAATTTGGAATTCTCGCTCTCACGACCATCAAGAATTTTGATGAGTATACCTTCAACCATTCGTTGAACGTTGGCATTCTTGCGCTCGCCTTAGGACAGAGAATCGGTCTAGACCGCAAAAGCTTGGCTCGGCTCGGCACCTCGGGTATACTACATGACATCGGCAAAGTCGAAATTCCCAAGGAGTTGATCAACAAGACCCAGAAATTGACTGATCAGGAATGGGAAACATTGAAATTGCACTCTAATTTCGGAGTGCGTGAAATTCTTAAGACTCGAGGCCTCGATGAAATTTCAATGGTCGCTATTGCCGTCGCCTACCAGCACCACTGGAACTTTGATGGCACTGGTTATCCCTTGCGAGAAAAAGACGAAGAACCAACGCTTTTTGCCCGTATCGTGAGAATATGTGATTCCTATGATGCGATGACCACGGCCCGCGCGTACCAACCTGTCCCGTATTTACCGCATTTTGCATTGAGGGTCATCTGGTCGAATCAGAACCGGCTCTTCGACCCGGTTCTTTCCAAAGTATTCACTCAGCTCTTGGGTATATATCCAGTGGGTAGTTGTTTAGAATTGAATACCGGAGAAATCGGATTGGTCATGCGCCAAAATCCAAGCACCATCGACTTGCCCATTGTGAAAATTATCGTTGACAAAAATAAGAAAAAGGTCGATGGCAAGACTCTTGACCTTGGAATGGAAACGGTAATAAAGATTGTCCGACCAACCTATCCGCAAATACACGGGGTTAATCCAGCTGCCTATTTTCTGTAGAACCGATCTACATATTGGTGTGATAATATGCAAATGAGAAAATTATCGCTGGACAAGAAAGCCACAATAATCGAAGAACTCAAGCGTATCGACATCGACCCCGACGCCTATTCGATATTCATCAACAAAGCCAATCATTTGACGCTGAAGTTTGACAATCTCTCGTGCGCTCAGACACATATTCTCAAACAGACGGCGCTCATCTGCGGCGCCGACGCCGCGATACCGAAAACCGCATATAGCGGCGGCCGGGGTAAGAGATTTCCACTCATATTGTTTGCCAATCGGCGCGAGACAGAAAAGATCGAACAACGATTACGCGAACAACCGTGGATGGATCCCGTACGGGAGGAATTGCGTAAAGCGCTATCAGACAGCGCAAGACCGACGCTCAGAATTGGCCGAAAAAAAATCGTGTTCAGTCGTACCTACATCATGGGTGTCATTAACCTTACGCCGGACTCATTCTACAGCGGCAGCCGGCATACCGATGCCGCAATCGTGGAAAGAGTGGTCAGCGACATGACCGCTCAAGGCGCTGATTTTATTGACGTCGGCGCCGAGTCTACCCGCCCCGGAAGCGATCCTGTGAATGAAAAAGAGGAAATGCGCAGATTGAGGCGAATCTTACCGCTCGTGATGAAACACACAGATTTGCCGGTATCTGTCGATACCTACAAATCGAGAATCGCAGCGCTCGCCATCGACAAGGGGGCAGTCATAATAAACGACATATCAGGACTCACCTTCGATAAAAAAATGCCCGAGGTCATTTCACGCAATCGAGCCGGTGTCGTCATCATGCATATGAAGGGTAAACCCAAGACCATGCAAAGAAATCCGCAATACAATGACCTGATGAGTGAGATTCAGGGATTTCTTGAACAGAGAATGGCATATGCGGTTGAATCCGGCATTGATCATGGTCGCATTATATTGGATCCAGGCTTGGGGTTTGGTAAGCGTTTGGAAGATAACTACGTGATTATCAGACGTTTGGCAGAATTAGAAAACTTGAACCGTCCGATACTAGTCGGGCACTCCAGGAAGTCATTCATCGGTAAGCCATTCAAGCTCCTACCGGAACAGAGACTGGAAGGCAGTCTAGGTGTCGAAGCACTGCTTATCAGAAACGGCGCGTCGATACTTCGGGTACATGATGTACTCGAAGCAAAGAAAGTTGCTGCGTTGATCGACCTAATAGAACGATGAAGCTTTTCGGTTTTCTATCAGTAAGAGCAATAGACATCATAGACATCATCGTTGTCGCATTTCTGTTGTATGCTTTCTTCAGATTCATCAAAGGAACAAAAGCGACATCAATACTTGTGGGTCTGCTCCTTTTCTTTCTCATCTCTTTCGTTTCGCGTTGGCTCGACCTGAAGGCGCTATCCTGGATAATGAATTCAATTTTAGCACTCTGGGTTGTAGCATTCGTAATCGTCTTTCAACCTGAGATAAGAAATGCCTTAGCCCGCATAGGCCGACAAAGACCCATAAAATTCTTTCTCAAGCTGGAAGAAGTGGGTGTCATCGACGAAATCATCGACGCCGTGAGGAGGATGTCCGATGACCATATCGGTGCCTTAATCGTTCTGCAGAAGAATATCGGACTCAAAGATATTATAGATACGGGAGTGAACATCGATGCCCAGGTCAACTCTTCGCTGCTACGGACGATTTTTTTCCCGGATACTCCATTGCACGACGGTGCGTGCGTCATTCAAGGTGACAAAATCACGGCGGCAGGTTGTGTGCTGCCTCTCAGCGAAAACCCTGGCCTCGGCATCACCTATGGTCTACGCCATCGAGCAGCCCTCGGCATGGCGGAACAGAGTGACGCCTTGTGCATTGTAGTATCTGAGGAAACCGGGAACATATCCTTTGCCTATAGAGGCAAAATTGTCACAAAAGTCGACATCGAGACGCTGAAAAAGTCAATGGAGACAATAATTCAGGAGTGAGGATTCAGTCCGAACCACAATGTCACTAACGATAATCAAGCAACACAGTACGATAGAACGATGCGTCAGCAGGGTAGTCATGTTGGTTTATCATAAATCTCGACGGAGGAGGCATGCAATCTAAACATATCATCATCATCGCAGTCATCATAGCGGTAGTGATAGTGGGCCTCACGATTGGTTTTGGCCTACGAGGGCAGGCACCAGGCGGCAGTGTTGGAGTCGTCGAAATAACCAACGTCATCCATTCTTCAAAAAATATTGTCAAGGACATAAAGAACTTTGGTGATTCTCCTTCGATAAAAGCGATCATACTCAGAATCAATTCACCAGGAGGCGTCGTTGCCGCGTCACAAGAAATCTACGATATCGTGAAACGGCAAAAGGACAAGAAGCCGATCATTACTTCAATGGAATCTGTAGCCGCTTCAGGTGCTTATTACATAGCACTGCCCAGCGACGTCATAGTCGCAAATCCAGGAACCGTGACGGGGTCGATTGGCGTGATCATGGAATGGCCAGTGATCGAGAAACTGCTCCAGAAATTGGGCATCGAATTCGAGGTCATCAAATCAAAAGAGCACAAAGATATCGGTTCCACCTACCGTCGGTTGAGCGAAAAAGAAAGACGCCTGATGCAGGAAATGGTTACCGACGTATATGACCAATTCGTCCAGGCGACCGCCGAACATCGTGGTATACCCTTGGATAGTGTATTGAAATTGGCCGACGGCCGTGTCGTCACTGGACGTCAGGCGAAGGCCTTGGGTCTCATCGACACGCTAGGTTCCTTCGAAGCGGCCGTCGAGATTGCGGGTGATCTTATTGATATCGAAAAACCCCATCTTGTGTACCCGCCTAAGCGACTTAGCTTGATAGACATATTAGTAACACCAATGGAGCATATCACACTACCGAAGTTGTACTTCCTCTGGCGGTAGGCATTAACTATTGTGATTAGTGCCAGACGCTTAATCTTATCCATCTTGATAATAATCGGCGCTAGTTGTAGCAGGCGCGACCCTACTCTTGATTTCGCAAAATACCTGCAGCAGGAAAAAAGATTACGGGCAAAGATAAGGAATACTCAGGTCCTGGAGGATTCACTGGAAATAATGAAAAAGAGATACAAGATAGACCCGGACCATGAACTAATGCGACTGCAGAAGGAGCCAGCCGATTGGGTTGAGCTGCTACGGAAGTTGAGACGTGCCAAATAGAGTCTTTGGAGTAATCGAAGGCTTCTATCGACGCCCCTACACTTTCGAACAAAGACTCGATTTGATTAAGTTCTTATCCGACCTCAAACTCAATACTTACATGTATGGACCAAAAGCCGATCCTTTTCACCGTAAGAAATGGAGCGAACCATATCCAACACAAAAAATCAGGGAATTTGAGAAGTTGGTCGAACTGTGTAATGCCTTATCAGTTGCCTTCGTTTACGCCCTGAGTCCAATAAACCGACTGAATCTGGAAAAAATCGTCCGGAAGATCGATTCGATAATCGCGGCTGGCGTAACTCAATTCAGCCTCTTCTTCGATGATATACCGGCTTCACTCAATCAAGAGACGGCTGATGAGCAAGTAGAAGTCGCAAACGGACTCTACGAACACCTCTCCGCTAAAATTGAAAATGTAACACTTACATTCTGCCCAACTCAATATCGTGGGTTCAGAAAGACCCAGTATATCAAGACCATGAGCCATAAGCTAAGACGCGAGATCGATGTATTCTGGACTGGGAAAAGCGTTGTCGCGAAAAAGATAACCGAAACCGAGATAGACAGAATCAACAGCATCGTCAAGCGGCCGGTCCTGATCTGGGATAATATTTTTGCGAACGATTATATTCCTGGCCGAATTATGCGCTTTCCTTACCGCAATCGGGCGCCCGGGATTGTCCGAAAAGTCAGGGGCATACTCATCAACCCAATGAACAACTATAAAGAATCAAAGCCGCTCATCCATACGGCGGCTCAATTCTTCCACGATCCCTTCAACTACGATCCCGGGAGGGCGTGGATCACTGCCCTTAACACAACCACCCATGCCGATTTTCGTCATCCATGAGCGCCATACCGCCCGACCGCACTGGGATTTCAGGCTCGAATCCGGCAGGCTTTTAAAATCCTGGGCTATGCTCAAGCAACCACCCAGAACACAAATTATTGGCAATTAATGATAATAGCCTAAAATTCGAGCTTTTCGGTATTCTACTTAAAGGAAAATATGTTTTATGTAGATTCCCGAGCGCTGGAAAGAACACTTGGCTCTTCTTTAAAACTAAGGAGGCTCGATCAGATCGCCGCAAAAGCCGTGCGGGCGGTTGACTTTCGAACGTATCGGGGTATAATACTAAAAGGAGATACGAAATGGAAGAAGCGAAAAAACCCCTAAATGTCGAGATCAGTCCTGAACAATCTGAAGGCATATATGCCAACGGAGTGGGTATCCATCATACCCCCTCGGAATTCATCCTTGATTTTCTGCGCATTCTACCTGGGGCCCAGAAAGCAAAGGTCTTCGCACGCGTAATCATGACACCGCAGAACGTGGTTCTTCTCAGAAATGCCCTTGAGGACAATATAAAGAAATATGAGGAGCGATTTGGCAAGATCAAGATCTTCGGCAAAGAAGAAAAAGAAATCGGTTTTAAAAAAAGTAATTGATTTCTTTGTAAAATCTGAATACCACGCATATCTTGTTGGCGGCTATGTCCGCGACTCGACGCTGGGTCGTGAATCGGTTGATTTCGATATTGTTGTCGAGGGCGATGGTATCAGGATTGCCCGGCAACTGAATTCAAAACTGAAGGGAAAATTGACGAGTCATGCTGAATTCGGCACGGCTTCGATTTGCATCAACAGCCATCGGGTCGATTTGGCGAGCGCGCGGGCTGAGAAATATACTTCCCCGGCGCACCTACCGCACGTTTATCCATCGACAATCGTGGAGGATCTGAATCGACGTGACTTCACCATCAATGCTATCGCCATGTCGATCTCGAAGGAGAATTTTGGTGAGATATTCGACCCGTTTGAGGGTCTGAGTGACATCAAGAAGAAATTGATAAGGATATTGCACAAACAGAGCTTTATGGACGACCCGACGCGTATTTTCCGTGCTCTAAGGTACAAAAATCGTTTCGGATTTAAGATGGAAGACGACACCGAGCGATTGATGCAGGAAGCCATACGAAAAGGCATGGTCGAAAGATTGACCGGTCAACGGGTTCTCAACGAATTACAACTGATCTTCGACGAAGATACGTATCCGGACACCATCGAGGATTTGGCATACTACGGGGTATTCAACCTGAAGCGTAATGATCTCAGACTCATGCCTTCCTCGAACGATCATGCTTTCTATTTTTTGCTCTCGAAATTAGCGAAGAACACCCTGCCCCTGACAAAAGATACGCAAAAGATTGTTGACGATTTTCGAAATCTACCAAAGGTAATTGCAAAATTGAACAAGGCAAGTGCGCACAGCACAATCTTTGGCATTCTCTCCCCTTTATCCTCGGAGGCGGCTGAGGCGATATCGTTAATCAAACCGGAATTGTCAGAAAAAACCAAGACATATCAGACTTTACGCAAAGTCAAACCGTTTATCACCGGCAAAGATTTGCGCAAATATGGCTTCAAACCAAACAGACAATATGACAGAATACTGACCAAAATCTTCAATATGCAACTGGACAAGAAGATAATGAATCGGAAGCAAGCACTTGCTTATCTAAATACGGCTAAGAAAAAATGAGCTCCATACTGGGGTATGTAATATCGCTACCAGCGATTCTCCTCGTCATAACTGTACATGAATACTTCCACGGATACGTAGCTTATCGACTCGGCGATCCGACGGCAAAATTTGCCGGCCGGCTTACCTTCAATCCAATCAAACATATTGATCCGTTTGGATTTCTTGCGTTTCTACTCTTCAGATTTGGATGGGCAAAACCGGTTCCGGTAAACCCTTACAATTTTCGAGACGTGAAGAAAGGTATGCTTTATACGTCAATTGCTGGTCCATTGTCAAATCTGGTATTCGCCATACCTTTGGGTCTGATACTACGATTCTTCCCCGATCTACTGAATAATAACCTTCTCCTACCGATTGGCGGCATCATCGGTTTTGGAATGTTTTATAGCCTGATCTTGTCGGCATTCAACCTGATACCCATCCCTCCGCTGGATGGTTCAAAAGCTCTGTTCAGTATCTTGCCGCCAAGATATGCTCATATTGAGTATTGGCTTGAACGTTACGGGTTCATGTTGCTTATCGGGTTAATATTTTTTGACAGGATTACTGGAGTTCCCATATTATGGGGTTGGATTGGACCGTTTGTCAGCTTTTTCGGTCAACTTTTTGCGGGAACTCCGGCATTCTGGACCTTCATTCATAATTTTTTGGCATAGTGAGTCTCAAATTATACACAAACAAGAGGTAGTATGAGTAAATTGACAAAAATCATAGTAATAGTTGCCGCAGTCATCGTCATCTTGCTCCTTGCTGGTTATTTTGCCCTGAGGTCTTTCTTGACGCCAACATATATGCGGACGATTGCGCAGAAGATGGCCTCTGAGGCAATACAGCGTCCGGTACAGATCGGCAGAGTAGGGATGAGAATTAGCTTTGGGATCGGCATCACCATCGATGATATTTCGATCCCCAACACGCAGGAATTCAGCGCAGAACCAATGATGGAGATTGGAAAAACGACGCTCAGTGTAAAACTCTTACCGCTTCTCAGCAGGCGCGTGGTAATCAGCAGTATCACGCTAGATGGGGTGATGATCAATCTTGAACGTAACAGAAATAAAGAACTCAATTTTGCGGTTCTGATACCGCGCGAGACAAAAGGCGCCAGATGGAATGTCTCGCTTGCAGAATTGGAAATAAAGAAAAGCGAGTTGCGGTATTCTGACGCCCTCACACGTTCTCAGTATGTAGTGAGCGACATCAACCAAAAGGTAAGGTTCAGACGGAATAAAATCATGGTCTCGGGAAAACTGCAAACAGACATTCCCAAGAGCAAAAATTTGCCTTCGTTACAGATAAACCTGAACAATGCCTTAGAATATGATACCGTGACAAAGAGCTTCGATATACGTCATATCGCCATCCGCAGTAAGCCCGTGCAACTCAACGTATCAGGAAAAGTGGTGGAAAGCACGGTTCTGGACCTCAAAGGTGAGCTAGGGATCAAAAATATCTCCGAACTCAAAGAACTCATACCGCGCGAAAGCCGACCCGAAGGGCTAAGCGGCGCCGTCAAGGCCGATCTTACGATTACGGGTACGACAAATGAACCCAAGATCGACGGGCGTTGTGAAATCAACAACGTTAGCGTGACACTAAAAGGCATGACACGTCCGGTCGAAAAGATCGACGGCGAGTTCGCGTTTGGCCTGTCGGCAATAAGGAACATGATTATTCAAGCTAGCATCGGAAACACGGTGTTCAATATTGAAGGTGGCGTCTCCAGTTTAAACAAACGGCCGCTTCTTGATATAAGCGCCGTGGTAGATGGTGATCTCAAAGACTTCGAAGGTTTGACCAATGATCTGAAGGACATAAGTCTATCCGGTAGCGTCGCATCCGATATAACCCTGAAGGGGACAATCGACAATCTCCGATACCTCGGTAATATAAAAATCAGCGGAGCCCGCATCGAAGGTATCGGGATGGAAAAACCAGTAAGCAATCTCAACTTAACCGGGACGTTCCAGGAGAAGATGCTCAGGATAAGTACTTGTAATGGTAACATTGGTCGGTCAGATTTCTCATTCGGTGCTGAGGTTTCCAATTTTGAAAAACCGATCATTCAGCTAAAAAACCGATCGAAATATATCGACCTTGATGAACTCCTACCCAAGACAAAGAAAGGTCAACAACCGAAGGGCAAACCACTGCCAATGACTCTGAGAGGTAGCGTTAGTATCACAAAACTCACCGGTATGGATATGGAGTTCAAGAACATTAACACCGATTTTGAGTACAAGAACGGCATAATTGACGTGAAGAATTGCCGAGCCGAGACTTTTGATGGACAGGTCTATCTGGATTTTTATTACAATGCGAATTCGCCTGAGCCTTATCAGATTGCAACGCGCATGCAATCGGTGGCCGCCGAGAAGATTCTGCAGCGTTTCCTCCATTTCGATCGACTCAAAGGTGATCTGAGTGGTCAAGCCGATTTTCAGGGTAAAGGTTTGGATCAAAGATCTGTACTGTCCAATCTGAATGCTACAGGTAATCTGAAGTTCTTTAAAGGCGAATTCAGCAACTTCCCGTTCCTGACCAAATTACTTGCTTGGCTAGGCTTGAAGGATTACAAAAATGTTCAATTCAACAACCTGCTTTGTTCCTTCAAGATAGCCGATGGTAAAACCGATGTCCAAGACTGGACTTTTTCAGCTCGCGTTGGCGATTTTCTGACCAGCGGCCGCATCGGACTCAACGGCAACCTGGACCTGCGCGTCGCGGCGACCCTTTCCAAACAACATTCCGGTATTGTGAAGAAGTATCACGGTGATTGGATTTTCTTTGACGACAAACAAGGCAGGACCGTGGTCGACATAATCGTCTCGGGGAGCTTCGCCTCGCCAGTATTCAAATTGGACAGGAACCGAGTCAAGGAACGCCTCAGTGGCAAAATCAAGGACGAATTCAAAAAGAAGGCCAAGGATTTTGAAGACCAACTGAAGAATCTATATGAACGTTGGAAACCTTAGGTCAAATGCACCCCTCAAGATTAACGGTACCAAGAAATGCCTGAGTTGCCCGAAGTCGAAACAATCAAGCGCGAATTGAGACCACGCATCCGTAACCAAAGAATCGTTGATTGTACGATACTGCGTCCCGACGTTATTGCCCATCCCAGACCCTCTTCATTTTGCAGAGAAATCATCGGCGAGAAGATAAGAGACGTTACGAGAAAGGCCAAGTACCTAATACTGGAATTGAGCAATGGAAAGCGGATTATTATTCACCTGCGTCTTTCAGGCACAATGGCTCTTGCGCCCATTGACGTCGAGCCAGAAAAATTTACACGATTAGTGCTAAGATTGGAAGACTGTCAATTGCTGTTCAAAGAACCACGCGTATTGGGTCGAATCTATCTATTGAAAAACCGGGAAAAGCCCAGCAATCTCAAGGGGTATTTTAGCCTCGGTTGTGAACCAATATCTTCGGATTTCGACTTCACGTACCTGCGTTCCAAAATCAAACACCGAAAAGCAAGAATAAAGTCACTGCTTTTGGACCAGAATATATGCGCCGGCGTGGGCAACATATATTCCGATGAAGCGCTGTATCGGGCCGGCATCAGACCGTTGAGAAGGGCCCACCGAATTACCAAGCAAGAGACCACAAGACTTATAGAATCTCTGAAGGACGTTCTGCACGAGGGTATAGCTAATTTTGGGACATCGGTTTCAGACTACCGGAGAACCGATGGCAAGGATGGCAACTTTCAGAACTTCTTGTACGTCTACGGTCGAGAAGACGAACCTTGCCGTAAGTGTGGCACTATCATTAAACTCCAGAAAATCGGCAATCGCAGCACGCGCTACTGCCCTAAGTGCCAGAAGTAACTACTACACTAAAGCGAATCAGGATATCAAAATATCAGCGGGCAGAATATTAGAGCATCAGAACATCAGAAAACGCATATGGCATTTTTCTATCTGATACTCTGGTCTGCTGATATCCTGCTTGCTGGTACCCTTTGAGTACAGCGCATTAAGATATCAGAAATAGCGTGACGTATAGCGTATCCTGATACGTTTTCTGCCTGTAATCCGCATGGCGTTGACACATATGTAAAATTATGTATATTTAGCCTATGAAAGAATTCCCGAGCCGATACGATCCAAAAGGCGTTGAGGAAAAGTGGTACGGATTCTGGTCCGATAGGAATCTCTTCGCGGCCGATGCGGGTTCAAAAAAACCACCCTACACCATTATGATCCCCCTCCCCAACGTCACCGGACGGCTCACGCTCGGGCATGTTCTCAACAATTCCATACAGGATATACTGATCCGCTATAAGAAACTCTGCGGATACGAAACGCTATGGCTGGTCGGTATGGATCACGCCGGTATCGCAACGCAGGTTGTGGTTGAAGAAAGGCTACTCAATGCAGGAATAAAGAAAGAGGATTTGGGCAGGGAAAAATTCGTGCAGGAGGTATGGAAGTGGAAGGAACAGTATGCGAAGATCATAAGGCAACAACTAAAGAGAGCCGGATATGCTCTTGACTGGTCAAGAGAACACTTCACCCTCTCCGAAGGATATTCCAAAAGGGTAATAAAGGTATTCGTCGACTTATACAAGAAAGGATTGATCTATCGAGGCGAATACATCATCAACTGGTGTCCCAGGTGTCTCACCGCCCTTTCGGACGAACAAGTGGAAACCGAAGAGGAACCGGGTAAACTGTACTACATAAGATATCCAATAGTACGCTCTGAAGAGCACATAACCGTCGCGACTACCAGGCCGGAAACCATGCTCGGCGACACGGCAGTATGCGTCAACCCGAAGGACAAACGGTATAAAAGATTTATTGGTGAAAGAGCACGCCTACCGATCATGGAGCGGGAAATTCCTATCATTGCTGATGAGTATGTTGATCCTGAGTTCGGCACCGGCGCTTTGAAAGTAACACCTGCTCATGATCCTTTTGACTTCGAACTAGCCAAGAAACACCATCTTGAATTCATCGACATAATGAATCCGGATGGAACCCTAAATGCACTCACCCGGCAATTCAACGGTAAGGACAGGTATGAAGCAAGAGAAAAAATCATAGAGCAATTAGAGAAATCAGGATTATTAGAGAAAACCGAGAACTACGAACTTCCATTATCAAAATGTGAGCGCTGCAACACGGCGATAGAACCAAGAATATCCAAACAATGGTTTGTGAGGATGAAGCCACTTGCACAACCAGCCCTTCGCGTCGTAAGAGAAGGTAAGGTAAGTATCTACCCAAAGCGATGGGTTAATCTCTACAATCATTGGATGGAGAACGTTCGTGATTGGTGTATATCTAGACAGCTATGGTGGGGTCATAGAATACCAGTCTATTATTGTAGCACTTGTTATGATCCGGATAAAGCTGATTCGGAGCAAGGTATTATCGTATCCGAAGACAAGCCGAAGCAATGTGCCAGTTGTGGCTCTAGTGATATTTACCAGGATGAAGATGTGCTGGACACGTGGTTTTCATCGTGGCTGTGGCCCTTTGCTACATTGGGTTGGCCTGAGGACACCGACGATTACCGCCGCTTCTATCCAACTCAGACCCTAGTCACGGGTTGGGATATTATTTATCTATGGGTCGCTCGGATGATCATGGCCGGGTTGGAATTCACCAAACAAGTACCCTTCACGGATGTCGCATTCCATGTCATGATTCGCGACGAAAAAGGCAGGAAAATGTCCAAAAGCCTCGGCAATTCTCCCGAACCCATGGACCTAATCGACAAATACGGCGCAGACGCATTGAGGTTCGGCCTCCTGCTGATTACACCGCGTGAACAAGATGTGCTCTTTACCGAAAAATCGATTGATGTCGGCCGGAAATTCTGCAATAAGCTATGGAATGCGGCGCGTTTGATTTCACTCAATTCAGAACATGATGATGAATTCGCCCTCGATAAGCTCTCTGACTACGACGTTTGGATTTTACAAAAATTCAACGAATTGCTAGATAGAGTTGAAGGTCACTTCGCGGCTTTCGAAATCAACGCAATAACGCGCGAGACATATGACTTTTTCTGGCACACGTTCTGTGATTGGTATCTTGAATTCACGAAGATCGTACCGTCAGCACAGACCACAAGATTCCTGCTCAAACAGATGCTCATTATCCTCCACCCCTTCATGCCCTTCATAACTGAGGAGATATACCAGAGATTAGCCTTTCCCCAGGAAAGCATCATGCTCGAAACCTGGCCCCGCAAGGTCGGTGTGAGACAAGATGTTAACGATGTTAGTGATATCGTCAGATTGATTGCGGAAATAAGGAACATCCGCGGCATTTTCAAAATCAAAATGAAGGAGGGGCTCAGCATCATTGTTAATGCTGACGATAGAATCGTTTCCTTCCTTAAAGAAAATCAGGAGGTATTCAAGAGACTCGCTGGATTGGCAGATATCCAATACAACAGCAATACCGACGAACCAGCCGCCAGCATCATCATGCCCGAAATCGAATGTTATATAATACTGACTGGAATCGACGTGCAAAAGGAAAAACAACGGCTTCTCGGGGAAGTGGATTTTCTTTCGGGTCGCATTAGAGAAATCAAATATCGGTTGAACAACCCAAGTTATGTTAGCAAAGCCAGTAAGGAAACAAAAGAAAATGAAAAGATACGTCTTGAAGAATTCTTGAGCAAGAAGGAGCGTATCCAGCGGGCAATTAAGAAATTATGAAATATCTTGGGTGGATACTCAGCATTCTGTTGGCCGTGGGTATGTATTATACATATCGCACGAAATATTTGCCCCTCATGGAAGACGTCAGCGAACTGCGCGAAGAGATATCTATGTGGGAAGATGTACTCAAGGGCGAGAAAGGCATAAAAGGCGAACGGCAGAGATTTACCACCGAGCGGTTCTTTACCGGTGATAGACTCACGCCATTTGCCGAGGTGGAGATTCTCCGTAAGTTCGACATGCGTAATAAAGGCATTGAAATATACCTCACCGCACCAAAGGCCTTCACTCGCGCCGGAGACCTCTTAAGATTCCTTGCCGAACAGCACATCAACTACAAGAACCTATCCCTTTTTGTTGTGGTCGATTCTACTGAACGTTTTGAATATAAGTTTATCAAATGATGTCGACTAGACGCCGGTATTCGTCTCTACAATACCTCCTCGTGTCAATACTCGTCTTCGCAAGCGTTGCTTGCGCTGAGAAAAACGCTAACGTTGCTATGCTTTTGTGCGTCTTCCCCGGCGGCGGGCAGTTCTATACCGGGCACTACGTACAAGGCGTGATAATAGGCGCGGCCGAAATTACGCTCGGCTACTATGCCTACACGTATCATGTCGACGATGAACGCACGAAAAGAAATTCGATGCTATGGTGGGGTCTGTTCGTATTTGGTTATTCATTGGCTGATGCCTATGTTGGCGCGAAAATGCACGGCTTCGACGTCGAGGCCGATATCGATAGGGTAAGCATCAGCTACAAGATCAAATTATGATCGTCCTCGGTTACGACTCGCATTCAACTCACCTCAGCAGTGCCAGAAACTCCTTCTCGCTGATAATCTTTACACCTAGTTTCTTTGCCTTCTTGTATTTGGAACCAGGGGACTTACCCGCGACTACATAATCGGCTTTCTTGGACACACCAGAAGCACAATGACCGCCGCGCTCGCGAACCAACTTCTGGGCCTCTGCTCTGGCCATCGAATCGAGCTCGCCAGTGAAAACAAAGGTCCTGCCCCTTAAAGACTGCTTTTCCCGCGGTCTGCGTTTCGTCTCAAACTGAAGACCAGTTTTTCTAAGATTCTGAACCAATCTGAGGTTCTCTTTCACACTGAAATAATTCCTTATACTTTTCGCTAATACCTCTCCGATACCAGCGATTTTCGACAAATCATCAATCTTTGCTTTAATTATACTTTCAATCTTTCCAAACTCTTCCACAAGTAGGCTTGAGGCATTGATGCCAATGTTTGGAATGCCCAGGGCATACAATACGTTAACGAATTCCCGCTGTTTGCTGAGTTCGATCGCTTGAATCAAGTTCTGGGCTGACTTTTTTCCCATTCTCTCGATACCCGCGACCACCTCGAGTTCGAGCCTGTATATATCATCGAAGCTCTTGACCAATCCCATGTTCACTAATTTGTCCACGAGCACATCACCCAAGCCTTCAATATCCATAGCCGCTCTTGATGCAAAATGAAGGATTGAACCCTTTATCTGCGCCGGGCATGAAGAATTCACACAACGCCAATCGGCCTCATCAGGAAGACGTGATATTGGCTGCCCGCACACTGGACACTTCTTAGGAAATTGAAAAATCTTTTCCCTACCCGAACGCTTTGTACTGACAACGCCGACCACCTTGGGAATGACTTCACCGCCTTTTTCGATCGTTACCGAATCTCCAATCCGGATGTTTCTTCTCCTTATTTCATCTTCGTTATGTAGGGTGGCGCGTGATACGGTAGTACCAGAAAGGAATACTGGATCGAGTATGGCAACTGGTGTGATACGCCCGGTGCGCCCAACCTGAAGCCTTATTTCTCTCAGTTTGGTAACCGCCTGAGATGCCTGATACTTGAAGGCGATTGCCCACCTTGGGCTCTTTGTCGTATGACCCAACTTCTCCCGGCTCGCAAAATCATCCACTTTTATTACCAAACCGTCGACTTCGTAATCAAGTTTTTTTCTCTTACTATCCCATTCTCTGATGTACTCGAATACTTCGTCGATACCCGTGCATAGTCTAGGGTGCGGGATCACCCTGAAACCGGCATCGCTCAGTTTCATAAGCGTTTTGTAATGGGATCTATGGTGAGGCCCCGGAGCAAACGGCACCGTATGGATGAAGATATCAAGCCCCCGCTTGGCTACTTCTCGTGAATCCAGCAGCTTCAGAGTACCGGCGGCCGCATTACGAGGGTTGGCAAACGTTGTTTCACCGTTTTTTCTGCGTTCACGGTTTAATTTCTCAAATGACTCTTTTGGCAAGTAAACCTCGCCCCTGACTTCAATGGTCATCAGTTCTTTATCTCGCGTCCGCATCATCAGGGGAATCGACTTGATTGTTCTTAAATTTTGGGTTATGTCATCACCCCGCAGCCCATCGCCTCTTGTGGCACCGAGCGTGAATAGCGCACCTTGATAGCTGAGCGTGACTGCCACACCGTCAACCTTAAGCGTTGTCTCATACTTCACAGAAACGCCAATCAATTTCTTAACCCTGTTGTCGAATTCCCTGACCTCGTCCTCAGAATAGGTGTTGTCGAGACTGAGCATTTTCGTACTATGCTGCACCGTATCAAATGCTCGTATCGGCTCGCCACCGACACGCTGGGTCGGTGAATCAGTCGTTACATACTCAGGATATTCCTTTTCTAGTCTCTCCAGCTGTGTGTAAAGCTGATCATACTCGTAGTCTGATATAAGCGGCTCGTTGAGTACGTAATAACGATAGTCGTGGAAATTTATCTTCTTTCGCAATCGCTCGATTTCCTTTTTCGCTTGTCGCCGCATCATGATTGATTATACCAATAGCCCATATTGAGTCAAGATTACAAATTAAATGTTGACTTTTTTAAATGAATGTGTAAACTTGAGTAATGCCTAAGCAGGTGGATTTTCTGGTTGTAGGTTCGGGCATTGCCGGATTAACCTTTGCTACCAAATCAGCAAAGCACGGTAGCGTATTGGTCCTCACCAAGAAAAGAAAGGCTGACTCTAGTACCAACTATGCTCAAGGGGGAATTGCGGCAGTATTTGGCGAGAATGATGCCGCGGAGTTTCACATCGAAGACACTATAAAAGCTGGCGAAGGTTTGTGTCATGAAGAGGCAGTTTCGATTATGGTGCGCGATGGCCCGACACTAGTCAAGGAGTTGCATTCCATGGGATGCCGATTCTCAATGAATTCGAAAGGGAATTTCGACCTCGCACGTGAAGGAGGGCATTCACGTAGACGCATTGTTCATGCAAAAGACTATACTGGCCAGGAGATCGAAAGAGTCCTGCTCGAAGAAACAAAAAAGGCCGGCGTGACGATCAGCGAGAATGAAATCGCCCTCGACCTTGTTGTTCAGGATGAGGGGTGCACTGGCATCTACTACCTTGATGCCAATACACGCCAGATTGACGTGATCTACGCGAATGCCACAATCCTAGCAACCGGTGGCGTCGGGCAGGTTTATCAACACACAACCAACCCACCCATTGCCACAGGTGATGGAATCGCTATGGCCTACCGGGTCGGGGCGAAAATCGCCAACATGGAGTTTGTTCAATTTCACCCTACCGCGGTTTTCAACATTAAAATCGACGGACGTGCCTTCCTCATCTCTGAAGCGGTACGCGGCGAGGGAGGTGTGCTAAAGACAAAAGATGGTATCCCCTTCATGAACAAATACAGTGAGGCAGGCAATCTTGCGCCCCGAGACATCGTGGCTAGGGCGTGTTTAACTGAAATGTTAACGACGGATTCCAAGTACGTACTCCTTGACGTATCGCACCTCGAGGCTGATTTCATCAAAAACCGCTTCCCGACAATCTATGAGACCTGTCTTAGTTGGGGCATCGACATAACCCGTGGGCCGATACCTGTGGTGCCAGCAGCCCATTACTTGTGCGGTGGCATCCTGGTTAATGAATGGGCCGAATCGTCTATACCACGTCTGTTCGCGCTCGGTGAATGCAGTTGCACGGGTGTACACGGCGCGAATCGGCTAGCATCCAACTCGCTGCTCGAGGCGCTGGTGTTCGCAGACCGTGCCGCCAGGCGGGTGCAGAATATCAAGAACATCAGATTCACAAAACAGAGAAGCATGAAGACTACAGCGAAGATAGGACCGAATCTGATGTTTCAAATAAAAGAGATAATGGATCGATACGTAGGGCTACTACGGAGTGAGAAAAAACTACGAGAAGCGGAAGCACTAATTGATGGGTTCTACCGATTGTTTGAGGAAGGTATTCACATCATCAATGCGGAATCACGAAACGTCACAGTTGTGTCAAAACTAGTCATCGAAAGCGCTCTCAAACGCAAGGAATCACGCGGTTTACACTACATGACCGACTACCCGAATAAGAATCACAGTTTCACAACCGATACGATAACGAAGATCAGTGACCCAAATTAGCAGGCACATAAATCAGTTGTCAACGTAAATAGGAAAAAGGATGGAACAAGGAGAAATTGAAGTTCTGTTGGAGGTAGGACAGGCATACCTCTTAAACAAAGATTACAAAAAAGCGATATCAAAGTTCAGCGAAGCCCTCAGAATAAACCCTCATGACCCTGAAATATACTACTATCTCGGGTTAGCATATGAGGGTGCAGGTGAGTATCCGGAAGCCGTGAAGACCTACGAGAAGACGCTATTGCTCGACCGTGGTCACGGCAACGCCGAGATTCGCCTTAGTGAGGTGAAGAAGGAGATGACGAAGGCCAAGAAAAAGAAGAAATGATGTGTCCACGTTGCCGTCAGAGAATGACTGAAATAAGAGGAACACACCATAAAAAGAAAAAATACCGGTGTCCGAAATGCGGCAAGGTACGTTTTGCTTCTCTTAAGAAAAGAAACGTTGAGAGGCGATGATGCATCAATCGGAAATTCTAAGACATGGAAGATTATTATAATATACTGGGCGTTTCGCCCAACGCCACAGCGGGAGAAATAAAGAGGGTGTATCTCAAACTAGCACAAAAATACCATCCTGATCGCCACACAAACAAAGAAGCCAAGAAGGAGGCACATGATTTTTTCTCAAGGGTCACCGCCGCCTACCGTACACTCTCTGACGAGAAACTGCGGGCTAAGTACGACGAATCCCGGGTAAAGCGCAGCACCGATGCTGACGAGGCAAAGGATATACAGGCAAAGAATCTCTTTGCTCGAGCACTCGAGCACATCAATAACGGCGAGCCTTGGCCTGCCGTGAATCTCTTAAGAACTGCATGCAGCTATAGCGCATCTCCCGTATATCTCTCATATCTGGGTCTCGCCCAAGTTTATACAAAGCGGAATGAGAAGGACGGTTTTAAGAAACTCGAACACGCGGTCAAGCAAGAGATGTTCAACCCGACCTTACACTTCAACCTTGGGCTTGCCCGGGAATTCGTGGGTAGGAATGCCGAAGCACTTCGGTCGTATCAAGAGGTACTCAACTGGAGTCCTAACCACAAGAAGGCAAAGCTGGCAGTGAGAAGGTTAAGTGTTGCAAGAAAGGGGTTCTTCGGAAAGCTGTTCCGAGGCAATAAATGAAGAAAACGTCAACCTTAACATTGCTCGAAGAATTATGCTGTAAGTTGTCGATCATCGTTAAGTACGACAAATTCTTCGGTAAAGGAGGGTATTGCCGATTGCGCGATAAATCCTATTTTATTATTAACGAAAGATTATCGACTGATGCCAAGGAGCAGATATTCATAAAAGAGATGAGCACCTTTGACGTACAAAATCTATCGCTGCCATCTAAGTTGAAAGAATTATTTGAGAAAAAATGTTCCTAATGGAAAAAATGTAGCAAAACAACAATCTCACGCATTACTATTTTTCGTCTCTTATTTCACCGACCAATTCTTCAATTAAATCCTCAAGTGTAACAATACCTAGCTGATTACTGCTGGAATCAGTTACTATTGCCATATGTTCACCTCTCTGCTTCATCATCATGAAGATGGTCATGCACCTTTCATCTGCCTTGACGAAGAACGGTTCTCTGAGATTAGTCTCGTTAGAATAGAGATAGTCTTTTATATTGAATATGCCTATGATATTATTCCGTGAGCCTACATAGACTGGAACCCTGGTGTATATTCGCCCCTTGCTCTCGACGATAGCCTCCAACTCGTGGTCCTTAACACATACAAAGGCGGCATCTAACGGAATCATTACTTCACCTACTATTCTTCTCGAAAAATTGAAAAGCCTTGATGCTAACCGACTCGCCTCTTCCTCATATTCACTCATGGCATGTACTATATCCAGTTGTCGTATGGCACCTGGTTCCGCATGATTCCTGAAGAGCAAGGCAATGAACTTGGCGATATTAGCGTAAAACCAAACAACCGGATAAGTCGCAACCTCTATGTAGTATATAATGCCGGAAAGTGCGGTCATGGTTTGCGCAGGATGCGAAAGTGCGAAGGATTTTGGGACGAACTGACCAAAGAAGAGTGAAAACAAAGAGAGCGTTATCGTCGAAACAACAATGCCGTTGCCGCCCATCAAATTTACAAAGAACCGTGCGTACAATGTAGAAGCGACTACGATTATGAAATTCTCACAGACAAGAATGGTTGAGAAAAATCGTTCGGGAGCCGCGAGAAAATTGCTCATTCTTATTGCCCAGCTCTTCTTTTCGCGCCTTGCCTTCAGCAGCTTTATCTTCTCGATGCTGACTAATCCCGTCTCGCTCGCCGTGAATATCCCTATGCTGATTGATAATAGCAGTGGTATGATAAAATCAATCATTTCTTTTTGACCAAGACCGTCTCAATTATCCGGTCATGAACGTCCTCAATCGTCATCTCTATATCGGGAGTAGAGATCTTTTCGTCCTCACCGGGAATTCTGCCGAAGTGACCTAGTATATAGCCTGCCAATCTTTCGCCTTCCTCGGCAAATGGTTCGATGTGCAAAATACGCGCCAGTTCACCAATTGTAATATCCCCTTCGAAACGAAAAGTATTTGCTGAGAGTTTTTCATAAGGTAAATCCGCAATCTCATCGTATTCGTCGATTATTTCACCGAATAATGATTCCAAGATATCCTCAAGGGTTACGATTCCCGTGAAGTCACCAAATTCATCAACGACAACGCCTATGTGTATGCCTTTCTTTCGAAACTCGCCGAGCAGGTTATCTAGATGCTTTGTTTCGGGGACTATGTACGGCTCACGCATTAACTCTTCTATGCTTCGCGAACCCGACGCAGTAATCTCGTTCACGAAAAGATCCTTTGCGTAGAGTACTCCTATGACCTCACCCTTTTTGTCCAAAACACAAACCCTCGAGTGTTTCTTGCCGGTGATGATTTCCTTAGCATCATCAATGCTTGACGTGACGTCGATACCAACCACCTTCTGTCTCGGTGTCATTACCTGGCTGACCGTCATCTTACCGAAATGCAATATCTGAAATCCAAATTCTTCCTCTCCCTCATCCAAAACCTTGAAGCGCTTGGCTTCACTCAACATCAACTTGATTTCTTTGTCGGAAACCGTATCTTGTCGGCGGGCAGCGTGGGGTCCTAACAGCTGCTGCAGTAACTTCTCCATAGTACGGGAGACCGGGTTGAATACCCAGGTGAGATATTCTACAATCCCCCCAAAACGGAGGGCGAGGGGTTCGGCATTTGAAATGGCAATGGTTTTCGGCGCGATTTCCCCGAAGACGAGTATCAACGACGTCATCAGTATGAATTCCACGATGAACAGCAACGTAGTATTCAGCTCGTATCGCTGGATCATGCTCAGCACTATTATTGCTCCGACCGATGAGGCACCGACATTCACTAACAGGTTAGCCAAGAGTATCGTCGCCAGTGTCCTGCGTGGCTCACGCTTTATCCTTTCCAGAGTGAGGGCACCGCGTCGTCTCTCGACGAGTAGCGTTTTCAATCGAAAGCGTGATATCGAGAAAATGGCTGCCTCCATGCCGGAAAAGAAAGCACTCATACCTAGGAAAATACCGATGAGGACAATGTATACTAACATACTATTCATGAGCAAGATACTCCAGACATTTCTTTTCCATACACAAGCTTTCTTTTTCATCGCGATGGTGGTAGCCGATTACGTGTAGGAGACCGTGAAGAATAAAATAATACAGTTCCTCAACGTCCCTTGCTCTGTCCTGGGAAACGTATATTTCGGCAACGTCGCCCAGGTTGAAGGAAATCACGTTCGTGCTGTGTTTCTTGCGAAACCAAGTTTCATTAAGCCCTCTCAAATACTGATCATCAGCCAGTATCACATTTATCTCCGAAAAATCCTTCCCTTCATCTCCCAATGCCCTTCTCAGCAGCCGTCTGACCCTTCCTTTTTCGACCCTCATAGAACCCGACGCCTTGTAGATATTTATGCGCATTTGTTGGTGTGCGTGGACGCGCTGCGGTTATTTACTGTTATTTTCCTCACTAGTCGTAACCCGCTTATTGGCCTGCTCGTAGTCGACTCGGGGATGAAAGACCCCCGTGAGAATGGGCATAAAAGCTGCTTTTATTTGTTCCAAATCATAACGGGTTATCGGACACTCATCTAACTGTCCATCGTTGAATTTCTTTTCAACACTCTCCTTTACTATCTTTTGCAGTTTAGTGACGGTAATATTTCGTTCTCCCCTTGCCGATGCCTCCACACTGTCCGCAAGCATCACCAAAGCCGTCTCTTTCGTCTTTGGCCTCGGTCCGGGATATCTATATGAATCTTGCGACACGTCTTTTGATTCTTCGGATGCCTTCCGATAGAACATATCGAGCATCGTCGTACCGTGATGCTGTTCGATTATATCTATCACCTTCCGGGGAAGCGCCATTCTTAGTGCTCGCTCAATTCCGTCCTTCACATGAGAAATTATCACGAGAGCGCTCATCTGTGGCTTTAGGTTGTCATGAGGATTCCGCATGTCGATCTGATTCTCGATGAAATATTCGGGTTTTTTCAACTTTCCGATGTCATGATAGTATGCCCCAACGCGGGCAAGCACAGGGTCTCCGCCGATGTATCGAGCCCCAGCTTCGGCGAGGTTGCCGACGATGATTGAATGATGATAGGTACCGGGAGCCTCAATCGCCATCTCCTTAAAAATCGGCAGATTCAGATTACCCAATTCGAGGAGAGTCAGGTCGGTGGTGAAATCAAATAGTCTCTCAAACAGCGGCAGGAAAAGAACAAAGCATAGCGTGACGATCACACTGTTCGCTATCCCCTCTCCCAAGTAAAGGATGTTGATACCACCTTCCGTCAGATACATGTCAATGAAAAGAATAGCTCCGATATTGGCTAAGGCCAAATATATCAAAGGACGGTAGAAGGCGAGCCGGGAATTTATTGTTTGGCTCGAAAATGACGCAACGATACCACTGACAAAAAGAAAGGTAAAAATCCCTGCCGAGTTTAAAACGATGCCGAAAACGGCAGCGAATATTATGGTGAACAAGACACCTACATAAAAGTTAAAATACAAAGCAAACATAAAAATGAAAAAGGCAATGGGCGTTAAATATCCTACACCTGCACCATAAGTGACTTTACCAATGATCAGGTATGCTGCCGATAACAAAGCCACAAAATAGAAATTTTTATTCTCGAATAGCTTCGATTGCGTTAACCTGTTAAACTTAAATAATAAAAAGAATATCGCAAGATACAGGATGTTCCGGAAGAGTAGCGTTTTGATTATTTCCCAGGTTCCAATGGATGTGTACGTACTTTCCAGGGCCAATATCTTTTCCATTGTCCCCATGTTGATACGCTTGTGTTTCTCGGCAATGATCTCTCCCCTCAATACTTTGCCTTTAGTCTTTGGAACATTCGCGAAGACTTCGTCTATCCTCTCATCAGTCCGCGGTTCATTGAATGTGATATTAGGGATCATGAAGAATTGGGCCAGACTGCGATATTCTGCTCGTTGATTCATCGCTACTATGTTTTCTGCTTCATCCACCGAGTAGAGCCGGTCAAGCGACTCAACGGTCTCCTGAGCGCCACTCATAATCGCGATGATCCGGTAGTCGATGTCCTTCCTGTCCACAACGCCTGTAGCATAAACCTCGGCAAAGCTGCCACGTAACCGATCGAAGATTCTGTTATAATTGTTGCGCAGCAAATATCCGATGACCCCTGTGTTCAGCGCGTATTGTTTCTGTACCAGGTGTATAATGGAATCCCTGGATACTCGCAACCGACGTGTAGAGTCGATGACCTCCTCCAAACCATCGATTTCGGTTGCAACACCGCTAGCGATACCGGTGTTGAGTTCGAAAACGGGCGGAATACGCCGTGCGATTTCTTCGCGTTCTTCCTCTAGCCTCTGTTCGGTCTTAGGTATGAAGAAATCATAAGGAGCGATTATGTCGTAGGGCGCAATCTCACCGGCCGCGATATCATATTTCTGTGGTACAGCAGGGGGCGGAAAGATGATATTCAAAAGGAGGACCACCCCGATGGCTACGAGCAGTTTAGGTTGTATTCTTGGCCTCATACGCCTTTATTATCTTTTGCACAAGGTTATGTCTGACCACATCCTTCTCGCTCAGATAGATGAACTCAATACCGTTAATATTCTTAAGCAAGTGTTGTATCTCAATCAAACCAGAAAAAACATTAGGCGGTAAATCCACCTGGGTGATGTCGCCGGTGACAACGACTTTGGAGCGCCACCCCATTCGAGTCAAAAACATCTTCATCTGCATGCCTGTGGTATTTTGAGCCTCATCCAAGATGATGAATGCATCATTCAGGGTTCTTCCCCGCATGTATGCGAGTGGTGCCACCTCTATTGTTTTCATCTCAAGATAGCGTCTGATTCGATCGTAGGGTAAGAAATCATTGAGTGCATCGTACAGCGGCCGTAGATACGGATCTACCTTCTCCTCAATTGCCCCCGGCAAGAACCCCAATGATTCACCCGCTTCGACCGCAGGACGTGTCAGAATGAGCCGCTCGACCTTCTTCTCCATCAAGAAGGATACCGCTTTTGCCACGGCAAGATATGTCTTACCGGTCCCGGCCGGTCCGATGCTCACGACAATGTCGTGGCGATCTATTGATTTAATATATTCAGACTGGCCCGAGGATTTTGCCTTGATCAGTCTCTTAGGCGTGGAAATCGAAACGCCTGAATGTGTACTGCGCTTTTTCTCACCTATGACAGCGCCCTCGATATCATATTCCTCATTATTCAAACGCGATCGGACGACTTTCTCTGCGGCCTTTACTTTCTTCTCCTCACCTTTCAAGTGTATGTAATCGTTACGCATGGATACGATGATTCCAAAACGAGACTGTATTTTTTTAAAAAACTCGTCCTGGAATCCTGAAACTTTTGTTGGGTCAGAACCTGCTAATGGAATTGATACTTTCACTTCAACGGGAGGGGCGGATACTCAGCCCCTCCCTCGCATATTAATCATGAGGTATTACAAATTCCTGATTCGTGTATATTAAGTCAGGGTCACTAATCTTGTCTTTGTTCGCCTCATATATATCGGGCCATCGTTTTGCATCTGAATAGATCGAAAGATATGATGCAATCAACCAAAGACAATCCCCTGGTATAACTGTGTATTGGTCAAGCGTCGGGATGAGCAATACCCAGCCTGGATATATAAGGTTTGGATCTGAAATCTTATCCTGATTCGCTTCGTATATCCAAGGCCATTTTGAACCATCATGATACACCTTACGCATGCCCGCTATCTTCGAGAGCCAATCACCATCCACCACGGTGTAGCGGCCCCACTGGCAGCGCATCCATGCATCTCTCAATTCCGTAACCTTATCGTTCAGCGTCGCATTTTGAGTTTCCATCCCGGACACTGAGGTTCTCAGTTCTTCGACCTCGGCCTCGAGTGCACCGATGGCTGCATTCAACTGATCCAGCTCAGCTCTGATACGTGTGAGTTCGGCCTGTGCCTCTTTTTCGGTCATCTTTTCCTGAGCAAATGTTAAGACAGGAATCACGAAGCATATGATTAGAGCAAATGACAGTATCTTATTCATTTTGGCCTCCCTATTTCATACAGCGGGTATCAATCTTAGTCTGTAACATGTCGATTTCTTCCTGCAACTCAGTCATCATATGGTCGAGTTCGGCTCTCTGTGTTTCGAGCATTTCCTTTTCAGCTTCCAGATCCGCAAGTCTTGCCTGAGCAGCTTCGAGGGCGGCCCGAGCCTCAGCTAGAGCATCGAGCGTTTCCTGCTTCGCCATCTTAGGTCCGCAACCGATAATCAAGACGGCCAGGAATAATAACGCAAGTGTCTTCCTCATAATACCTCCTCCCTGCATTTTTGTCATACTGTAAACTATAGTCATATATCGTGGCATGTCAATAGCCAAAAATAATGATTAAGCACACTTTCTCCATCCGTCCCAGAGGCTATATGTAGCTGTATCCAGAGCCCGATATCCGAACCGCCGCAGGGGTTCGTGTGTTGACTTTTGCTCGATTATGACTATCATTTGGCATGACAAACCACGTGGTTATCGTTGCCGCCGGAAAAGGCAGGAGATTTGGAGGTAACAAACAATTCTTCCGCATTCACGGACGCCCGTTGCTCGTTTATTCAGCACTTACCCTTGAAAATCATCAGAAAATCGACGCGATGACCCTAGTTGTACCACAACGGGAAATCAAGCGCACAAGAAAAATAATCAAAGAGTTCAAGCTGGAAAAGGTGCGTCACATCGTGGCCGGCGGTCGACGACGCCAAGATTCAGTATTAAAGGGGTTGAAGACAATAACCGGACGAAACGGGGTTGTTATCATCCACGATGCAGCAAGGCCGCTTGTTTCCAAAATCATGATAGGTAGAGGCATTTCGCTATGCCGCAAGTACAAATCGGTCATTCTCGGCGTACATGTGCATGATACCGTGAAAAGAGTCGCGCACCGACTCGTGCGGGAAACCATTCCCCGCAGAGATCTCTTTCTCGTTCAGACCCCCCAATTTTATGATCTGCAGACTATTAGAAAGGCAATGGTACTTGCCGATTTTCGTGTTGAATATACTGATGAAGCTGCGATGCTTGAATCAATAGGCTGGCCAGTCTATGCGTTCCAGGGCGATCGGTACAACATCAAGGTCACCAACAAGAGTGATCTCAAGTTCGTACGGAAATTACTAGCGTGAAACGGGTTATCATATTAGGCTCAACAGGATCGATAGGCTGCAATGCCATCGATGTTATCAGTCGATTAGAGAACTACAGCATTGTGGGACTCGCGGCTTATGGCAATTACCAGCGGCTCACCGAACAGGCAAAAAAGCTCAGACCGCAAGCCGTGACAATCATCAACCAGAAATTCTATAAGAAACTCAACGCACAAATGGGGCGGGCATTAACCTTCTCGGGTGAAGGAGGTGTAAGAGAAATGATCGACGCCGTCAAGGCCGACACGCTCATTTGCGCATTGGCGAGTTCTCTGGGCATTAGAGGCGTGATACAGGCAATCGAGAAAAAGATGGAGATATGTCTGGCTACGAAAGAAATCCTGGTCAATTTTGGGCATTTGATTATGGGTAAGGTCAAGAAGCTGGGCGTTCGACTCATCCCGATTGACAGCGAACATTCGGCCGTATACCAGTGCCTTGAAGGCCGTAACATGAACGATGTGTTGAATATTATTCTTACTGCCTCGGGCGGACCCTTTTTAAAGAAATCAATCAGAAATGTCCGTAAAGAAGAGGTGTTGCGTCACCCGGTATGGAAAATGGGAAAAAAGATTACCGTCGATTCAGCAACCATGATGAACAAAGGTTTGGAAGTGATTGAGGCTCACCATCTGTTCGATGTACCGGCCAACATGATACAGGTCGTCATACATCCCGAGGCGATCTGTCATTCACTGGTTCAATTCAAAGACGGCACACTTCTTGCACAACTCTCGACGCCAGACATGAAACTACCGATTCAATATGCACTCACCGCGCCCCATCGCCTTCCTTCATCGACCCCTTATCTTGATATCGCTAGGGTGAAATCACTCACTTTCACGGTTCCCAACGTCAGGAAGTTCCCGTGCCTGAGACTTGCTTACGAGGCCTTAGAGATAGGCAAAACAATGCCCGCGGTGGTCAACGCAGCAAACGAAGAGGCAGTTAGACTATTTCTTGAAGATAAAATAGTTTTCAGCAAAATTGCGGGGATAATTGAAGGAGTTATGAATAAACATCAACCACTTGATGGCAACCTGGATTGCTATCTCGAAGCAATAAGCTGGGCAAAATCCCAGGCGAAGGCATAGTCATGTTAGTCACCATACTTGCCTTCCTATTTGTACTTGCATTTTCAATAACAATCCACGAATTCGGCCATTTCTTGATTGCTAAGTTGTTCAAGATCCCGGTCGAAAAGTTCTCAATCGGCTATGGCCCACCACTCATTCGGCGAAGAATTGGCGAAACTGACTTTCGAATCGCCTATTTTCCTTTAGGTGGCTATGTGAAGATTGCCGGAGAAGACGAAGGGGAAATAGCAAAGAAAGCACTGAAAGACACCGAATCCACTGAAGGAAATACGACACAGAAAACACCGGAAAAACAGGCTGTGGGCTTCTATGATGCGCCAATACACAAAAGAGTGCTTATTGTCCTGGGCGGTCCAGTATTCAATATCTTATCAGCGGTTTTTGTGTTTATCGTCATCTTCTCGGTCTTTGGATTACTAGTGAACCCTTACATGAAGATTGATGTTCTAACGGGCAGTGAGGCGCAGGATGCTGGATTAATGCGTAATGACTCTATAGTGAGTGTTTCCGGCAAAACGGTTAGTGATTGGGAGGAGCTGCTCGACGTACTTGTTGAACATGATGGTCATGCAGTTACGATAGGCTTGGTACGAGACGGCGATTTTATGGAAAAACAGTTCGTAGTCAATACAGATTCCCTCGGCATCATGCCCTTGATTCCTCCGATTCTGGGATCGTTAAAACTGGATGGACCCGCACACAAGGCGGGCATGAAACAGGGGGACCTTATCCTGAGAATCGATGACGAAAAAATGGAGACGTGGCATCAAATGGTCAACAAGATCCGCGTGTCGATAGACATCCCCCTCCATTTTGTCTGGCAAGGCGATGCTATGATAAAAGAAGCAACAATCACACCCGTTTCCTTCTACGACCACACGACCCAAGATACGGTCGGGCAAATAGGCGCCATCATGCCCTTGGTGCGCAAACACCTCCCCTTCATCGAAGTCGTGTCACTTGCGACTCAAAGAAGTGCTGAAGTATTCTGGCTAACGCTGAAAACAATTTACCAGCTAATCATCGGGCGCATCTCTCGACGCGCTATAGGCGGACCCATTGCAATAGCTCAACTGAGCGGGGAATCGGCTCGCTGGGGTTTTGAGAACCTACTTGGACTGTTGGCAATCATATCAATCAATCTGGGTCTGATAAACCTCTTCCCGATTCCTGCTTTGGATGGTGGTCATGTGATGATATCCATGATCGAAGCAGTTAGGAACAAACGATTCTCTCACCGGACACGACTGATAATCCAACAGGTCGGCTACGCAATCATTCTACTGCTTATCATCTTCGTTACCTTCAACGACATCACTAGATGACTCACGCCATCTGTAAATCGATAGATTTATGAAGATACTCTTCTATAACCCAGCACCCAGTCAGCGGCGCTATACGCCATTCGAAGCACTAAGAGGCAGCCCCTTTTTCAGACGGCCAAATTATGATGCGATGCGTTTGGCGTATTTATCCAGAAAACATCAGTTCACATACTGCGACGAACACATCGAGGGAGTCGGAGATAATGTGCCGGACATTGTTGTGATCCACACACCCTTGAATCTAGCGCGCCATGTGGAGAATTTGGTTGTCCAGAAATGGGACGAAGAGACTAAGACGATCTGCTACGGCTCATTTCCTTCTCTGTTCCCAAAGCAAAGCAAAGAATTCTGCTCGTCGGCCGTCGTCGGAGATATCGCGGCCGTATGGAACAACATTCTCGCTGACTGCAAGAAACACAAAATCGCTAGTGTCTATAAGGCCGACAAGAATACACAGTTCGATGTTGACCGGCGGCTAGAGTCCAAATATGGTTTCACACCATTCTTCTCACAAATCAGGACGGCCTATGGATGCCAATGCACCGAAGAAAACAAAGACTACTGCTACGAAAATATACTCTACGAGAACCCTAGTCAATGGAGCATCGATAAAGTCACCGAAACGATTTCAAAACTTCAAAGGAAAGCAGTATATGTGCTCGATGATGATTTCATGTATGACATCGAGCGCGGAATGCGCATTCTTGAAAAGTGCTGGCGCTACAAAAAAATGTGGATATTCCAAACAACCGGTGCTATCTTCAGGAATCCTGAATTCTTCCCCATACTACGGGATGATGGCGTTCGTGTCATTTACCTGAAGGAAGACTGGTTGGGGCACGATCTGATTCACAACCTGGACAACCCTGATTACGTAAAAGAAAAGGAACATCAGGTGAACATGATACATAACTACAGAATCACGGTAGGTTGCAAGATACGACTAGGTTATGAAGGCGAGCGCCACAATTTCTATCACCAGCTGCTGAAATTTCTGGTAAAACTGAGAATTGACGTGATCGAATTAGCAGTGCAAACACCGTTACCGGGAACCCGAACTTACAGAAAGCATGCAGCCAAGAAACAGATCGTCGAAGATTTCTCACTGTATGATCAGTGGATGCCGGTTGTTAACACGCCTGGTATGGCGCCTCAAGCCCTGTACTCGATGATGGAATGGCTACGAGACCGTTTCTACTCGTGGGACTCAATAATGCTTCGTAACATCATCGTATCACCAAAACTTGGCTTTTATAACACAGTATTTTTCTATCTCATACCGAATCTTTCGTATCGGAGTAACTTCCTGGAAAAAGTGGGCTACCCACCGTAACCCACCCCCTTAACTGTCATCGCAGGTTTAGATATTTGTGGATTTGAGGGATAACGCGCACGTCAGCAAGTTTACTCATTGCTTTCTTCTGCAGCTCAAGCAAACCGGGTATTGCTCTACCGAACTCAGGTTGAATCACCAGCGGGATGTTTCTGTTTACCTGTGCTATGATCTTGCAGGTGGCGTCTAGTTCTCGGGGAAGGAAATTCTCATTGATCACAATCTTCACAAAAACGTCCTTGTTCCTGGCAATTGCCAGCGACTGCTCGTGTTCACGCCATAATTCAGGACGACCGGTCGCACTAGGGATTTTGAAATCGATGCAGATCATATCAAAATAATCAATGATCTGTTGTAGGTTTTCGGGAAGGGAACCATTGGTGTCGAGGTAGAGAGACTTACCGGACGCGACCAGGCGGTCGCACAGCTCCCGCAAAAAGCGAATCTGTAACAGCGGCTCGCCGCCGGTTATCGCCACCTGCCTTTCCAATATCTTTTCTAACAATGCATCGACTTCTACCGGATTCTCGTGTTTCTGCCCCTCGTAAAGAAAGGGACCCTCCATATGCTGTGCCTCTTTCGTATCACAATAACTACATGATATGTTGCATCCCAGCAATCTAACGAAAGTCATCCGCTGACCAACCCGCACGCCTTCACCTTGTATCGAAGTGAAGATCTCCCTTACAAAGCCCCTTATTTCACCCACTTGACCTTACACCGTGCGTTGTGTATTCCTTCAAGATCCTGAACGTATTCTTTCATGACAAGATCAGCGAACTCCAACGGGTCAATGCTGTAATCCTCTAATCCTTTTGCCTTCACCGGAGTGTTCGCCGATGAGATATTGATGCCATAGTGAATCAACGAAGATATTGGAGTAACGGTGGCGACTGAAACAGACAGCTTAGCATCGCCGTCGTATAAATCAGTACCCACGCGCCTCACCACCGAGCCACGTATCATGTTGTTCAGCAAGTCCTTGATGATGTTGCAAAGCAAGACCTGTCTGAGCACATTTTTTTCGAGATCGGTATCGTAGTGTTCAACGATGAAGTGAAGCATGTTTTCTGAATATATTCTACTACCATCCTTGACGTCTTCGATATCGACCATTGCTTCCACTTTCACGTCACAGGGTCCACAGAAAGCGACAATCGAATCGCCGACCACGCCGAAGTGCGTGTAAGCGAAATTACTACGGAGCTGCTCGCCGGTATATGTTATCTGCTGCTTTGCTAAGAAATATTTCATTCTCCGATAAGCTTATCCAAATGCTCTTGCGCAGACGCAAAATCAGGATTCAATTTCAGGGCCAGTCTGAATGACTCACGGGCTTCGCTCACTTCGTTCAAGGCCTCGTAAGCAATGCCCAGGTTATAATACAATCTTGGATTTGCCTTACTGATCTTTTCAGCCCTTTTCAGGACCTTTATGGCTTCTTCGTACCGCTGGCTGAGTATGTAGAAATCACTCAGCTCAATCAGATCCTGTTGTTCTTCGCTCATAGTTTCTTAATCTTGTCGATGTCTTCGTTGCGTCCGAGTAATATGAGCACATCACCGGAGATCGTCTCATCGGCACCGCCCGGGCCAATGATAACCTCTTCTTTGAAATCGGTGGACCCGTCGGGCTTTGAATATGGTAACTTCCTCTTGATCGCGATGACGCTAACCTGGTACTTGTCGCGTAGTTTCAGTTCGGACAGAGTCTTATTGGCGAATTTCTTCGGCAACACCATCTCGACAATACCATGGGTTTCAGAAACTTCGATGAAATCGAATATTTTGGGACTCGCGAGACCTTGAGCAAGCTTCTCAGCCATTTCTCTTTCCGGAAGCGTAATTCGATCCGCGCCAACCTTCTTAAGAATCCTGGAGTGTAGGTCGTTCTGTGCCTTAACGATGACCTGCTTGACACCGAGTTCCTTGAGGGTAAGGGTAATCATGATACTATCCTCAATGGTCTCGCCCATACTGACAATCACTGTGTCGAACTCCTTAATGCCCAATTCGATCAGCGATTTTGCGTCTGTAGCATCTAGAACCACTGCCTGCGACACTACACCCTCCATCGCGTTAACCAGTGATTCGTCCTTATCGATGGCTAAGACTTCAAAGTTCATTTCACTCAGGGCACGGGCAATACTCGACCCGAACCGGCCCAAACCAATCACCGCAAACTGTTTCATCTATCCTCCTCACTTGTTGCTGAGACCTAGTTTTTTCCGCAGATGTTTGATCAATCCGCCGTCATTGATTATTTCCAATATGAAAGAGGGTAATCTCGTCGATTCGACGGTCTCATTGGTTCTCGTGTTCTTTACCATACCCCGATCAAGGTCAATCTCGATATCATCACCGTGATCGACCACGCGCGTTACGCCTGGTGCCACGAGTACTGGTAACCCGAGATTTATTGCGTTGCGGTAGAAAATGCGGGCAAAAGATTCAGCAACGACTGCACCAATACCAAAGTATTTGAGACAAGTGGCTGCTTGCTCACGCGAGGAGCCGCAGCCGAAATTTTTACCACCGACAATAATATCACCCGCTCGCGCCGTCTTCAGAAATTCCGGGTATACAGTTTCAAAGCAGTGTTTTGCCATCTCCTCACGATCCGTGGTGATGCTCAAATATCTACCCGGATATATCACATCAGTATTTATACCGTCGCCGAATTTGTAGGCCCGACCCTTTATCATTTGCATAAAGCTTTTCTAACCTCCTAGTTCGGTGCGGTTATCTCACCAGCAATCGCTGACTGAGCAACCGTTGCTGGAGATGCCAGAAAAACAAAGGCTTCCGAACTACCCATTCGTCCTTTGAAATTACGGTTGGTCGTCGATATGCAGACCTCGCCCGGTGCCATGAGTCCTTGATGTGCACCGAGACACGGGCCGCAACCTGGATTGAGCACCAAGGCACCGGATCTTATGAAAACCTCAACATAACCTTTTCTCACCGCCTCCAAATACACCCGACGGGATGCAGGGATTACCAGAAGACGCACCCCGGGTGAGACCTGCTTACCATCGAGGATTTCGGCCGCGCTCGCCAAATCCTCTAACCGACCGTTGGTACAGGAACCGATCAGCGCCTGGTCGATTCTCATGCCCGCAACTTCGGCAACCGGTTTAACATTGTCGACCGAGTGCGGACATGCAACCATGCTCTCCAGATCGTTCACATTAATATCCAAGTCTTCTACATACTCAGCATCTTGATCAGGCAATAGGGTACTGAAAGGCTGGTTTGTACGACTCCGGACATAATCCACGGTCTTCTTATCTGGCACGACGAATGCAACTTTTGCACCCATCTCCATTGACAGATTGGTTAACACCATCCTTGACGCAATGCTCATATTGCTTATCGTCTCACCGCTGAACTCGATCGCCTTGTAGTCCGCACCAGCCGCACCCAGTTTACCAACTATACTGAGTATTAAATCCTTTGCCGAGACATGCTTATTGAAATCACCTGAAATCTTGATTCTCATCGACTCCGGAACCATGAACCACAATTCGCCCGTTGCCCACACCCCGGCCATTTCTGTAGCGCCGATACCAGTAGCGAACGTACCAAAGGCACCGTGGGTTGTCGTATGCGAATCCGTACCGACCAGCACGTCACCGGGCCGGGAATGACCGTTCTCGGGGAGTACCTGGTGGCAAATGCCTTCATTGAGATCATAAAAGTGCTTAATGCCCTGCTCCTTGACAAACATTCGAATACGTTGATGGGTCGCCGCAGTTTTCTCGCTTTCGGCAGGAATTCGGTGGTCAAAAAGAAGAACGATGCGCTCGGCATCCCATACCTTTTCAATGCCGATCTCTCTGAAGGCACGCAGAACAACGTCTGCGTTCTCATGCGACATCGCCACATCGATCTGCGCCGTGACTATTTCGCGAGGCTTGACCGTATCATTACCCGAAGCCTTGGCTAAGATTTTCTCGGCAATGGTCATTTGATTTTTTCCCATAGGATGCTTATTCTGGCTGCCGCTCCCAAGGACCATCGTACTCGGTCTCCTGCACACACATACGCCTCATGGCCTTTTGAGTGCTCATTTCCTCATACACATGAGCAATCATGCCTGCAACCCTTCCGATGAGGAAAAAAGCCTTGCCCAGACGCCAATCGAAATCCATATCCGAAATTATCGCTGCGATTGCGCCGTCCACGTTTATTGGCAAAGGTTTCTTCTTAGAGAATTCATCCCTCAGAGCAATTGAAAGCTTCGTGTGGTCCTTACTGAAACCCAAATCATTGGCTAGCCCGCAAAGGCGATTGGTGCGCGGATCCTCGGTATGGATGCGATGACCGAATCCGGGCATGCGCTTTTTCTCTTTCTTTAATTGTTCCAACAACCTCTGGGCGGTTTCTTTAAAATTCCAACCTTTCTCATGCATGATTCTCACCCATTCTTGCAGAATGTGCGCACCATCTTCGATGGCTCCCCCATGTACATCGCCCACCGCGAGCATGCCGGCTGCAACTGCACTCGGCAATGGTACACCAGCGGAGGCTACCACTCTCGCCGCATGGGTCGAAGGAGGCGTGACCCCATGATCGACCGAAGAAGTAATCAGCGCATCGATCATCTTCGCTTCGTTCGTGTCTGGCATTCTGCCTTTGAGTAATAGAAAAAAGACCGAAGCGAATGGAGCGTTACCAATCAAGTCTTCTTGACGGTAACCGCGCGTTACGATATGGTTGGGTTCAATCTTGGATATGCTTGTCTTCCACATAGCCACCTCCACGCTTCTCAGATAAAGCTGTTCGCTCAATCATCGTGCTCCACCAAGGGCCTTTTTTACCAATGCGGGTATCTGACTCAAGGTTTCGGCAATGATTGCTCCGTTTTTCTCTAATGCATCAATCTTACTTGCGGCAGTACCCATACTACCCTCGATTATTGCGCCGGCATGGCCCAGTCTCTTACCTTGCGGCGCCGCCTTGCCCGTGATATAGGCGACGACTGGCTTTGACATCGTGCTGATAAAAGGCGCGGCCAGTTCTTCATAGACGCCACCTATTTCGCCAGCCATTACCACGGCATCGGTTTCGCTATCCTTATCAAAAAGATTCAGTATTTCCTCAAAATTCGTGCCCAGGATTGGATCGCCACCTAAACCGACCGAGGTCGATTCACCAAGGTCTGCAAGATTAAGGGAATTGGCAATATAGTATGTAACCGCTCCGCTCCTCGCAACCGTCCCAATTCTTCCGGGCTGAAAGGCAATCTTGGGTAACATACCAACAAGCGCCTTGCCCGGAGATATTATTCCCGGAGTATTCCCACCGATGATCATCACGCCTTTGGATTTTGCCACGTGTCTTGCGTAAAGCATATCGTGCACTGGTATCCGCTCGGTTATGACGATGATGCTCTTGATGCCTGCCTCTATAGCTTCGAGAATTGCATCCTTGGCAAACCGCGGAGGTGCCCAGACACTGGAAACATTAGCCTCGGGATGTTGGGCCAAGCAATCCTGGACCGTATCATATACCGGAATTCCTTCGACGTTTTGCCCGCTCTTGCCCGGAGTCACTCCACCCACGATCTTTGTGCCGTATTGGAGCATGAATCGTGTGTGCAAAGATGCGTTAGCACCGGTAATCCCCTGCACAATGGTCGGGATGTCTTTATCAACTATGATAGCCATGACTCACCGATCAATCTTGTGTTTGTGCGGCACGAATCGTCTCTTCAATGACGTGCTCGATGGGAGTATCATATGCATATACTTTTATTTTGCTGAAAAGCTCTGGGTTTTCTGCCTTCGCCTGCTCGAGTATTTTCCTTCCCTGTTCCTCCATGTTGCCGGCCATCCTCATGATCATGGGTTTTTGCGGACGATTTTCCACGACATACTTAACCACGGCCTTTGCCCAATCATCACAGCGTGATATGCCGCCAAACCGAGCCCCGAAAATGGCTTTTACCCTTGGGTTATCAAGCAGAAGGCTGAGCATAGCCCGCAGCTTTTCTTGAGTGGGCGCTCCGCCTGAATCCATGAAGTTGGCCGGTCTACCGCCATAATGCTGTATCAAATCGATTGCCGCAATACCAAAACCGGCGCCACCTGGGAAAACTCCGATATCGCCGTCCAGGTCAACGTAAGGAATACCCGCTTGCTTAGCGATTTTTTCGCGCTCGGTCAACTCTCCAACCTCGTGGCGGGCAACAATACCCAATTCGCGCAGCTGGGGATGTCTAAACATCGCATCCTCATCCAGGTCAACCTTAGCATCCAATGCATAGACCGTTCCCCCACCACATATAACCAAGGGGTTAATCTCGGCGACCTTACAGTCATAACCCCTGAAAATATCATAAAGCTTATTGATGATGTGGGCGCCCGACGCCAGCAGTACACCACTCAAACCGAGACCGCTTGCAATATTTCTGGCCATAAATGCGTGTAAATCTGCACCTGGGTTCAAGTAATATTTCAATATGGCATCGGGTTCCTTACGCGCAATTTCTTCAATATCCATTCCGCCACGTTGGCTCGCAATTATCATAGGCCTGTGTTCGAGCCGGTCCACCACAACAGCGAGGTATAGCTCCCTTTCGACTGATACCTTTGCTTCCACCAAGACCTTGTCCACGGTGTGTCCGGCGTGCTTCTTGCCGAGCATGCCGGCAATCTTTTCCTCGGCTTCGCCTCTTTGGGTGGCAAACTGCACGAGACCCGCCTTGCCGCGCCCGCCAGCAAATGTCTGCGCCTTGATGACCACTGGATATATTACCTTATATAACTCACAAAGACTATTCTCGTCGACGACGACGCTATTCGGGACAGGCAGCATATGCCGTCGGAATAGTCCCTTGGCCTCGTATTCATAGAGTCTCATATTGGCTCTATTATATTTAATCCGATAAGGAATGCAATAGGTAGCGCTACTTTGACCGCGCTATGTCGAAATCAATGAAATCACAATGATGTATTACTACGGCTTCTCTTGAACGCGCGACAGCTTCACCCTCCTTGGAGTGTGCCGCGATTATGTGTGCAATATCTAATGGCAGACCTACTTCCAAGGCTAACCCATACCCAGAGACCGGGTGACGCACGAGTCTGCCAAACTTGCTTTTGACGACGGCCTTGCGTTTCCTCGAGTATTCGAGCAGTTTTCCCACATCGTGTAAGAGACCGGCAGCAATCAGCACATCGCGATTCAGATCGTGCCGGGCACTGGCAACTGCCATTGCCATCCTGGTGACGGTACGCGTGTGTTGTATCAACGTTCGTTTCGTCTTGGTCAGGAGCGTGAATGGAACGTCATCTATTCTCCTCCACCCGCCCCGCTTGATTGCTAGCAGCCAAGCCTTTATCACACCATGCCTCAGCTGCTTGTCTCCTATCTCATTGATTTCTGGAAAAATCTTCTCGATGTATTCTCTATTCATGAAAGACCCACCCTTCAAACCTAATGTGCACTCTTCAAATAAGCAAGTAAACCTCCGGCGCGCATTATCTGCAGCTCGAGCTTCGATAGGGTGACGGCTTGCAGCTCTTCGGTTGTCGTCTCATTCTTGATCGTACCCTTGACGACGTCAACTTCGATAATATCACCGTCTCGTACACGTTCTGTTTCGGGAAGAACGAGAATTGGCAAACCCGTATTCACGCAGTTGCGGTGAAATATTCTCGCAAATGACTCGGCGATCACTACAGATACGCCAATACCCTTGATCGCAACCGGCGCATGCTCACGCGATGAACCGCAGCCGAAGTTGCTTCCGGCCACGATGATATCACCGTTCTTCACGCTGCTTATGAATTCATCACCCCTGTTCGTTCCCTCCATGGCATGACGGGCCATTTCTTGCTTGTCGGTCAAAGGCAGATACTTGCCAGGATATATCTGGTCTGTATCGATATCATCGCCAAATTTCCAGACTCGACCCTTGATTATCATATGCTCCTCGGATCAGTGATTTCTCCGGTCAAGGCAGTTGCCGCTGCGGTTATCGGAGAAGCAAGGTAGACTTCAGCACCCTTGCCCAGCTTGCCTACGAAGTTGCGATTAGATGTCGAGAGCATGACCTCACCAGGAGCCAGTATTCCTGGATGACCCGTGGTACACAAGGCACACCCTGGATTGGTTACAACTGCTCCACTCGCGAGGAACAGCTCGTGCAACCCAGATTCCACAGCAGCCTTTGCGACCTCCATGGTTGCGGGCACGATTATCAATCTCACGCCGGCTTTTATTCTCTTCCCTTTCAGGAAACGGGCAACCACTTCAAGGTCTTCGTAGCGGCCATTGGTACATGAACCAATGAAAACCTGGTCAACTTTTGTACCAGCGACTGCCGCCACTTCTTTCACATTGTCGGGCGAGTGAGGACATGCTATCTGTGGGGTGAGATCGTCGACCGTATACTCATGATTGCTCGCGTAAACCACATTCTTGTCCGGGTACACGGGTTCAACCGGACCATCAGTACGTGACTTTATGAAATCGATGATATGCTGATCGGGCACGACAAATCCAACATCCCCAGACATTTCCGTCACCATGCTACACAATGTGATACGTTCGGCCAGGTCCATTGCTCGAATAGTCTGTCCCGTGAATTCAATTGCCCGGTTCAGTGCTCCGCTCGTGGTTAAATCTTTTAAAATGTGTAGAATAAGATCCTTGGCTCCGACATGAGTTTTAAAGTTCCCGCTGACCGTTACCTTGATTGTCTCAGGTACTCGGAACCACAATTTACCCTTGAACATCGCCCCTGCAATATCAGTGGTGCCCATTCCGAAACCGGCGGCACCCACCGCACCGAGGAGGTTCATGTGGCTGTCCGTACCCACGATTATGTCCCATGGTCTGACCATACCGTTCTCCAGCAATATATGTTGGCCCACGCCGGTATTGACATCGAACAGCATCACCCCTTGACGGTTGGCAAAATCCCGGAGCATCTTCTGGTTTACGGCGACTTTTTCGCTACGCGCCGGAACATGGAGATCAAAGGTGATTGCTACCCTCCGGCGGTCAAAAACTGAAGCGGCACCAAGGTTGCTCTCGTATTCCTGTATCACGTTTGGACCACCGAAATCACGCATCGCCACAAGACTCAGGTCTGCCCATATATAATCACCTGGCTTCACATCCATATGTGAGGCGCGTGTGAATATCTTTTCGATAATCGTCATCGGTGTCAAATCATGCTGCAAGAACTATCAAACAGATTAGCATTTATCGGCAATCGCTTTTGCCATATCAAGGCTTGATACATCACCACCCATGTCATATGTCCGAACCTTGCCTTCTTTGATCACGGATGCGATAGCATTTTCGACTCTTGCTGCATCCGCTTTTTCACCCAACCATTCAAGCATCATCTTTGCGGCAAGAATGGTCGCGATCGGGTTCACCTTGTACATGCCGGCATACTTCGGCGCTGAACCGTGTGTCGGTTCGAAGACTGCATAATCATCTCCGATGTTACCACTCGACCCAAAACCGAGGCCTCCGGTCATTTGCGCACACAAATCCGAGATGATATCCCCATATAAATTGGGCGCAACCAAAATGTCGTAGTCCAACGGTCGCTTCAGCAGCCACTGACATAGCGAATCAACATTGGCATCACCGGCTTCAATGTTGGGATATGATTCTGCTATTTTATGAAAGATTTCCAAAAACAATCCATCTGTCGCACGCACAACGTTTGCCTTGTGCACACACGTGACTTTCTTACGGTTGCTATTCTTGGCAAATTCGAAAGCGGCCTTGACTATTCTTTCACAACCGCGCGGCGTGTTAATCTTACATGAGATTGCGGCATCTCGTGCCACTTTCTCCATACCCTTTACCTTGAACATCTCTTCGGGCACCGGATAAAATTCGACCCCTGAGTAAAGGTCCTCGGTATTCTCTCGGAATATCACTATGTCAATATTCTCTTTGTAGTTTAAGGGGTTTCCCGGATACGCGCGGCACGGTCGCTTACAGCTGTATAGTTCAAACATCTGGCGCATGCGTACGATCGGACTTCGGTACACGTAACCCTTGTTCCTTAACTCGGGGACTAATTCTTGGTCAGCAATTGTCCGCGGTTTCGATGTTATGGCGCCGAACATCGCAGCACTCGTGGTTTTCATCATATCCACGGTTCTCTTTGGCAGGGGTTCGCCTTCCGTACACCAAAATTCCCAGCCAACATCACCAGGCACGTATTCCGCGTCCAATCTTATCTTGTCGAGAACGATTCTTGTGGCATCAAGCACATCCTTGCCAATTCCATCACCTGGCAGCCAGGCAATTCGGTATTTTGCCATTTCAGACTCCTTTTACTTCCATTCAATTCCATGTTACGCTTCGATCTAGCCGATGAACTTTCTTCCGAGTCATCTGACCCTAAAACCACACAGATGATCTCATCGCTACAGAAAATGTTCCTTTCCTTCGGACTATGATTGGTTGCACGTACCCTGATAGATACGCCACTGCTTATACAACTTACCCCTCATCTTCTTGATGCCGTTGTTTACCTCATAATTGTCTTCTAGCGTCCATGATAACTCACCGCCCCTCATCCCAAGGCGCTGCCCTGCCCTGAACGACTCCAGGTAGAGCAATGATTCCAACCCCTTTTTCTGAAACTGCTTGCGAACCCCCATGATCATTAGCCTGACTTCTTTGATTTTGCCCTTGTAGTACAGGAACTTGAGCATTTCGATGGGACCGAGTTTACCACTCAATTTCTTCAGCACCTCATTATAATTGGGCACGGTCAGAGACACCGCAGCCGGAATATTATTTATCTCGATGATAAAAACGAGTTCGGGAACAATAAGGGGCTTGAGGTTCTTGGCGATATGCTTGAATTCGGCATCGGTCATGGGTACAAATCCCCAATTGGGACTCCATGCATCGTTATAGACCTCTTGTATCTTCCTCACCTCGTTAGCGAAATCCTTCATGTTCACGGTCCGCACCTTGATATCCTGCACTCTACGTCGTATGATGCTAACGAGACGCTCAAGGTATTCAAAAGGCGCATCCTTAGTTTCAATGTAATAAGCATTGAGATCCTTAGCCTTCACTAGACCAGAGGATTGGGCAAGGTCGTGATAGTATTCAGGGGTGTAGGTCATCATGACAAAAGGCGAAGAAAAATAGCCTTCGAGGAGAAACCCACATTCCTCATTGGTGGAGGGATTCATCGGACCAATGAACTTATCCATGCCCTTTTTGCGCTGGAATTCCTGCACAGCAGAAAACAAAGCCCGGGCTGCCTCCGGGTCTTGCTCACACTCAAAGAACCCGAAGTAACCAGTATTCTCCTTCCAGAAGTCAATATAGTTATGGTCAACAATGCCCGCAACGCGCCCAATCAGGTGTTTATCTCGGAAAGCCAGGTAAAGCTCACGCTCGGAGTGTTGCCAAAAGGGATTCTCATTCTTGTCGAGTAAGTTGTAAACTTCTCGCTTTAACGGAGGAACCCAATAGCGGTTTTTATCGTATAGTTTATATGGAAATTGAACAAATTGCTTTAATGTATCCTCATTCTCTACCTGAACAATCGATACCATTATTTTATCAAACCCGATTCCCTAGCGCAACGCTCGAATACGTCAAGGACTATATCAATATCTTCGTCAGTATGAGTCGCCATGTAGCTGGTTCTGATCAGCGCCCGGCCAGGAGGTGTTGCCGGAGAAATGACCGGATTTGCAAAGACTCGGTTTGCGTACAGCATCTTCCAGAAGGCGAAGCACATCTCATCCGGACCGATGATGACTGGCACGACCGGGGTCTCTGACTCACCCACATCAAGACCGATCTTCTTGAAACCTTCCAGAATGCGTCTGGTAATCGCCCAGAGACGTTCCCGTCTTTCAGGTTCGTTTCTTATAGCCTCCAAAGAAAATTGCGCACTTGCCACTGAGGCGGGAGTCATGCTGGCTGAAAAAATCAACGCACGCGCGGTATGCTTGACATGCGTAATAACAGCTTCTTCGGCAACCACAAACCCACCCAGCGAAGCGAACGCCTTGCTGAAAGTACCCATGATAATATCAACGTCATCCAAGACACCGAAGTGTTCACATGCACCACGTCCATTTTGACCGAGAACACCGATGCCATGAGCATCATCGACGAGGAGCCGTGTATTGTATTTCTTCTTCAAACGAACGATCTCGGGAAGATTGGCCAGATCGCCTTCCATGCTGAAGACCCCATCAACAATTATCAGCTTGCCCTTTTCTTCGGGAAGCGACTTGAGAATCCGCTCTAATTCACCCATATCGTTGTGCGGGTATTTCTTCAAATCAGCAAAGGACAAGCGACAACCATCAATGATCGAGGCATGGTTTTGACGATCGATGATCAAGATGTCGTCCTTCCCAGCTATCGATGATATGATACCCAGGTTTGTTTGGAACCCAGTCGAAAAGACAATTGCACCACCCTTGTTGAAGAATTCTGCAATCTCCTCTTCCAAGCGCACATGTATGTCAAGCGTCCCATTCAGAAATCGAGACCCTGAGCAGGTTGAACCGTATTTCTTCACGGCGTCGATTACTGTTTCTTTCATACGCGGATCAGCCGCAAGCCCCAGATAACCGTTCGAGCCAATCATGACAAACTCCTTGCCATCGATGATTACTCGATGGTCCTGCGTGGATTGAATTGGCGTAAAGAAGGGATATATTCCTAGACTCTGGGCGGATTTTACGGTGTTGACCATTGCCTCACACTTCTTGAATAAGTCCATGTTAGGGAATTATATACATATCACTGCTTAAGTCAATACTATTCCAAATAACACTTCGTCAATGGGTTTCGAAAAACGTATCGTTGTTCGAGATTCGGTTTTCGCACGGCGAACCTCCTGAATATCGATAACGAGGAACTAAACCGTATAGCCTTTCGAAACCGACAAACAATTCATAACAACGAGCTATCAGACCATCAGAACATCAGAAAAAAAGGTGCGTGGCCTCAAGCGTATAGCGTTTTGGATCTGGTCTGCTGGTAAACTGATTTCCTGCATGCTGGTACCCTCATCTTCCGGTATGCTGTCCTTGAGGGCAGTGTATCAGAGAGGCTGCCTGTCCGTGGAACTGTCCAGTGATTTACCGTTTCTTAGAGATGATATGGCGCAAGAACCACTTGATATCAAAGATCTTTTCGAGTTCTCCAGCGCTGAGATACTTCTTCACCCGTCTATCCTCCTGCATGATCGCTCTCAGGTGTAGTCTTTTTTGCACCGCTTCAAACGAAGCCTTTTGAACCTTACTGTAGGCAAGTGTGCGATCCATGCCCTTTTCGATCAGAGCGTTCATTAGTAGCTGCGACGCATAAACTCCACGACTCAATTCGATGTTCTCGAGCATACGCTTTTGGAACACGCGCAGGTTGCCGATAACCCACAGCATCTTCTTTGTAGTATAGTGTACCAGGTATAGCATGTCCGGAATGATGACCCTCTCTACTGATGAGTTTGTGAGATCCCTCTCGTGCCAGAGGTTGACGTTCTCAAGGGCACTGAACATATAACCACGGATAACTTTGACCAGTCCACACACCCTCTCACAGGTGATAGGGTTTTGCTTGTGAGGCATCGCCGACGAACCTTTCTGTCCTTTTGTAAAAGGTTCTGCTACCTCGCCGATTTCGGAGCGTGAAAGATTGCGGATTTCTGTCGCAATGCGGTCAAGACCACAAGCATACAAATTGTAGGCTGCCACGAGTGCCGCGAATCTGTCTCTAGGTAGTATCTGGGTACTCACCGTTTCCGGCTTCAAGCCCAGTTTTCTCATCACCTTCTTTTCAATACGGGGCGGCAGTATCGTGTAAGTACCCACTGCCCCGGACAATTTCCCGTACGATATCTCACTTCTCGCGGTTACCAGCCGTTCGTAGTTTCTCTTCATCTCTTCGTACCACGATGCGATTTTGTAGCCAAATGTTATGGGCTGAGCAAACACGCCGTGGGTTCGCCCCATCTGCGGAGTGTTTCGGTACCTCAACGATAATTTCCCCAGTAGTTTCATCAATTTCTTTATATCTTGCAGGATAACATCCGTAGCCTCGATGATTATTAATACAAAAGCGGTGTCGACCAAATCATATGAAGTCAGACCAAAGTGTAGCCATCTTCCCTCTCGTTTGATCTGCTCTCGTACTGCTTCGAGAAAAGCGATTACATCATGATTGGTTATTCTCTCAATCTCCTCCACCCTAGCTGGTTTCACCTTTACGCGTCTCAGCTTGCTGCTCAAACCTTTAGGGATAATCCCTTCGGCTTCTTCTACCTCGGCAACCGTTCTTTCGACAAAGAGCCACTTCTGGAATTTATATTCCTGGCTCAATACTTTTGTAAGTTCTTCTGTTTGATAACGTTTTATCATACTCCCAAATATAGTTGTATAACTCGACCATTACGGTCAATGATAAAACTCATGTCGCGTTGAGACCGTATCGCCTTTTGAAAATCCGTTCGGTTATGAATACGCACATTACCCACCATCAATATAACATCACCGGGTGCCACACCCAACTTGTGCCCAGCACTATTCGATTCGACCTTGGTTACTACCACACCGTCGTTATAGGGTAGATTATACTCTCGGACAAGCCTCTTGTTAATCTCCTGGACGTGGATACCGTATACTACGACCATCGTCTTCAGGAAATCGGACTCTTTAAATTCTTCGACCACGAAGTTTACCTTACGTGTATCACCCTTGCGGATCAGCGTGATAACAAGATCGTCATCTACATATACGTTTGAGATACACCTGTTCCAATCAGCAATTTTTGCGATCGGGCGATCATTGATCGCTAGGATTACATCACCCTCCTTGATTCCGGCACGACTCGCTGCACTCTCATCGTCCACGCCGCTCACGAGAACACCATGCTGCTTAATATCGAGCGACTCGGCGATGTCCCCGGTGACTTCTTTTATCCACAAGCCAATCCAAGGTACCCTGACTCGACCGTGCTGGCGTGATTCATCGATGAATTTCTTGACATCGTTTATCGGCTTGGCAAAGCCAATGCCTTCCGAGCCGCCACCCGACGTGAATATCGCGGTGTTCACGCCAACAACCTCACCCAGAACATTGACCAATGGGCCACCCGAATTACCTGGATTTATGGCCGCGTCGGTTTGAATCATTCCTTTATATACCCGGTCCTCTCTCGTCGATTTGATTGAGCGATTGAGTGCAGAAACGACGCCGACGGTTACTGTCGGCCGAGTATCCTCGAGCAGAAAACCGAAGGGGTTACCAAAAGCCACCACCCATTCACCGATCATCAAATCATCCGAATTGCCTAGCTCGGCAAACGGTAGATCATTTGCATCAATCCTGAGCAACGCCAGATCATGACTGAGCTCAGAGGTGATCACGCGTCCGTCGAACTGTCTACCGTCAGGAAGCGTAACCTGTATCTTCGTAGCATTGGTTATCACGTGTTCATTGGTGATGATGTACCCGTCCGGCGAAATAATCAACCCTGTACCTAGACTCCTGATCTGTTGTTTGTAGTAACGCTCTGGGAAGAAATCCCTAAAGAAATCGTGAAAGAAATCATCGGCAAACGGAGAGAACCGTGGCGAAGCTGATACAACCTTGGTCTGAACAACGGTGATCGAAACAACGGCGGGGCTCACTCGCTGGGCAGCGACAACAATCGCGTTCGCCCTTTGCTTTGAAACTTCGGCATTAAGGCTCACCAAGTGCGCGCCTTCGTAGTAATAGGCTGCAGGTCTAGGCTTGATCACACTGTACAACCTAACCGCCACGAGACCAAGAATTAATCCAACGACAACAAAAACGTAATCCCTACCGTTCATAGACCACACTCCATACTGAACATCCTTATCGGAACCTTACGAAACCATGACACACACAACATTAATACTTTACCGTAACGAGGAATAACCCCTGGGGCGGTGCATAGTTGATGTCTCGCTTAGGCGCATCGAAGAAACCATCAACTTCTGCGGTTGAAAATCTTCCTCTTCCTATGTCAACCAAGAATCCCACTATCCCCCTTACCATTTTACGTAAGAACCTATCGCCTTCAACGGTTATTACTATTCGAGTATCCTCGCGGGTCACGCTGATGTCGTGAACATCACACACTGTGTTATCGTTGCCATTACGTACCGAGAAATTCTCGAAATCCTTCCTTCCGACCAGCGCGGGGATTACCTTTTGCATCAAGGAAACATCAGGGGTATGTTTAATAAACCAGTAATATCTTAGCCTGAAAGGTGATGGCTCTAAGGTAATGTTGTATCGATAAATCTTGGCCTTTGCTCCATACCGGCTATTGAATTCGTCCGGGACTACGGTGATATCCTTGACATATACATCATCACCGACCAAGCCGTTCGTGCCCTTTCTTATCGAAAGCAAGGGCAAATCGGATTCAGTGTGGAAATTGGCAACCTGGCCAAGCGCGTGAACACCCTGATCAGTCCTACCGGCACCCGTCAACTTGATTTCTCCGCCGGTTATCTTCTTCAAAGCACCCTGGAGTTCGCCCTGCACGGTCCGTCGGTTGGGCTGATACTGCCAACCGAAGAAGCGTGTGCCATCATATTCGATTATCATGCTAAGATTGCGCATCTCGATTAATTATAGTCAGGGCATGCCAAAAATCAATATGCGTGTCGAACTCGCAGTATCATCTTATTCGCAGGACCGCTTCACTTGCAGTATCGCTACGCTCGCAGGAAACGCAGATACCTCCCACGGACACTGATTTTCTGATATTCTGCCTCCTGATCCGATGTTCCGCAGAACGAGCCTAAAGGCTCTACTCCTGGTTCCGCTCTCCGACGCTCCGATGCTCCGTCTCTCCGATTCTCAGCAGGAATGACATGTTGACATGGTGACATAGTAACTACAATGTACAGCAGTAATCTAATTGCGAAGCAATATGATAATCTAATAGCCTGGAGTGTTATGCGAGCGGTAGCTTGATCTTGAAGGTCGTACCCGCACCCACCTTACTCTTTACCTCGATCTTGCCGCCGTGTGCTTCAATTATGTTTTTGGCGATCGCCAGCCCAAGACCGGTACCGCCCTTCTTGGTAGTAAAAAAAGGCTCGAAGATTTTCTTGAGGTCTTTCTTGCTGATGCCGCATCCATTGTCATGAATCTCAACACAGCCCTCTTTTGCGTTCCGGTATGACTTGATCTCAACCGTGCCCTTCTCATCACTGACTTCATAAGCGTTATTCAAGATATTCGTGAGGCCAGCCTTGAGTTTATTCAGATCAGCAAGGATGAAGAAATCATCGTCCTTGCGTCTCAAATTCACCGTGTGTTGATTAGCTCGTAGCATGCTGTCAATTAGTGCCTCATTCATTACTTCACTGATCCTTATGCGATTCTTGTTCTTCGGCGTGAACTGTGCAAAATTGAGAAAGTCTGTTACAATCTCATTCAACCGTTTGGTCTCATTCAGAGCCATATCAATAAAAGGCATCACACTCTTCCTGCGCTTGGCATCACGGATGACTTCAAGCGAGCCCCTTATCGAGGAAAGTGGATTCCGAATCTCATGGGCAAGCGAACCACCCAATTCGGCCAATAGCCTAGTCTGATTAGCGATCCTTGATCTTTCCTCGAGCTTCTTGACGTCGGTCATGTCCTGAAGTATTGCCAGCCCCGCCTTTCCGTTGAAGATACGAGCAACCGACAGAATGTAGAACCGATTGGCAAACCTCAACTCGACTGAATTGGATGTATCGCGGTTCTTCAAGAACTTCGCGACATGAAGGTGCACTGTAGCACGTAACCGACTGTCCGGCATGTTCGTATACAGGATGTCGCCCGCACCATCCACTGTAATCACACCCGAGGGGAGGTTCTTTATTATGTCCTCGGTCGTCAAACGCAACCGCGTTGCTTCTTCAACTCTGATTTGATACCGCTCTGATAATGCACCACTCAAGATTCCAGTTAGTAGAAAAAGCAGCGCAAGAATATAGAACCTGTACATCACCATGGACATGGTGTAGCTCTCGACACCGCGACTCTCAAGAAGCACTAAACCGAAGAAAAACACAACAGCACTGAGCGACATAATATAAGCACCCCGACGATACAGGTAGATGGCACTGGCGATGATCAATATCGTATAGAGTAAGGGAAACATGCCTTCGATACCACCCGTGTAATGTATTATTGCGCCCACGAGCACTATATCCGTGATAAAAATCGCATAGAGTAGGGCATTTTCAGGAATTCTTCTTTGTAACAACCAAAAGAGTACTGAGAGCACCACCGATACCAAGATGAGATACCATAGAGGACTTGGTGCTCGGTAGAGTGCAGGATAAGACGTTAGTAGAATGAACGTTACTACAAATGGATGTATTACTATGAGCCCGGTTATTCTGTCGAGCTTCTTAGGCTTGGCCATTGCGATTATTTGTTGTTACCTAAGTTACGTTCTCAGATGTGCTTAAATATTCTATTAAACCTACTCGCGCCTTGCCTATTCGGTAATCGTCGACGCCAGCTGAAAAATCGGGAGATACATTGAAATGACTATGAATCCGACGACACCACCTAGCACAACCATAATTACCGGTTCAAGCGCAGCAGTCAGATTCTCGACTGCCTGGTCCACTTCGGCGTCATAGAAATCAGCCACCTTTGAAAGCATTTCATCCAAGCCGCCAGACGCTTCGCCAATGGCAATCATCTGAGTCACCATGGGCGGAAATACGGTAGTTTTGGTCAGTGGATCGGCAATATTCTCGCCACCCTTTATTGACGAACGTGCCTTCAGGATTGCGTCCTCGATAACCCAATTACCAGAACTCTTCGCCGTGATCTCAAGGGCGTCAATGATAGGTACACCACTCGAGAGTAGTGTCGACAATGTCCTCGAGAGACGTGCGATTGATTGCTTGCGGAGCAAACCCCCAAAAACCGGTAGTTTAAGCAGTATCGGATCGATCGATTTTGCTCCGGATTCGGTCTTATGCCACCGGCGCAGAATAGTGAATAGGGCGATGAGAATTATGACCAGTGGTATCGCCCACACCTTTAACCAGTTAGACAGGCCAACTACTAACTGCGTCATCGCCGGCAAATCAGCACCAACGCCCTCGAACATGCGTGCGAAAACCGGAATCACGAAGATGAGTAGGATTGCAATAGCACCGATCGCTACCGTCAAAATAATCACTGGATAAATCATTGCCCCTCGTATCTTACGTATCAGGGCCGCTGCTTTTTCCAGATAGTTCGCCAAACGCACAAGTATTACATCAAGTGCACCGCCCGTCTCGCCGGATTCTACCATATTCACGTAAAGGTTATCGAAAACCTTTGGTTGCCGGCGCAAAGCATCTGCCAGCGAAAGTCCACCCTCGACATCGGTTCTTACCTCACCCAGGACACGTCTCAAAGCTGGACTCTCTGTCTGCTTGGCTAAGATCTCAAGACAGCTCAAGAGCGGCAAACCGGCATTCAACATAGTTGCGAATTGCCGAGTGAACACAGCCAAGGCTCGTCTTGAGACCCGGGCACCGAACAATCCCATACCTTTCTTCTCTTCCTTGATCTTGATCGAAGTCGGAATGATCTTCTTCTGCCGCAAAGCAGCAACAACATCAGCTTGCGAACTGGCCGCAATCTCACCGCTCGCCGCGGCGCCGGTCGCTGTTCTGCCCTTCCATACAAATAATGGCATCGAACCTCCTTATCTTATCCCCAAATAGATGGTATGTAAGAACAACTCATATTCAAGTAACTAGTAAACTGTACGAATAAAGTCATGATAATTAATCGAATGACGATTACCATAAATATTTTACTTTAGCACAGGAGATTTTTGCTCAACCATGTGCTCGAACTCCTCAATGTTGGGTGAATAATCAAATGCCGTTTCCAGAGTTATCAACCGCTTAGCATATAGTGTGTACAGCGCCTGATTCATCGTTTGCATCCCGTATTTCTGTCCAGCCTGAATCGAAGAGTATATCTGGTGTTCTTTTTCGTCCCTGATCAGCGCTCTGATCGCCGGTGTGCCGACCATGACTTCGGCAGCAAGAACCCGGCCACCGCCAATCTTCGGCAGCAATTGCTGGGTTAGCACACCCTCTACCACAAATGCAAGCTGCGAACGCACCTGGCCCTGCTGATGAGGTGGGAATACATCGATGACACGGTGAATAGATTCAGCTGCAGAATTTGTGTGCAGTGTCGCCATAGTCAAGTGACCAGTCTCGGCAATGGTGAGAGTGGTACCGATAGTCTCGGGATCGCGCATCTCACCAACCATCACGACGTCCGGGTCTTCACGCAAGACATACTTCAAGGCATTAGCGAACGATTTCGTGTCGCTCCCGACCTGACGCTGATTAACGATCGCCTTCTTATGTCTAAACAAGTATTCGATGGGATCCTCGACCGTGATAATATGGGAACGCCGTTCATTGTTCACGCGGTCGATCAGCGCCGCAAGCGTCGTCGATTTACCGCAACCTGTCGGACCGGTTACCAATACTAGACCCTTGGGTCGTTTCGCCAACTGCTCCACGACACCAGGTATACCTAGTTCCTTGAAACCTCTGATCTCAAAAGGAATGGTCCTGATTGCAGCCGCTGCACTACCGCGCTGTTGAAAACAATTGCCTCGAAAACGTGATAGACCGGCGATGCCGAAGGAAAAATCCAACTCCCAGTCCATCTCGAACTTCTTTTTCTGCTGATCATTCAAAACACTGTAAATCAGATTCTGAATAACCTCTGGCGTCATGATTTCATAGTTCGTCGGTACCAATTCTCCATCAATGCGAAACATTGGCGGTGCTCCGGTTGTGAGATGAAGATCGGTCGAATTCCTCTGGACCATTTCCTCCAAAAGCTGCCTCATTGAAACCGCCATCTTACCTCCTTATTGCTCTGTCCATGAATTAACTAGAAAGACACTGTCTCTCTCATCAATTCTTCTATTGTTGTGACACCCTCCTTCACCTTCTCGATACCATCATCACGCAGCGTGAGCATACCTTCTTTTTCTGCCTGTTCAGCAATTTCATCTGAACTACTGCCCTTCAAAATCATCGCTCGAATATCCGGTGAGATTGGCATAACCTCATAAAGGCCGATTCTGCCCTTGTACCCTGTCTGATTGCAATTTGTGCAACCTTTGCCCTTGAATATCTTGTTGTTCGGGAACGTGCCCTTTGCAACCCCTGCTTCCTCTAAGAGTTTGGGATCGGCTTCGATTTCTTCTCGACACTTCGAACAGATACGCCGCACAAGACGTTGTGCCTGGATTAACACGAGGGCACTTGACACAAGATACGGCGCGACTCCGATATCAACGAGCCGGTTAATAGTCGTTGGTGCATCATTCGTATGAATCGTCGAAAATACAAGGTGACCGGTGAGAGCGGCACGGATTGCGATTTCCGCCGTTTCCGAATCGCGGATCTCGCCCACGAGTATAATGTTAGGTGCCTGACGCAAAAAAGCACGCAGCGCATTGGAAAAAGTGAGTCCAATTTCCTCATGTACTTGAATCTGGTTTATACCGTGCAGATTATACTCAACCGGGTCCTCGATCGTCATGATCTGGCGATCTGGATTGTTGAGTCGTGCGAGCGTCGAATACAGAGTAGTCGTCTTACCACTACCCGTGGGACCAGTAATCAGAATAATACCATATGGATGTTCAATCGCCCCCAAGTACTTCTTGAGTGATACTTCACCAAACCCAAGCTTAGTTAGATCCAACATTAAAGAACTGCGGTCGAGTATTCTCATGACGACCTTTTCTCCGTACAATGTGGGTATCACAGAAACACGCAGGTCGATCATCTTACTGCCGACTAGGATGTTGATCCTACCGTCCTGGCACAGCCGTCGTTCCGCAATGTCCATCTTCGCCATGAGTTTTAATCTGGTGGTAATACCGGCCTTTAGGTTGAAAGGTGGAAACTGTTGTTCCCTCAAGACACCATCGATGCGGAACCGGACCCGCACTTGTTTTTCGTAAGGTTCAATGTGAATATCCGAAGCTCCTTTATGAACCGCATCCGCAATGTAAAAGTTAACGAGCCGAATAACCGGCCCGCCTTCGGCATCGGCACGCAGTTTCGTCTCTTCCACATCATCCTCAAATCCGGTCTCCAGCAGTTCCAAATCCTCGACGTCGAGCTCCTTTGTTACTGGTGTCATCTCGGATTTCACTTCTGCTAAACCCTTTTCCATCTTGTAGTAACGATCTAGTGCTTCGCGTATGCTCGATTCAGAAACGAGCACGGGATTTATTTCTTTGCCGGTGATGAAGCGCAGGTCTTCGATGGCATTTATATCGGTTGGATCAACCATCGCCACCGTCAGGTAGCGGCCCTTAATGTCAATCGGTAAGACTTCATAGTGATACGCCTTCTCCGCTGGAATTCTCTCGAGAACCTTTTCGTCAGGAATGATGTAGTCTAGGTCCACAACCTCCATCCGGTAGAGGTTGCTCAGTTGGGCAAGTAACTTACTTTCCGTAACATAATTACGCCCGTTCAGAATGCTTATCAAGCGTTGCCCAGTGTTTTTCTTCTCCTTAACCGCATCGCGCAGCTGGTCCTCGGTCAGCAATCCGTTCTTAACCAAATAGGCGCCCAACTTCTCTTCCATCATCCCACCTTTGTTTCCCTGATCACTTCTTCCAGTGTTGTTACGCCGTCCCGTAGCTTGTTAAGGGCTGATTCGCGCAACGTGATCATGCCATCATTAACTGCCGACTTCTCAATTTCTTCATTAGACGCTTTTCTCAATATGGCATCCCTGATGTGTGCAGTCACGAGCATAGTCTCAAACACACCGATCCTTCCCTTATAACCGGTGCCACGACAATGCTTGCATCCCTCACCTTTGTAAAGCTTGAAATCAACCTTTTTTGGATTTAGCCCAGCATCGGTTAATGCCTCTTCAGGGTACTCAACCTCTTTGCGGCACTTGGGGCATACCTTTCTCAGTAATCTCTGCGATTCAACGGCCAGCAGAGTTGAAGATATTAGAAAAGGCTCGACATCCATGTTTATCAATCGGGTGATCGTCGCCGCGGCCGAATTTGTGTGTACAGTAGATAACACGAGGTGCCCGGTTAATGACGCGCGGATTGAGATTTCTGCAGTTTCCAAATCACGAATCTCTCCAACCATCACGATGTTCGGGTCCTGGCGCAAATAAGAACGCAGGGCCGAGGCAAACGTCAATCCAATTCGCTCATTAACCTGTAATTGGCTGATGCCGCCTAACGAATATTCAATAGGGTCCTCTGCAGTAATAATATTCAAACCTGGATCGTTCAGCTCGGTCATTGCGGAATATAGGGTAGTTGTCTTTCCAGAGCCAGTCGGGCCAGTAACGAGTACAATACCATAGGGCGTCTTGATCGCCTTGCGAAAACTATGCAATGTCTCAGCCTCAAAACCCAGCAGGTCAAGGTTCAACTGAATGGCCGAACGGTCGAGAATTCGCAGTGCAATCTTCTCGCCGAACAGTGTCGGAACCGTGGAGACACGTATATCGATGATCTTATTTTGTACTCGCGCTTTTATACGCCCATCCTGAGGCAACCGTTTCTCCTCCACCTTCAGTTTTGCCATTACCTTGATCACCGTCGCCAGAGCCTTATTTAGTTTCTTCGGCGGCTTCATTATCTCATGTAGGATACCATCAATACGATAACGAATTCTCATATCATTCTCGTAGGGCTCAATATGAACGTCAGACACATTCAGAGCCACCGCATCAGATACTATTTTACTTGCGAGTTTAAGAGCCGGTCCGCTGTCGCTGTCATCAACCACGGTCGATAAATCTTCCTCTTTCCTCTCTCTTACCTCAACTTGTTCCATGACCTGACCGTCACCCGTCGCCTCTGCCATTTCGATTTCGTACATAACATCGGAAAAAACTCTCTGAATGTGGTAATGGTTCTCAATGATGTCGACAATATCATCAAGGTGTGCCACAACCGGCTCGATTTCGAAACCGGTCGCAAATTTTATGTCCTCAATGGCCGCCATATCATGGGGATTAAGCATTGCCAGAGTGAGCTTACGGCCAAACCGTGAAACCGGCACAACCAGATACTTTGCCGCTATATCACCGGGTAGTAACTTTAAAACCGAGTCTTTGGGTTCCTTCGTCTTTAGATCAACTGAGCGTACACCGAAATGTTTGGAAAGTGCCTTGAGCAATTCTTCCTCGGTGACAAAGCCCATTTTAATCAGCGTCGTGCCGAGCTTCTCGCCGTCTGCCTTCTGTTCTTCCAGGGCTTGAGCCAGCATGTCCTCGCTGATTACGCCTTGATTTACCAATATTTCGCCCAGTTTCATAACTTACAAATAATACAAATAAATAGAAATTTGTCAAGAGAAAAATATGAAATATGAGCCCTAAACCCTCAGAAATCACGCATAGCAGCACACTTCTGGGCAAAAAGAACAACCTCATTAAGCGCATATACCCGCATGCGATTAGTTGGATTATTCTTCGAGCGAATCCGCTGCGACATATGGCGGATGAGTCGAGAAGGAGCACCTACTGCCTTGCGCTTTTCCTGATGTCCGGGCACGCTGTCCCCAAAGGCAGCGTATCAGGATATCAGCAGACCGGTGGGCAGATTATCAGAGTATCAGAACATCAGATTGCTTCGCAAACAGATTACGCAGATGTAAATACAGATTACAGTGATGGATAAAGGGAAATGGGCGTACAGCGTCAGGCATAGTGCGTTGAGCGTTTCTTGATGTTGACACCTTGATTATTTGTGTTATATTTCATTGTGTTACTGGGTATTGATCGCCTCATCGCAGATGATTTTAGACCAATGAAAAACATGAAAATTGGTTTGCTTACTAATACTGCGTGCTGCAATTCCATGCTAAGGCCTACGATTTCCCTGTTCGAGAATCATAGGAGAATCGACCTGAAAGCCATATTCGCTCCAGAACACGGCTTTTCTGGCGCGCTACAGGACCAGGTCAAATCATCAGATTCGTTTCATCGTAATCGAATCAAAATACACAGCCTCTATGGCAAAAAGCAAATACCAGAACATGAGGCGTTGAGAAAAGTAGATGCCGTTATCATCGATCTAATCGATATCGGCACACGTTACTACACGTTCACCTGGTCAGCAATGCTCATGATACGGGAAGCGGCAAAAATAGGAAAGAAAGTATTTATCCTGGACCGACCCAACCCGCTCAATGGCGTGACTGTTCAGGGGCCGCTCATCCAATCCGGTTATGAATCATTTGTGGGCTTGTATTCAATTCCGATACGACACGGCATGACCATAGCAGAACTCTGCACAATGTTCTGTCGGGAAAACGACATCCGCGCAGATATTCACGTCATCAACGCAACGGGCTGGCGCCGCAATAATTACGCCGATGAGACACATATGACCTGGACCGTACCTTCACCGAATATGCCGCACTTCTCGACAGCCCTGGTGTATCCAGGAATGTGCCTCCTCGAGGGCACCAACGTCTCTGAAGGCCGTGGTACGACAAGACCTTTTGAGACATTCGGCGCACCCTGGGTAGTTCCGAATCAACTAACACAAGCACTACAGAAGAGGAGCATCACCGGTGCCGATTTCCGACCAACCTATTTCATTCCCACCTTTAACAAATACCGGGGTCAGTTGTGCGGCGGCGTTCAGATCTATGTGACAAACCGCAGGAAATTCAAACCGGTGCTGACTGGCCTTGAAATCATCAGGACTCTAATCAGACTCTATCCAGGTAAATTCCAATGGCGTCAACCACCATATGAGTTTGAAAAAGAAAAAATGCCTTTTGACATCTTGGTCGGGAATTCATGGGTACGAAAGGCCATTGAGAACGGCAGAGCAGTTACCGCAATCCAGAGAAGATGGCTCACGGCATTAAAGAACTTCAAATCGTTAAGAAAGAAATATCTCATCTATAGTCAATCATGAATGCAATAATACTTGCCGCCGGTTTAGGCGAGCGTATGAAACCAGTCACCGATAGAATTCCCAAACCCTTGTTGCCCGTAGTGAATCAGCGTCTGATCGACATCAACATTAATCATCTACTGAGAAACGGCATAAAACGTATCGGCATAAACCTTTATCACAAACACGAGTTGATACGCGAATATCTTGATCAGTATCAGGATCAGGTATTTACCGTGGTTGAGGATGAGTTAAAAGGCACGGGCGGCGCACTTTTGAACTTTCGTGATTTCCTCACCGAGGATTTCCTCATCCTATCGGGCGACGTCTTGTCAGATATCCGGCTTACAGAGATCATCGATTTTCACAAAACACACGACCCAATTGCCACACTAGTGCTGGTCAAACATAAGGGAACCGAATTCAGTTTCGGAAAGGATAATCGGATCACCCGAATTTCGCGTGGTGCTGAATACGCACATACCTATTCAGGAATCGGAGTCTTCTCGGAACGCGTATTTTCATTCATGCCACAAAAATCGGTTTTCAGCATCGTCGATATTTTTCTAAACATTCTCGAGACTCGGGAACTGCTAATGGGGTTACCTTCGGTAATGAACTGGTACAACGTAAACTCATTATACGCGTACTGGAAGGTGCATCACGATTTGCTTAACAACCAAGTCGATTTCGAAAGCCTTTGTTTCAAATCACCAGTATACATCGCATCCACGAGCAGAGTGGAAACAGAGGCACTCAAGGGTTTTGTCAGCATCGGTGATGATTGTATCATCTCTAAGGACGTATATCTAGAAAATACAATCGTGCTTCCCGAAAGCCGCATCACAAGCGGTAATTATCGTAATTGCCTACTCTCCGACGAACTACGCATTACAGTCGCATGAAACCTGGCGATGTAATAGGCGGTTACAAACTGGTACAAAGGCTGAATCAGGGCGGCTCTGAACGCACATTCTTTCGCTGTACAAAGGAAAATACTACGTATGTCATGATCTACGACCATGAGCTCGAACAATACCTTAAATTGCACAGGCACTTGTCGGCAAAAAACGTCGCAGTACCCAAAGTACACTGGCACAACCTCGATCAGCGGCTAATGGTCCAAGAAGACCTGGGTGATACTTCATTGCTTGTCATGAGCAAGACAAAGAGAAGTCCAGTGGGATTCTATCAGACGGCCCTCGATGAACTCATCAAACTCCAGATCGACGCCCGCCCGGGAGCGCCTCTACAGTGCTATTATGATCAAGACCATATTCGCTGGGAACAGGGGTATTTCAGAGATCATTTTCTCATGCAATACTGTGGGCTTCAAGAAAAAGACCTGCACGGATTAGAAAAAGATTTTGCGGCGATCATGATCAACCTTCTGAAAACCGCAGAGCCAATAAGTGATTATTTGATGCACCGTGATTTTCAATCACAGAATATTTACTTCAAGCATGACCAAATCCGCATCATTGACTTTCAATCGGCCAGAATCGGTCCTCTGACCTATGACTTGGCTGCTCTGTTAAGGGATGCATACGTTAATATCGGTATTGAAATAGAGAACCTACTCATCGAGTACTATTTTTCCCGGATCCGTAAACGTGGAATCACAATATCCTGGAATGAATTCCTCACAATATATGAATTGACATGTTTACAGCGCAATATGCAGGCGCTCGGCGCATTCGCTAATCTCTCACTCAACAAGGGAAAACCTCACTTTGCCCAATATATACCAAGAGGTGTAGCACTGTTGCAGCATGGTTTAAGAGAAACAGATTTCACAAAATTTCATGACATTGTTTCGATGGTAAAACCCTGAGCATATGTCATTGAAAGAATTAGACAACTATCTGATAGAGTGTACGAGCAGGAAAAAGATTCCCGGATGTGTCTGTTGGGTAGGAAGTCAGCATGAAACATCCTTCTCAGAGAAATATGGCTATGCACAGATCACACCACAAAATATGTTGATGAAAAAAGACACCGTCTTTGATCTCGCATCACTCACCAAGCCCATAGCTACGGCCTTGTCGATAATGATTCTGCAAGAGAAAGGCTTGCTAAAGATTGGCGACCGCCTCGGAGACACATTACCCGTGTTCAAGAACACTGGCTGCAATAATACTACAATCAAGCAACTTCTCACCCACACCTCGGGTTTACCTGCCTGGTATCCCACGTACCTGATTCCAGAAAATGAACGTCTCCAGCGCCTCGCCAGCCTGGCTACAGGCAAACAAGAGGTTGTCTATTCCTGTCTGGGCTACATTCTACTCGGAAAAGTCATCGAGCATGTCTCCGGGATTACCTTGGATAGGTTCCTGCGACAGAATATCACAAAGAAAGTCGGTTTGAACACGCTTCGATTCGGGCCTGTGTCCGATACAACCGAAATTGCACCGACTGAGCAAGGCAATGGACACGAGCAGAAGATGGCTATCCAATACGGCGACATCTCCGAGATAAAATGGCGCCAACATCTACTCCAGGGCGAGGTACATGATGGAAATGCCTTTTACGGCTTTCAGGGTGTTGCCGGCAATGCGGGGCTCTTCTCCGATATTCAAGATTTGGTGAGGTTTACGCGCGCTTATCTCGGCGGTGAAATAATTAACTCAGACACCCGTGCGTTGATGACCAAGGATCACACGGGTGGCGAGGAAAAACGAAGCCTGGGTTGGCGTGTTGACCCATATCCTGGAGTTCTCTCCCCTACGGCATTTGGGCACACGGGTTTCACGGGTACGATGCTCGTAATCGATCCACAGCACGACCTGATCATCGTTCTCCTAGCAAATGCCGTGCATCCGAAAGTAAAACTCGGGCTCATGAACCCGATACGAGAGAATGTTGTCCGCATCATTGCTGGATCGATCAGACCCAAATAGGCTCTTGTCTCATGACATTCAGCAACGGTTTTAGCCGCATTTCGGTATTTAGTTAATTAACTAAATAGCTAACGCGTGGCAAAAAAACCGGGTGCATCGAACTAAGGACCGAGTTCAGTAGTTACCCGATTTATCGGGCAAAAATCCATGCAATTCGTTCATTACATTACTGTGCATGTCTTCTGGCGTTCAACTTCTCTATCAACCGCGTTTTGAATTTATATCATTTGTTATTAGAGATTGTTCAGTATTTAGTGCTTCGAATTTAGAATTTTTTTACGAATGCGCAGATTTTCGCTTCGATTTGAAACAAAATATTTCAGTGTACAAACATGAAGTACTTTACCGACTGCCAGGAGTGCGGTTAGCGATACGGCATACACCTTGCCCCTCTGTTCATCACGGTTCAGACGATTCACGTAGAAATGATAAGTTAAACCCGGGATCGCGAAGCCAGCCGAAAAGTGTAGTACTTTGTCGCACGCGAACCATGGGTCATATATCTGCTTTTTCATCTCGGGTGCAATGTGCAGGCTATCATGTTGGTCAACCGTATCATTCCGGGCAGGGCTGTATTGAGCAGACAATAGTTGAAATCCGACGACTATCAACAACAAATACTTCAACATTCAATGCATTATAGTCGCGCGCGAAACGTTGTCAATTGACCCGAAAGAGATATTTGTCATGAACTGACCTCTGCAAGCACACTACATCCATGATTTAGACTACTGCAAATCTTGCTGAGAATCGGACAAGATGGATAGGATACGGAGGCTTTCTCTTATCGCATCAACATTACCTTTTTAACCTGGCTCTCCCCACATGCCAGTAACCTAATAAAGTAAGCACCGGCAGGAATATCACTGCCCAGATGACAATACATTTGGTGCGTACCTTTAGCAAATTGTCCTGAATGGATTTTCTTCAGAACCCTGCCCGATGCATTTACCAAATCAAGATAAACGGCAGAGTTGCGTTTGAGTGAGAGTGTGAGTTTCGTCTTTCCGTGGAACGGGTTGGGTGCTACTCCTAAAGAACTACCTTTTGGATTTATGATATCTGATTCTTTGATCCTCGTTGGATTTTCTATCTCAATAAGATTAATATCAGTGGTGCCAAGGTTATACGGTGGTTGTGCAGCCGTCGTTATGTGCTCGGCGTCTATGGGACTATACCCCTGGTTTGCGCGTTCTTCGTTTATCACATTCTGACCCTGATAATCACACGCAACAATATCTTGACTAATTATTAGCATTTTAGGATTGAAGTTAGCTGAACCATCCCCAACATATCTGGCGAACAATGCATCGATAATGAATACCTTCTGTATATCGTTGGGCACTAGAACGTCACGAATCTGTTGATTGAGAGAAGGGATATACGGATTACACATATTGCCATGCAATGAACTAGGGTTGTTTATCGAACCGTAGTGATTCTTCAAATTCATAGTAACACCAGAAAGACTCAGATTTTTCAATACAGCCGCATCAATGAGATAATCACTCATTTCACTTAGTATTCGGCTCGGATGACTGGTTACGCCATTCACGTCGAACGAAGTGGCGTAGTCATAACCAACACCAGAGTGGTTAGTACCAAAACAACGCACTGTATCTGGGTCATTTCCGTCATAGATAGTGTACCCTGAAGCGGTCAAATCACCATCACTTCGGTCCCAGATGATAATATTATTCTTAATATATTCTAAACCACCAAACTCCATACGTACAAGGCCATTTACAATGCAATTAATGAGCTCGAGATGAGTGGGTAAGCTGCTGTTTATGGGATTTACCTTTATACTGATTATGCTATCCTCAGTAATACCAGGAAAAATTGATTTCCAAGCCTCGCCGACATTTGTTATTCCGGTCAGTTCCTTTATTGATTCGTCCATCATAACTTGAACAACGGATTCGTTGATGCTACTTCCTGTCGTAGCATTCTCATCAAAACATTGTACTACATCACTCGCGCGGAAATTATCTTTTGCTTGAGCACATGACAGATGAGGTTTGATGATAAGCCCGAGTGCACCCATTCCGCAATATTTGATAAAATCACGTCTTGATATATTCCTCATAAGACCCCCATTCTCAATACAGATGTATGTTAAGTATAAACATAAATTGACATGCGTCAAGCTACAAGACACACGGTTATCCTAGTATCTTGCCACGCTGTACCCAAAGGCAGTATATTAGAAGATCAGAGTACCAGAAAAAAGGACAGCAGGTTATCAGGACATCAGCAGGAGGCTCACCAGGTTATCAGGATATCACTCTGCGATTTGGCCACAATGCATCGGTCCTGATCTCGTGATATCTTGATCAGCTATTCCGGGAGGAGTCTGAAGCTCCACTCCTGGTTCCGATCTCCGACGCTCCGCTTCTCCGTTCTCCCTCTCTCATCACGAATGACATAATGACAGCTTTTCGCATTGACAGCATTCGGTATTGAGCTATAATGTGCGACGGCCTTGCGTTTCTCGTTATCAACCAAGCACCTATCCTCAACGAAAGCTTCACCGGCGAGACTTTTCCACCAGTAGGTTGGGATACACTACGTTCCGATACATTGATGAGGAATTGGTACCGGTATTATTACTCATCGGGCAATCCAGACAATTATCAAGCGCGGGTACGGGTATACGACGCGAGTGATACTTTACGTACGGGCTGGTCCATGCTCAAGACCCTGAACCTGGACCTTTCCGGTGCAGCAGGACAGGAAACACTGTATTTTTGGTACCGCTTCTCGATTGATTCGGGAAATCTTGGACCCGACGATACGATGTATGTCGATATCTCTAACGATGATAATAACTGGTTCAATTTAATGAAAATTGGTGCCGGTGCCGACACGAATGCATGGCAGACGGCGCGTCTTGATTTGTCTCCATACGATACATTCACGAACGCTAGTGTAAGATTCCATTACGAAGACAAACCAAATGGGCTGATTGGCTCGTTTAATTGTAATTTCTGGCTCGATTCGGTTCAAGTCATCAACTACGATACAATACCCGAAACCGTGATACTGAACGAATTACTGGTCAACCCAGAAACCTTTGATCATAATAACAACGGTGATTTTAGGGACGCCGATGAAGAGTTTATCGAGATTTTCAACAAAGCAGGCGGCCCCATTAGTACAAACAATTATCAGGTTCAGGATGTTGTCGGATCAAACACATTGACCATACCGAGCGGCTATACAATTCCCGATTCCGGATACTTGCTCTTATATGCGAGTGGCGAATTCCTCATTTTTGATAAGAATGCCGATACATTGACCACTAGCACCTGGCTCGGCACCTGGCCTGATCTGAACGACACCGGTGACACAATAAGACTGCTTGACGAGTCTTATAACGACCTCGATGAAAAAGGATACACGGGTAACGATGTCTACCCAGATTACGCAATAGCGCGGCTACCTAATGGCAGCTACACATGGGTCAATTATGCCTTGCCTTCACCGGGGCGTACTAATGGCGAGGAATACATTTGGCCCATTGCGTATGCGTTCAGAGACCTGGATTCCAATTATGTACCTGATGATTCCGGTACGGTCGTGACGATAACCGGCGTGATTACGGCGCCTCCAGGAATCTTCTCGAATGCGGAAGCATACATTCAAGATCATAGCGGTGGTGTCTGTTTGTATGGTGATTACCCAATTACACTTGGCTACGGCGACAGCGTTGTTGCCACGGGTACGGTTGACCAATACCGAGGCAAAAGCGAATTGGCGAATCACACTTACACCTTAATCGGCAGCGGCACCTTACCCGAACCGATCGACGTCGATGGGAACATACTGAACACTGAATACTATGAGGGATCCCTGGTGCGCATTAAGGTTTTCTTCTTTGACGGTTTTCTCCTGGAGGGTAATCAATCATACAATGCCTGGGATACACTTAACACTCAATTCACGGTTTGGATCGATTCCTATACCAATATCCCCGGCAATCTGGCGCCGGTTGACACATTCACGTTGACCGGTATCAAGGGGCAATATACATATTCTGTACCCCCGGACGACTATTACCAACTGATGCCACGTGATACAGCGGATTTCTCACATCTATTCATGCCAGTCACAATGAACATCGGTGAGGTGCAGGAAGTCGGACCTGACGGGGTAACCTCAAAATACGTCGACAGCACCGTGACCGTGGAAGGAGTGTTGACTGGACCCAATTACGTCTTCACCGCAGGCAACCCGAGCTTCTACATACAAGATGAAACAGGTGGTATCAATATCTACAACGCAGACGGCGATAGTAACTTCCATCAGTACATAGACTCGCTGGGCGCGCGCTTCAGAATCACGGGAACCGTAACTGAATACAATGGTCTGACCGAAGTGGCCAACGGCTATGGCTGGTACCTGGGCATGGACACGCTGCCTTTACCAAAAGACCTTCTCCCCAATCGCTTCCTCACCGAGGGTATGGAAAGTTGGCTGGTCGAAATGAGGGGTGTAGTAACAAGCATTCCCTATCAGACCGGTGATGGCTACAACTTTGAGGTTCTGAATGGTGATGCTGGAGTTGCGGTAAGGTTCACGACGGCATCCGGTATAAACCCACTGAGTATTAACAGAAACGATGACCGGGTAATGACTGGCATTGTCGGACAGTATGATCCTGAAGCGCCATATACTACAGGCTATCAACTTCTCTTACGCTTCAGACCGCCCGGCTTCGACTCGGCAAGTGCCGAACCATTGATCGAACTGGTTGGACCCAAAACATTCATCCCGTCCATCGGTGAGCAGGCATTAATCAAGATTAACTCACCACTCGATCACCGACTTGAGCTCAATGTGCATGACATGTCAGGTCGACTGGTCAGGCGACTCTATGCAGGAGCCGGTGGTTCAAACACGATATACTGGGATGGCAGGGATGATCTGGCGCGATCATCTGATGGCAAATCTTCACACAAACGCAGCTTGATTGTGATAGGTAGCCAATGATCGGGCTGATATTAATCGTCTTTCTCAACGGCGCATTCGAACGGCATGCGCAATCTGCCCAGGCAGCATCACTGGCTCATGCATTCACTGCTGCGTGCCACGGTATTGATGCGATTCGCTTCAATCCGGCCGCGTTGTCATTGGTGAATCAGAACGCGCTTTCCGCGGGTTATGAACGCAGCTTCGGCGGTATCGAAGGCCTGCACAACATTGCCCTTGGCTATGCGCGGCCACTTTTATGGGGCGGCCTTGGAATCCAGCTCAGTGAATTTGGTTTCTCCGAGCAAAAAGAACAGGCTATTACTCTTGCCTTTGGTGCGAGTTTCAATGAATCATTCAAGTTTGGAGCGAGTGGTGATGTGTACATTATCGACAATGCACGCACCGGTCGCAACTATGCTTACGG
>SMTZ1_10000329_pt1 | contig 77617 bp, 82 predicted proteins | sample DeeMarSWOR136_30_FD_25667 | JGI IMG/M metagenome (IMG submission 25667) | reverse complement strand
CCCCGTCACGTAGAGAAAAAGAGCGGGAAGTTTAAGAGGGGCAGCAGCCCCTCTTTTATATTCAGGGCGGGCGGGTGGGAAGCAATATTACCAGGATAGTAGGTGTAATAAAAAGAAATGGAGCGGAAGACGAGATTCGAACTCGCGGCCTTCTCCTTGGCAAGGAGACGTTCTACCACTGAACTACTTCCGCCCGCTTAAGTTGTGGTGCCGAGGCCCAGAATCGAACTGGGGACACCTTGATTTTCAGTCAAGTGCTCTACCAACTGAGCTACCTCGGCAAACAGCTATATTTTACTGGAGTTTACACTGGTCGTCAAGGAAATATTTTATGCCTAGCCCAACACCACATTATCAATTAATCTCGTCCTGCCTATGTTCACCGCCAGCGATACCAGTGCCTTATCTGATATCTTGTCTAGTTCTTGCAGCGACTCTGCGTTCGCCACACTTACATAGTCGATTTCCGCCAGCGGCTCTGCCTCTATCAACTCCGTCATTCTTCTGCGTATCGTGTTGGCGTCCCTCTCGCCGTCACTATATAGTTCCTCCGACAGCTTTAGCGCCTTGTATAAAACCTTCGCCGCCTGTCGCTGCTCTTGATTGAGGTACGTATTCCGACTGCTCATCGCCAGTCCGTCCTGCTCCCTTATCGTGGGACAGGCAACTATTTCCAGGGGCATGTTGAGTTCCCTCACCATCTTCTTTATCACCAGCAGTTGCTGGGCGTCTTTCTGTGCGAAATATGCCCGCGTCGGCTGTACTATGTTGAACAGCTTGGTGCACACGGTCGCCACTCCCCGGAAATGCCCGGGTCGCCGGGCGCCTTCGAGTACATCGGTTATCCCCTCGATATCCACCCATGAATTATAACCGGAGGTATAAAATTCCTCCGCCGACGGCAGGAAAACGATGTCGGTATAAGACTCTAGCATATCAAGGTCGCGCTGCTTATCGCGGGGATAATTTTTCAAATCCTCATCGGGACCGAACTGGGTGGGATTGACGAATATACTTACGACCACTGTCCGGTTTTCTTCCCTGGCGCGCTTCACCAGAGACAGGTGTCCCTCGTGGAGGTAGCCCATCGTCGGCACGAATCCGATGGGTTCGTACAGCTGAGATCGGATCTCACGGTATCCGGCAATCGTCTCGACCGTCTTCATCTCGCTGTCTCCTTTACAATACCGAAAGAGGGGCGGGCGCCCCTCTGTAATGCTCTCTTATATTGAACTTATCGTCGGTTTACTTACCCTTCAGTGCTTCCAGTATACTCTCGTCCATGGGAAAGCTGTTTTCCTTGGTGGGAAACTTGCCGGTAGTTACCTCTTCGTGATACTGCGAGATAGCATTTGACATAACATCAACGAGCTTGGCGTACTGTTTGGCGTGCTTGGGAACGAAGTCCGTATACGAGCCGAGTACGTCATTGATTACCTGGACCTGTCCGTCGCAGCCGATACCAGCGCCTATCCCGATGGTTGGAATACTTATTTTCCCAGTAATCAGCTTCGCCAGGGCAGCAGGGACGGTCTCCAGCACCACCGCGAAGGCACCGGCCTGCTCCAGGGCTTTAGCATCGTCGAGTATCCTGGCGGCAACCTCGAGCGTCTTGCCCTGAATCCGGTGACCGCCGATCTGGTTAATAGATTGCGGCGTCAGGCCGATATGCCCCATCACCGGGATGCCGCATTCCACGATTCTCTTTACCTTGTCGGCTACAGTAACGCCGCCTTCCAGCTTGACCGCCTGGGTACCCGCTTCCTGGATGAACTTCGCGGCATTACTCAGCGCCTGCTCGGTGTTGAGGTGATATGTCATGAAGGGCATATCGCCGACTATCAACGCTCTGCTGGTGCCCCTGACGACCGCCCTGGTATGGTGCAGCATCTCTTCGATGGTGACGGGTATCGTCGTCTCATATCCGAGCACCACCATCCCCAAGCTATCCCCGACCAGTATCAGCGGTATCCCTGCCTCGTCGACCAGCTTGGCGGTAACGTAATCGTAGGCGGTAAGCATGGTTATCTTCTCACCCTTTTGCTTCATTTCCCTGATTTTGTTTATTGTAATACGCGGCATAACACTTCCTAGTTATAAAATATATTGTCCAGCTTCTTCACGACCTCGTTCTTCTCATTGACCTGCACGATTTTCGGCACGTGATTTCGCGCCTCTTCGTCGGACCTCTCCGTGTAGGTCAGGATGATGACCAGGTCACCCTTGACGGACAGCCTGGCCGCGGCGCCGTTGAGGCAGATATCGCCGCTGCCCGCTTCCCCTTCGATAACATAGGTACTGAAACGCACCCCGTTATTGATATTAAGCACCTGTACCTGCTCATAGGGCAGCATATCGGCTTCTTCCATCAGCTTCTTATCGATGGTGATACTGCCCTCGTAATCGATGTTTCCGTCGGTAACCGTGGCTCGATGAATCTTGCTTTTCAGCATGGTTCTCATGTTGTTCCCTCCAGGCAATCAGAATCAGCTTGCTTTCAGTATCTTATCCAGCTCCAGTGAGCGTTTTTTATCGATTTTTCCCTTAGCGAGGGCGATGGGTATCGTCTGCCTGCCCATTTCCGTATAAGGTGCCATCAGGGCAGGCGCTTTCTTCTTTAACATATCTAGGTGCTTGGAAACAGTTCCGGTATCCCCGCGGGCGATGGGGCCGGTAAGGCATCGGGGTATGCCCAGTCTCTCAATATTGTTGAGAGTACCACGCAGCAACGGCAGGAGAGCCGCCGTGGCTTTATCGGGCGGGATGCGGAATGTCTCCCAGAGGTCGGTGGACAGCTTTACGAGTGTAACCAGATAGTTACAGGCGAAAACGGCGGCGGCATGATAGGCGACTTTGTCCTTTGATTTCAACTGTATCCACTTACCTCCCAGGGCAGTGGCCATATCCTGCAGGGTAGTCAGCAGGGGTTCGTCGGATTCTATGACAAAGGTTGAGCCGGGGATATTCTCGATTGCCTGGTCGATGCCAGCAAAGGTCTGCAGGGGATGAAAACCGCCCACTCTGGCGCCTGATTTCCGGGCAGTTTCCAGTATTTCGACGGAATCTGCCCCGCTGCAGTGAACGACGCTCTGTCTCTTGCGCCACTTTACCCGCGATACAACCCGCGGTATAACATCATCCGGCGTGGTGATAAACACGAAATCAGCGGCATCGGCCACATCCTGGTTGGTGTCCATGATATTGCAGCCTTCCACCGCCTTAGCGAGGTTTTTTGCGGATTTCCGACTTCGACTGGAAACACAGGTCACCTCATAACCGTTACGACTCAGCAGCGTAGCCAGCGCCGTACCCACGATCCCGGCTCCTATGAATCCTATTTTGAGCATTACACCTCTAAAATAAAAACCCCCTCTGATATTACAGAGAGGGCTCGCAGAAATTCCCGGTTATTGTGCCGTCTCGGTCTTATCAGATCCAAGCGACTTATTTTATTAAGGTCTAATATTCTTAACTCACCGCCGTAATAGGTCGATTGTCACTTTTATTCTATCGCAGTATTTCCTCTTTGTCAATAAAGAATACATATTGTTTCCCCACTTTATACAATGCTATAATTTCTCCATAGTATCTTTTCAGGAGGCATTAAATAGAAATCATACCTTCGATAGACCTTCGGGACGGACGCTGCGTGCGGTTGTACCAGGGTGACTATAATCAGGAAACGGTTTTCTCCGATGACCCCCTTGATGTGGCTTTAAAATGGCAGTCCATGGGGGCGCCGCGACTTCACATCGTTGACCTTGATGGCGCCGCTTCCGGCGAGATACTCAACCTCGACATCATCAAGGAAATTGTTGGCGCCATGCTCATTCCCACCCAGCTCGGCGGTGGCATCCGCGACCTCGGGACTATTGAAAAATTGCTGAAAATCGGTGTGGAGCGGGTAATCCTGGGTACGGCGGCGGTGGTCAATCAAAACCTCGTGCGGAATGCCCTGGAGCGTTTTCGCGATTCCATCATTATCGGTATTGACGTCCGCGAAGGTTACGCCGCCACCCACGGCTGGCTCCAGGACACGGGCGAAGATGCGGTGGAGCTGGCGAAAACTATGGTTGAGATGGGTGCCCGGAGGTTTGTCTATACGGATATCTCCCGTGACGGCACGCTCACGGAACCCAATTTTGCCGCCATCTCCGGGTTTATTGATGCCGTCGGCGTGCCGGTTATCGCCGCTGGCGGTATATCATCGGTAAATCACCTTAAAATGCTGAGCAAACTCGGTGCCGCCGGAGCTATCGTCGGTAAAGCGCTCTATACCGGGGACATCAATCTTAAACAAGCCCTCGATGAAGTAGGGAAATTATAAGGTATAATAATATCATGAGTAAACTGAATTATAACGACAAGGGACTTATCCCGGCTATCATCCAGGACATTGATACCGGAGAAGTATTGATGCTCGGCTATATGAATAAAGAGTCGCTCCGCCTGACCTTGTCTACCGGTGATGCGTGGTTTTTCAGTCGCAGCCGCCAGGAGCTGTGGCACAAGGGAGAGACCTCCGGTAATTTCATCAAGGTGGTAGAAATTCGCAAGGACTGCGAGGACAATTCTCTTCTGGTAAAAGCCCGGCCGATGGGACCGGTCTGTCACACGGGCAACCGTAACTGCTTCTTCCAGACCCTGGACGAGAACGATTAAGCGCTGGCCGCCTCAGCGGTTTCCTCGGCCTGGTCTATCTCCACCGCCTTGTTCATCGCCGCTATGGCTACTTCTATCTGCTTATCGTCGGGCTCGCCCGTGGTTAACGACTGCAACCACAAACCGGGGGCCAGCAGGATTTTTACTGCCCAGTTATCCGTATGCCGGGCGCCGAAGTAGATGACTTCATAACCCAGCCCCATGATTACCGGTATCAGAACAATCCGGGACACAATCATCAACCAGAGGATATCGCGTCCCATGAAAGAAAATACTATTATCGCAATCAGCAGCACGGTAAATAAAAAACTGGTCCCGCAGCGTACGTGCGCCGTGCTGTGGGCTTTTATCGCCTCGACCTCCATGGGAACGCCGGCCTCGTAGGCATTAACCGTCTTGTGCTCTGCGCCGTGATAGGTGAAGACCCTCTTGATATCGGGCATGAAGGATATCACCTTGAGGTACCCGAGGAATATGGCCAGTCGGATGAGTCCCTCGACGATATGGAAAACTATAGTATTGGGCATATACTGGTCTACCAGCCGGGTCAGGAAGAGCGGTGCTAGGAAAAACAGGACGATTACCAATATAGCCGCAGAGGCTATCATTACCCAGATGGCTTTCGAGGGTATTTCCTCGGCTTCTTCCTCAACGGCAATATTGGCGGAGTAAAGCAGGCTCTTGATACCCATCACCATCGTCTCTATCAGGATTACGATTCCCCGCAAAAAAGGTATCCGTCGGTATCGTTTAGTCCAGTTTTCATCTATTGGCTTTACGTCTGTCGCAAGCTCACCGTTGGGACGTCGCACCGATGTTACCACGGCTTTCCTACCGCGTATCATGACGCCCTCGATGACTGCCTGACCGCCGTAATGTACCTTTTGTTTTTCCGCCATCTCCATAAACGAAAAGGAGTCCCGATTCATCGGGACTCCTGCCTCTTAAAATATCGCCATTAGTCTTGAATCTTGTAGCGCTTCTTGAATCTTTCCACGCGCCCGGTGGTATCCAGCATCCTCCGCTCGCCGGTGAAGAAGGGATGGCACTTGCTGCACACCTCCACCTTGAGCTGTTTCCGGGTAGAGCCGGTGGTAAATACATTGCCGCAGGAGCATACCACCTGGGCATCTTTATAGTATTGTGGGTGTATCTTTTCTTTCATGGCATCTATCCCGCGTAAACGCTTACCTTTCTCCGGTTGTTGCTGGTCGGCTCGTACTTGACGATGCCGTTGATAAGGGCATAAAGCGTGTGGTCTTTACCCACGCCGACGTTCTCACCCGGGTGAATCTTCGTGCCCCTCTGGCGTACCAGAATCGTACCCGCGTTGACTGTTTCCCCGGCGAATCTCTTTACGCCGAGTCGCTGTCCCTGGCTGTCCCTGCCGTTCCGGCTGGTGCCGCCTCCCTTTTTATGCGCCATCTGCCGTCTCCTCTTTCTTCTTACGACGGGTGGTCTTTCTGACAATAGTCGTTTTGGTTGCCGTAGCTGGCTTGGTCTCTTTGGCTGCTTTTACTGCCTTAACTGGCTTGGCTATGGTCGGTTTAGTTGTTTTAGCAGGTTTTTCGGTCTTGACCGGTTTGGGCTTCGCCACGCCCGGCGCCGTGATGCTGTCAATGCTCAGTCGGGTAAAGAGCTGCCGGTGTCCGTTCCTGCGGCGGTAGCGTACCTTGGATTTGTATTTGAATACGATTACCTTGTCGCCCTTGCCGCTCTCTTTAGCCGTGGCTTTTACCCTGGCACCTTCCACCACCGGATTGCCTACGGTCACTTTTTCGCCATCGGCAACCAGCAGCACCCTGTCCAGTTCGACGGTACCGCCATCAGCAACATCCAGGCGTTCGACGTCAATCGTCTGGCCTTCGGTTACCTTGTATTGCTTGCCACCTGTCTCGATTATCGCGTAAATTTTAAGCCTCCAAAACATATATTCTATCAGTTTTATAGCTGAGAGTCAAATATGATTCACGTCTAAAATTTACATTAAGCTTCCTAGACCTGCTCAAGAATAGTAGCTCTGGGCAGAAAGTCATACTTACCGTAAAAATGAAATACCTCTTCATTGCCGTAGGCAACGGCGATGACTTTTCTGTTTACCGAGCATTCGTGCATCCAGTTTAAAGCCTTTTTCATTAAGGCGTCACCGATACCACAGTCTCGGTAATTTTCTTCAACATATATCGACTGTACTTCCCCCTCGCTGTCAGCGGATATAGTGCTGATGCAATATCCCACCAGCTCCTCCGTTTTGGTATCATGGGCAAGATCTATACGTATTTTCCCTTTGTTAAATTTGGCTAATAACTCCCTGTTCCTCTGTTCGGAGGTCCTCGCGGCTATTTGCGCTGAAAAGTAGGGAGACAATGCAGCATGATGCTCGATTAGCTTCCGCCAGAGTTCATCAGTCAACTCCAGCCCCCGCTCATCCGTTTCTGTATATTCTATCTTCGCCATCTTATTTAAGCCTCTCCTGCAGCTTCTCCCACTCGGTCTTGATTCTCTCCCTGAGTCCTTCGAGCGTACCGTCGTTAACGATAACCAAGTCCGCCTGCCTGATGCGTTCCTCGTTGGTTATCTGCGAGCGTATCCGTGCTTTCACATCCGCTTCCGTAAAACCCTGCCTGCCGGATAAGCGCTTCAGTACCATCTCTTCCGGTGCCACTGTCACCCATACCTCATCGACCTGCCAGTCGCGTCCCGCATCCAGCATGGCTGCTGCCTCGAAAACGACCACCTTTATTCCCTGCCGGCGGTATTCCTCGGTCTTATCCCTGACGACTTCATCTATGGCAGGGTGCACTATATTATTCAATTTTTTTAAAGCCTTCCTGTCGTTGAAGACCTTCTTACCAAATCTAGAGCGGTCTATCTCGCCGTTATTGCCCAGTATCTCAGTGCCGAACTCGCTTACCAGCTTTTCCCTGATTTCTCTCTGCTTCAGCACGTCATGCCCCGCCTTGTCCAGGCCGACCACCACCGCGCCCATCTTGGCTAGAAATCCCGCCGCCGTGCTTTTGCCACTGCCAATGCCTCCCGTAAGACCGATTATCCTCATTTTTCTCCTTAACCTCAGCCTCAGGTGTTCCCAACAGGGCAAGTTTATTATATTATAATTGGTAGGGATTATAAATATGCTGCTTCTCGCCCATACCGGGATAACTCTCGGCGCGGCTACACTGCTGGCTGGCGCCGCTGAAATTAAAAATAAGTCCGGGAACGGTATCCTGACGTGGTTTGCGTCTCTCTCGGAGTACGTGGATGTCAGGATATTGATTATCGGTTCAATGCTGCCCGACTTAATTGATAAGCCGGTGGGCGTGTTTCTTTTCCGTGATACGTTCAGCAACGGGAGGATATTTTCCCATACGTTGCTCTTCCTGGTTGTTCTAGCCGGGGCAGGATATTATCTATATCGCCGCCGCCGTAAGACCTGGCTCCTGGTGCTGGCTTTCGGTACCTTTATGCACCTTCTCCTAGACAGCATCTGGAACACGCCGAGGACTCTGTTCTGGCCATTTCTGGGCTTTACTTTCGATAGGATTAACGTGGAGGACTGGCTGTCGTTCTGGTTCTGGGACCTTTTTGTCTACCCGGACCTGTTTATACCGGAGGTTATTGGCTTGGCGATACTGCTCTCTTTCGTCTTCGCTCTGTTTTACCGTAAAAAGGTCGGCGTTTTCTTCAGGTACGGTAAAAGCTGAGGTTACGAACGCCCTTCTTAAGCTCTTCTGCCCATTTCTACGGCAACCTCGATAATCGCATCATCACGCATGATTTCCAGGATCACCGTATCCCCGGGGCTGGTATACTCGGCAAGATACGAAATCAGGTCGGCGATATTTCTCATCTTTACCCCGTTGACCGATAATATGATGTCGCCTGCTGTTATACCGGCTTCCTCGGCGGGACTGCCGGCAAATATACCGGTGACATAAGCTCCGTTACCGGTCTCCAGTCCCAGTTCACCTACCTCTTCCGGCAGCAGGTCTTCTATCAATATTCCCAGCCAGGGATGATTGAAGAATCCGAACTCGATTATCTCATCGGCAACCCGCTTGGCTTTGTTGGCCGATACCGCGAAATATATACCGTCACCTACGGTGGGACTTATCCTGGCTATCACAACACCCGCTACCTCTCCCTTTATATTAAATAGAGGACCGCCTGAATTCCCAAAGTTAACCGGGGCATCGAACTGTATCAGGTTGGGTATCCACTTCTCATCTATTTTGATGTATCTGTTTACCTGTGAGATTATACCCGCTGTCAGCGTGTCCCTCATCTCTTTCAGGGTATCTAATTCGACCGGACTGCCGATAGCCACTACTATGGCTCCCGGAACGAACAGGCTGGAATCGGCGAACGCTGGCGGTATCACGCCCGGGTCTTTTTCCAGCTCCAGTACCGCTATATCGCTAGGTTCACTTGAGCCTACTATAGTTGCCTTGGAGACCGTGCCGTCGTACATCACCACGTATATCTCACTCATCCCGTCGATAACGTGGTGGGCGGTTAAAACATGTCTGTCTGTGTCCATGATTACCCCGGAACCATACGTCAATTCCCCGTCAGTTATCCTTACCGTGGCCGGAGCCACCTGTTCGTAGATGCTTTGTAGGTCCACCCGGGATTCGGTAATTTTTTCATCCAGTTCCGTGATACGCCCGTCGAGAGTCCCCAGGTCCGAGGTGATGTCCGTGATTTCGTCATCTATGGCAGTCATATCTCCCTGAATCGTGTCGATCTTCGCATCGATGTCGGCCATGGACTCTTCCAGTATTTCCTGTAGAGCCGCCAGGCTGTCCGCTGTCTCGTTTTGTAGTTTGACCATACCGGCATCGAGGGCATCCAGGCGGTTGGACTGCTCCGCCTGCAGTGCCGAGAAATTCTCACTCAGTTTGTTTATATCGTGGTTGAGCATATAGGAATAAACGCCCACACCTACTGCATAAAGCACCAGCAGTACCAGCAAGCCCGGGATTATTTTATTAGCCATGTTCGACTCCTGTTCAGGTAGTTTGCAGCCGCTTCTTGACCTCGGTCAGTTGGTGTAGATGCGATTTCTCTTCGAGGATTATCCTCTCTATCACGGGATATACCTGCTTCGGCATCAGCTCTTTCATCTCATAGTAAAAAAGTATCGAGTCCTTCTCGGCGCTGATGGCCAGTTCCAGGGCTTTGATATCACTATCCGCCTGTGTCGCCATCTCGCTGGTGATCATGTCGTCGGTAAAAACAGAATCGTCGATCAATGCCTGCAGGTACCCTGAATACTCCGGACCGGTGCTTTCCGCAGTCTGTGACGGGCCAATCTCGTCCATCATATTCTCGAAGATGGTTATATGCTCGCGTTCCATGTTCACCAGTGCCTCAAAAACGGCGCGCGCCACCTCGTTGTCGGTGGACTTGGCCATGATATCGTAAAAAGTCATGCCGCGTCTTTCGATGGAAATAGCTATATTAAGGAGTTCATTGCCTGAAAAAATAATGGACATAGGCCAGCACCTCCCTGAGCGTTTATTTACAGGCTGCATTTATCTCTTGCTAAATTTCTACGAGGACGGCATCGCCTTCGACGGTGACTTTATATGTTTTCAGCGGACGGGAAGACTTGAGCGCCCCGCCTATCCTGGATACTACACCCTGTCCCTTCAGCCAGCGGACAACGCTGCCGTCTTTCAAATCGAATTGCGATTGATGCCTCGGGCAGGTAATAATCGTTCCTTCCAGTTTCCCCTCCGATAAATCTCCGTTCAGATGCGTGCAGCGATTGCCGACCGCGTAATATTTATCACCGACCCTGGCGAGCAGTATTTCCTGCCCTTCGAGTACAACCTTCTTCTTTGCGTTATCCCCGAGTTCACTGACTTTCGCTGCTTCTACTAATCTTCCCATGCCTATCCTCCGCTATCAGGCAGCTGGTCTACGTTTCTTAAACCCATCTGTTCTTCTTCCAGTTCCAGCAAATCCTTGAAAACATCCATATGGTAAATCTCGTTGTCGCGTATGCGTTGGAGTAATTCCTTCAAACCCTTGTCTTCCACCTCCTTGGCGGCCTTGTCGTAGGCTTCGGCGACTTCCTTTTCTATCTTGATGTCCGCTTCTAGCATTTTGGATGTCTGCGTCGACTGGTCCGGTGCCTTGTGCTCTATTTTGGGATTTCCACCGCCATCGACGAGCTCCTCCGCCAGCCAGCCGAGGTGCTGCATTTCGTTGATTGCCTGGTCCTCAAACTGCTTCTTATCTTCAGGGTCCGGGGCCATATAGGAATGAAAGAGGTATTGCAGTATCACCGTATATTCGTGCTCGATGCCCCAGTTCAACATCTTGGTAACACTATCTTTACGGCTTCCCCTGTGGTCGGTTGTACCTTCCTTCTTTGATTTGTCTACGAAGTGCATAAAGTCCTTGCGATGGGCCTGTTCGTCGGCAAGGATACGCTTCAGCAGGCGCTTTATCTTGGGATCGTCAATCATCTTGATATGCTCCTGATACTGACTGATAGCGCCTTCTTCCAGGGAGACATCATTCTGCATCCATTCGGGCACTGTCTTGCCGCCCATGCGCATCGTGCCCCTCTTCAGGCTGGGCTTGCCCCCCAGTTCGACAATGGTCTCGGCCAGCCAGTCCAGATGACGCATCTCCTCGCGGGCGGTCGCTTCGATTTCGCAGGCCATCTCTCCCTCGCCCATGGCGTAGGCATGGCTCAGATACTGAATGATGGCGCCGTGCTCATCCTGAAGGTCCTTGTTCAGAATTTCTACTATCTTCTCTTTCTCCACGATACACCTCCGTATTTATTGCTTAAAAGTTAAAGCTTTCTTGGTAGTATATACTATCCACTTCCAGTGTAAAACCAGATACAATATCACCAATACGACTAATGCTACTGCTGTCCAGTCGTGAAAGTCAATCCATTGGTGCCTCGTCCAGGACAAAAAACTGCCGGTATCGGTGATTCCCTGGCCGCCTCCGCCCTGATATCCCACTCCGCTGCCCAAAGCCAGCCAGAGGACGAATCCGGATACTATCTGGCACAGCATCGAAATAACTAACAATAAAAATAACAGGTAGTTTTGTATCTATTTTCTCATATTGTCTTATTTTATGCCTGCTTCCTGATGCTTGCGGGCGATGTTCGCCGCCAGCTCGTCCAGTGCCTTATAGTCTGCCTCCTGAGGCAGTCCCTTACATAACACTGTCCCCAGGACTTCCACCTTAAGATTGGGTATCAGTCCGGTCAGCTGCTCTACCGCCTTGCCACCCCATCCGTAGGAGCCGATTATCGCTGCGAATTTCGCTTTGGGTTTCAGAGCGTTCGCCAGAAAAGCGGCGTAAATCGCATTAGGATGAGCCCCAGCCAGCACGGTGGGAACCCCCAGAACAATGGTAGCAGCATCCACCAGCTCCATGGCCAGCTTACCGATATCGGTAACGGTAAGGTCGAACTGCTTTACAGTTACTCCGTTACCCATTATAGCCTCCACCAGGTGGTTCACCATCATGCGGGTACTGCCGTGCATCGAGATATAGGGCAGTACCACGGTATTTTTCGGCTCGCTGAAGACCCAGTCCTTATAGGCACTCATGATAAATTCCGGCTTTCTGTGAATCGGTCCGTGGCTGGGCGCGATCATATCTATGGTATAGCCGTCTAGCTTGGGCCAGCTTTTCTGGATATTCGTCCGGAAAGGCATCATTATCTCGGCGTAGTACCGCTTGGCGGATTCGTATGCCTGCCCTTCGTCGGTTACATACAGGTCAGAGGCCGCCAGATGAGCCCCGAAAAGGTCGCAGGGAAACAGTATCCTGTCTTCCTTGAGATAGCTCAACATCGTTTCCGGCCAGTGCACCCAGGGAAAATGAATAAATTCAAGGGTCTTTCCGCCCAATGAGATGCTCTCTTTATCCTCTACGGTTACTATTCTGTCTTCGGAGATTGCCAGCAAGCTTGCCAGCAGTTCTTTACAGCGTGGCGTGCACACCGCTTTGGCTTCAGGGTATTTCTCCAGAATTCGTGGGAGAGCGCCGGAATGGTCCTGCTCGGCGTGGTGAGTAATGATGTAGTCGATGGTCTTGATATCCATTGCCTGCAGGTTCGCTTCGAGGATATCTGTCTTGGGCGGGTCGACTGTATCGATAAGCGCCGTTTTCTCTTTTCCCTTCACCAGATAGGAGTTGTAGCTGGTACCGTCAGGTAGCGGTATCAGGGAATCGAACAATCTCCTGTCCCAGTCGATGGCCCCCACACAGAAAATATCGGGAATTAACTCTCTCGGTTGCATGATTTACCTCCTTATCAGCTCGGCAGCCTTTTCTCACCCTCTATCTTCTTGATATCCGTAATATCCTGGCCGACTTCCAGAGTTCCCAGGTATTTACCCTCTTTATCCCTCACGGTAAAATACCTGATGTACAGCTTCCGGCCTTTCAGGTCTATCCAGAACTCCTCGTAGTCTTTCCGGCCGCTTTTGAGGTCTTCGAGTACATGGTTCACCTTATCCACACTGGACGGAGGGTGACATTTCTGTACGGTTCTGCCTAAGGCTGCTGTCGGCCTCCTGAATACGCGGGTATCGTGGTGGTTCCAGAATTTGACTGTGTCCCCGGCATCAACGAAAGAAACATCTACCGGCAACGTTTCCAGGATACCTGTAATCTGTTCACTGGTTAGATTCTCAACCACTTTTAGCTATTCCACCTTTTCAAAGTCGCTCTTGGGAGCCCCGCAGACCGGACAGACCCAATCGTCGGGCAGCTTTTCAAAAGGGGTTCCCGGTGGGATATTTCCTTCGCTATCTCCCAGTTCGGGATCGTACACGTAACCGCATACCGTGCATTCGTATTTATCCATTTTCTATTTACCTCCCTCCTGTTTCGCTATATAACTCGGGGCTGTTTTCGGTGTGGTCCCGCGCTTTACCTGGTGATAGTAATCATAAGTCATACAGATTTCATTGCTGAGAACTTCGGCGGCGACCACCCTGCCGATAAAAAGAGTATGTGTCCCCACGTCTATTTCCTGGATGACTTCCGCTTCGAGATAGGCGGTAGCATTGTCCAGGACCACCGGTGCTTTGGTCTCGCCAATCTTATAGTTAACACCGGATAGTTTATCGACGTCTCTTCCAGACTTAAATCCAAAACCGCCGATATAGGACAGCGGAGTCCCCTGGCATAGAACCGAGGCGGAAAAAACCTTGCTTGCTTTGATGTATTCGTTCGTCAAATTGCTCTTATTGATACTCACCGCTACCGTTGGTGGTTCCGATGTTATCTGAAATACGGTATTGGCAATCTGTGCGTTTAGCTTATCACCTTTATAAGAACCGACGACATACATACCGTAGCCGAGCTTGTATAAAGCGCTTGAATCCATTTTCTTCCCCCGCGTATTACATCACTTCCTTCTCGCTGGCTTCCACCGCCCTCCTGAGCTCATCGGCCAGCATCGGTGGTAACCCCTCGATATCCACCCGGAGAAAACCCCTGACGATGGTGGCCGTAGCCTCCTCGCGGGTAAGACCCCGCGCCATAAGATATTCCACCTCTTCTTCGGCTATCTTGCCCACGGCTGCCTCATGAGACAGGTCGATGCCCGCCAGGTTTCCTTTCAACTCCGGTATCGCGTGGATAATGCCCTTCTCACCCAGTATCAGACCGCGGCATTCCAGGTGTCCCTTCACTTCCGGGGCGTTGCCCTCGATATATCCCCGGGCGATAATAACACCCCCGGTCGTGATGGCGCGCGATATTATCTCCGTACGGGCACCCTCAGCGTCCAGCATTACCCGCGAGCCGACATCCAGCGACGAGCCTTCGCCCGTCACCAGCACGCTGTTGAACCTTGCCGTCGCATTCTCCCCGATGCACCTGGCTAACGGATTCATCTGCAGTGTGTGCACCGGTTTCATCAGTAGGTAATTACTCATGAAAAGCCCGCCGTCCTCGATGATAACACCGCTGCGGGGTCGCACGGCTATCTCGGGACTCCAGCTGTGTATCATCGTGAAGGTAACCTTGGCGCCTTTCTTGATATAAAACTCGGAGACTCCAAGGTGCAACCCCGTTTCTTCCCTCGATGCCGTCGTACAGCCGGTGATAATATGCATCTCCGAATTTTCCTCGGCGATAATGATATTATGCACGTTCTGTACCAGCTGGTCTTTCGCCAGGTAAAGGCATGCCTGTACCGGGAAGACCGTTTTTTGACCAGGCAGCGCCCGGATAAAATAGCCGCTGTACCGGTTAAGCTCGATGTTGGCGGTATACTTGTCCTGGTCTACCGCCACCGCGTTCCACCAGTAGTCCGGCATCCAGTCGTATTTCTCCATCGCCTGACCCACCGGCATTACTTCCACGCCGTCCTGACTCACCGAGCTGTGAACCGGCGTATTGTCCATCTGGATATAGGTACCTGAGCGCTGACTGGGGTCGTCGAGCATCACTCCGGCATCCAGCATCTGTGTCTTCGCTTTAGCGGGTAGTTTCGAAGGGTCGTCCTGATAGGTGGGGTTCTCGTCCTCGCTGGTGAACTTGCTTATATCTATATCCTCACCGAGAGAAGCTTTCTTCTCTATAGCGGCTCTGGCTTTCTCCTTGTACGTTCTGGATGTATCTGTCTTACTCATACAAAGGTAGCCTCCCCAGATAGCATTTTATACACTCCTCGTAGCCCTTCTCCCGTATTGTCGCCAGCATCTCGTGAGGGTCTCCCACGCAGCCTATGGTACCGTCGCACATCACGTAGCCGGTGCGCGCGTTGACATAGTCCAGTATGTGGCCGGTGTGAGTGATAATGAGCCCCATGCATTTTCTTTGCTGGATAGGGCAGTTCTTCTCCAAGAGGTCGTTCATCAGCTCGCCGATGAGGGCGATGTTCACCAGGTCGACGCCCGATTCCGGTTCGTCTAACAGCGTCAATTCCGGCCGCTGCGCCAGGAGTTGCATCAGCTCGGACCGCTTCACCTCGCCGCCGGAAAATCCGTAATTTATATCCCTCTCCAGGAAATCGTTAAGGTCGGCCTTTTCGGCTAGTTGACTGATTGTATCCCCGTCGCCACGCCCTTGCAAGCAGGCGGCTACCATATCCTGCGTCTTAACTCCGCGTACCACCGGCGGACGCTGGAATGACATACCGATACCCATGCGGGCCCTTTCGTCGACGCTTAGATTGGTAATATCCTTACCCTTAAAAGAAATGCTCCCCTTCGTAATCCTGTACTTGGGGAAGCCCATAATCGCCATGAGCAGGGTGCTTTTACCCGCTCCGTTGGGACCGAAAAGGACATGCGTTTCGCCGTTCTTAATCGTCAGATTCACATCATGTATTATTACCTTGTCCTCCACGGCTACGGAGAGGTCTTTAATCTTCAGCATATTTCACACCTCCGGGCGTTGATTGCCTGCTAACCTCCGTCAAGCGAATGGTGTTCCTTCTGGACGAACCAGGCTGATGGATTTTTCAGAAACTCGTAATAATCGAGCAGGATACGATGGTGCTCTTCTTCCTGCTCGGCTAAAGCCTCGTAAAACTGCTTTTCAGCGTCGTACGCGGCTTTTTTACTCTGTTCTTTATAGAAATCGTAGGTCTTGTTTTCCATGTCCATCGCCGTTTGCACGGTATCGATTTCTTCCGGCATCGAATTTACATCGCGGTCTATGTCATCGATTGCGTTGGCAAATACCGTCCTTAAAGCCCGTCCGCCGTCGGCATGGAATTCCTTCCGCGGCCAGCCCAGTTTGTTCCTGATGTTTTTAAAAATATCCTCGAAGACCTTACGGTGTATGTCTTCTTCGGCTGCCAGCGACTGTAGAAGTTTCCTTCCCAGCTCGTTGCTTGTTTTCTTACTGGCTTTGAGATAGTATTCCTTGCCATCAATCTCCATCTGGATGGCTTTCTCGAGTGCTGCTTCTGATTTTTCCTGCTCCTTGCTCATCAACCCCTCCATCTTTTTGATATCCTGAAAAAAGGCTTTGTGTTACGGATGATAAACGTTATTTCTCGTTCTGTCAATGTTTCCCATGGAGACAAATATAATTGAATTTTACCTGTACCTGCCGCTCCTGTAAGTGACTTATGTCGCAGCAATCATCCGGTTGGTAAAATACACAAAAAATGTAATACAATCGTATTTTTGATACGGTTATTGACAATCCTTTAATTACACCGATATCATTTAATTAGAAGTACTGAGAGGTAAATCATGGCTGATAAAAACGTTGTTGTCTATTCCACCCCCACCTGACCCTATTGCAGCAAGGTGAAAGAGTATCTTTCCAAGAATAAAATTGCTTTCCGCGAGTATAACGTGGCTGTTGACCGGGATGCCGCCAAGGAGATGATAGAAAAGACTAGGCAGATGGGTGTCCCTGTTGTCATCATCGATGATAAAGATATCGTCATCGGCTTTGACCAGACCAAGCTGAACGAGTTATTCGACATAAAAAGTTGATTGTATCCGTATTTTTTTGACTATATTTTGTGATATATCTCACATACAGACCTTCTACTATTTTCTAAACTCAAATTAGCAGTAATACCTGCGAGGAGGTTTGGAAAATGGTCAAAGGTCTATCCGTTCTTGTCATTGTCCTGGGAATCGTGTCTATCGCCATCGGTGGTATCTTTCTCGGTCAGGCTTTCGCTAAAAACGATTTACTCGTAACCGCCATGCAGCAGGAGCAAATCACCCTTGGTATCCCTTCGGAGCAACTGGCAGAGGGTGAAGTAATCGATAGCGCCCGTGAAGCTGAAATAGCCGGAGATACGGTCAGGGAGCACCGCCACAGCATCGCTCCAACATATGGCGACCTTCTGGGCGGTACCCAGTACGACCCGACCAATCCCGTACAACTGACGTACGCTCAGGCGCTTAACCTGGAGAACTATCTTTACCTGGCGGTACTCGGCTTTGGCGTTACCCAGATAGCTATGGGAGCCGGGGCTTTCATGGTTGTTACCGGTATCGCTCTGGGAGTTACCGGAGTGCTGCTATTGCGTAAGAGTTCATCGTAAATTAATACAAAGGTTCTTTTTCCTCCGCCGACACTTTATGCTATACTTCTTCGCGGTAGGGTAAATGGATAATAATATTGCGGTTATATAGAGAGGAATTGAAGTTATGGCGAAAAAAGTAACACTTTCGATAAATAATATGCCTATTAATCTCGATTACTTCGTGAGCGAGTATATCGAGTCGGTTGCCGGAGGTATTCTCGGCAGCCTTCACGATACCGGAGAAATAGACACACTTGAGATCGCTATCGACAACGAAGGGCAGGTATCGATAACCCTCAATAACAGCGACGTTCCCCTGAAATATTTCCCCAACGATATTATCAGAAGCACCGTCCTAGGTATGGTCACCCCCCTCAAGGGCGTGGAGTCAATAGAAAACGTTGACACCCTGGAGATTACAATCAGCTAGCGGCCGGTGTATTTGTTACCTCACCTGGCTATCTGGCAGAGACTGATGTCGCCGTGCACGCCTATCGTATCACCTTTGATAATTACCAGTCCCTTTATACCGTTGATATCACCACCGAACACTATCGCCGTGGTAATATCATCGGCTTTCTTAACTCTATTCCCTATAGCCGTTGCGGCGGCGTCGGCCAGCGTTGCTGATGAAGCAACGACCACCACCGCGTCGGCTTTGCCGTAGCTCAGCGAATGACCCACCGTCCCCGAGGACGTACAGACACCCAGCGGCGTATCTTTTGGGTCTATTTCCAGTCCTATCTTCCCGCTGAGCAGCGATTCCCCTGCGTAAATCCCCACCACCCTCTTTTTCAGGCTCTTCAAAAAAATGTCGCCGCCGTTCTCCACGATAACTTCGGGTGAATATTCCAGCAGTTCTTTCCCCACGCACTCGGCGATTGCCCCCGCCACCGCCGCCATCGGCCCCACACCCGCCTCCTCCCCGGCTTCCAGCATCATCTTCACAACATGCGGTGCATTATCGTCAATAGGCAGGGGTTCCAAAGACTCTTTAAAGGCCGGGTTCTTCCCGATGTACTTCTCGAGTTGCTCGCGGTATTTTATTACCGCTTTCTGCGCTTTTCTTTGCAGGTTTGAAGCGGCGCGGATGTATAAATTGGTTTCTTTGACGGTTACCTGGAAAGATACCAGATCTTTACCTTCAATCCAGTGCCGGTAGGTTCGTGGTTGGTAGGTATCTTCTTTCATATCAAATCTTCCGCCAGAATGGCATATTCGTATGAATCAAGCCAGTACGGCCTGCCATTCTTATCTCTCTGAAAAAAGGCATTCTTGCGTAATAGTCCTTCTCTCTTCATACCGCACTTTTCCAGGACTCTCCAGGATGCTACGTTCTCTGTAGCACAGAATCCAACCACACGGTGAGAATCCATCTCAGCAAACGCGTGCGCAATCAGAGCTCGGGAGGCCTCGGTGGCAAACCCATTGTTCTGAAAAGCAGGGTTGAAAATAAAACCGATTTCCCAGGTAAGAAAGGACTTCGGCTCCGTCTGGATAAAAGAGAGATGCCCGATGAGCTTTTGACTTCCATCCTTCAACGTAACCGCCCAGAAGTCCGTTCCCTTCGCTCGCTCCGAGGCAATCTTCCTGGCTTCCTCAAGTGATATGGGTTTCCCCGGTTCGTACTGGTAGGTTTCTTCCAGCGAAAGGTATTCGTAAAGGTCTTTATGGTCGCTTTCTTGAAATGGACGTATTACCAGGCGTTCTGTAGATAGCATTAAAAATGAACTTCCATCGCCCGGGGCGGGCAGGCGGGGATGCAGAGTCCGCAGGCAATGCATTTCTCGTTATTGAATATCACCAGCCGGGTCTCCGGTTCCAGCTCGAAAGCTCCTGCCGGGCAAATCGTGATGCACGCGCCGCAACTGGTACACCTCTCCTCGTTGCGCGTCACATCTTGGCTCAGCGACTCTATTTTAACTCCGCCCTTCACCAGGAAGTTGATGCCCTTGTCGTATTCCTTCTGGTCGCCCTTGAGCTCCAGCACCAGGAGACCCTCCTGCTCGGGCGTAATCGACGCCTTCAATATATTAAACTCGAGGTCATAGTCCTTGACCAGGCGGTAAATTATCGGCCTTTCTACCAGGCGCTTGGGAAATCGCAATACTACTTTCTTAGTTACAACCATTATCTTTCCATCCCTTAATATTCAATCGGGCGTTCTTTAAAATTTCTCACCGTTATATCGGAGTTTACTCCAGGCAGCAGTTCCACCGGCTCGGTCAGTGAAAACCTGCCCGACTTTATCCAGTCCTTAAGAATACCCGCAATCTCTACCGCCCTCGGGTAGCTTGAAAGCGACGCCGTCGGCACATCCTTCCCCTTGAGCTTTATTTTCCCGCTCTTGAGTTCGGCGTAGCTTACGTGCCCCAGGACATCGGGTTTGGCTTGCGGATAAGCATCGGAGTAATCAACCACCGGCGCCGGAATATCGGCATCGGTTACCGTCGTGTACTCCAGGATTTCCTCGGACAATATAGGTATGGGCACGCCGATGCCCACGGTCAGACTGCACCCGTAACCGAGGACGCTGGTGCCCACCAGCCAACGGGGACTCATCTGCTTCATATCGCCTATCGTCGCCAGCGTCCCCGACCCGCCTTTGGGTATTCCTTTTTCCGTACGCTCCACGTGGGGATTATGCTGGGTGCCCTGCCAGGCCACGTAACCTATCCCTCCTCCGAGGAATATCCGGGTGCCGATGCCGATGGTTTTATAGTAGGGGTCGTTGAACAGCGGCGAAAGTTGTCCCGCCGACGAATAATTGGCATTACCCAGCTTCGGCTTCAACACCCCCATATAGGTATATATCGTCTTGTCGGACAGGTTTACCGCCACGTTATAGTTCTGGTAAGCGTTGCGGATATTGAACAGGGTAGCCTGGTTTATATCCCTGATATTTATCCACGACTCCAGTTTCCTGCGCGGATAGCAGTCCGTCCCGTAGGCAGTGGCTTCCATCCTTATGTCCTTACCCGCCACCAGTTCTTCGATAACGTGCCCCCCGCCGTAGTTAAATTCGCCGGGGTGAATCCGGTTCCGCGGGTCGTCATCGGGCAGGGCGTTAGCTCCCAGGATAAGATCGACAGCCGCCACGCCCGTGTAGGCCGGGACATCGTTGAGGTAAGTCCGGCCACCCCCCAGTTTCATCTTCGGTGTGGTATGTCCTATGTTGAAGTAAGCTGCTGAGGAGCACATTATCCCGAAGGTACCAGTGGTCACCACGTCCACTTCCTGCGCCGCCTTTTTAACGCCTTTCTTCCTGGCAACGTCGATAATTTCCTCAGCGGTAAAGACCACGGCCTTGCCTTCTTTAATTTTCCGGTTGATTTCTTCTATTGTCTTTGCCACGTACTTATGCTCCTCTTTTCCTGCCCGGTTAAAGTGGGATTACATAACATTGTACCAGAGTCAGGCTCAACTTACAATAGGGTATTTATTGTTGACCAATATTATCAACAATAATCAATAATATATCAACGGAATAAATTAGTCAAGGGGACAATAGTAATTTTTTTCTTAACCCCCTTAGCTTCTCCTTTTTGGCTTTCTATTTTCACCCGGTCCACTTACGTTGATTTTCCCACAACACCTTTCCCAAAAGGGGAGTGTGCCAGCGAGAGAGTGTTGGTAAAAAACAAATTATCAGCTTGAAGCTCCTACGTGTATAAGCTATAATCAAAAGTGAACTTACCTCTTGGGTATCGGGGAGGTGTCTTTGCTGAGGACCCACAACTGCAACGAACTTAGGAAAGAGCATATCGGTACTGCCGTAACCCTCGCCGGCTGGGTGAACCGACGTCGCGACCACGGCGGACTTATTTTCATCGACCTTCGCGATAGAGCAGGCATCGTCCAGACAGTTTTCAATCCGGAAACATCACCCGACGCTCTAAAGAATGCCGAGGAAATGCGCACAGAGTTCGTCGTCCGGATAAGCGGCGAGGTCAACCTGCGTCCGGCAGGAACGGAAAATCCCCACCTGGCTACCGGTGATATCGAGGTTATCGTTAAAGAAGCAGAAATTCTCAACACCTCCAGGACCCCGCCTTTCTACATTAACGAGGAAGTCGAGATTGAAGAGAACCTGCGCCTCAAGTACCGCTACCTCGATTTACGCCGACCCCGCATGAAGGAAAACATACTTCTGCGACACCGCGTTGTTAAATTCATGCGTGACTTCCTTGATGCCCGTGGTTTCGTCGAGGTTGAAACCCCCATTTTGATTAAAAGCACCCCCGAGGGCGCCCGCGATTACCTCGTCCCCAGCCGCGTTCACCCCGGCGAGTTCTATGCTTTGCCCCAGTCCCCACAGCAGATAAAACAGCTGCTCATGGTCGGCGGACTGGAAAAGTATTACCAGATGGCCCGCTGCTTCCGCGACGAGGACACCCGCGCTGACCGCCAGCCCGAGCACACTCAGCTCGATGTCGAGATGAGCTTCGTCGAACAGGAGGATATCCTCCGGCTGATGGAGGAGCTTTATACGTCTCTGGTCACCACAATCACTCCTCAAAAACGTGTAGTAAAGCCATTCCCCAGGTTTACTTACCGGGATATAATGGAGCGTTACGCCTCGGATAAGCCCGACCTGCGTTACGCGCTGGAAATCGCTGACCTTACCGATATTGCCGGTCAGACCGAATTTACCATTTTCACCGATGCTATCACCGGTGGCGGCAGGGTTAAAGGACTGGCAGCTCCCGGCTGCGGTAATTACACCCGCCACCAGCTCGACGAACTCAACCGGCTCGTACTCGATTCCGGCGCTAAAGGACTCCTCACCGTATCGCTGGGCCATCCCGGCGGCACGCTGGATGAGCTTGCCATCGACGATGTCAAATCAGTCGCTGCGAAATATCTTACGCTCGACCAGATTCAAGAAATGGCGCAGCTTTGCCGGGCTGACAAAGGCGACCTTCTTCTTATCGTGGCCGGTCAGGAGAATGAAATCTATCCCGCTCTGGATGTTCTCCGGCGCGAGATTGCCTGTCGACTGAAACTGGCTGACCCCGATACTTTTGCCTTCGCTTTCGTGGTCGATTTCCCCATGTTCACTCGCAGCGAAGAAACGGGAAAATGGGAGGCTATCCACCACCCCTTTACCCATCCTCGCCCCGAGGATATTCCTCTTCTTGATACATCACCCGGTGATGTTATCGGCCAGAACTACGATATAATCTGCAACGGCTACGAACTGGCCAGCGGCAGCATCAGGATTCATAACGCCGACCTGCAGCGAAAGATATTCAAGCTGATGGGCTACCAAGATGAAGAAATCGAGAACCTGTTCGGTCATATGCTGGAGGCTTTCGATTACGGGGCGCCGCCCCACGGTGGTATCGCCCCCGGTATCGATCGCACCGTGATGCTGCTGGCCGGGGAGGACACCATCCGCGAGGTCATAGCTTTCCCCAAGACACAGAGCGCCATGGACCTGACCTTCGGCGCGCCTTCCCCGGTAACGGAAGAACAGCTTAAAGAGCTGCACATTGATTTGCGTGAAGAGTAGCTACCAGGAGGAATTTTGAAAATAACCAAAGAAAAAGAGGAAAACCGCCAGGCATTCCTTACCGTAGAACTGGAGCCTGCTGAGATGGAAGAAGCCATGCAGGATTCCTATAAAAAATTGGCACAGAAAGCCGATATACCCGGTTTCCGCAAGGGTAAAGCCCCCCGGGGGGTCGTCGAAAGGCATCTCGGCAGGAGCCGGCTCGTCGAAGAAGCCGTCAACAAGGTCGTGCCCCAGGCTTATGAGCAGGCTATCAAAGAACAGGAAATCGAGCCCTTCGCCCAGCCGGAAATCGAGTTGACCCAGGCCGAGCCGGTTATCTTTAAAGCTGTCGTACCCCTAGAGCCGGTCGTTGAACTCGGTGATTATCAGAGTATCCAGATGACTCCCGAGCCGGTGGAAATTACCGACGAAAAAGTGGATTCCGTGCTGGAAGAGTTGCGTCATCAGTACGCCACCTGGGAATCAGTCGAGCGTCCCCTAGCTTATGACGACCTAGCCGTTATTGATATCAGCGGCAAGGTTGACGAGAAGCCCTACGTCCAGAAAATCGGTGCCCAGTACCAGGTACTCAAGGACTCCATGTCTCCCGCACCCGGCTTCTCCGATCAGATAATTGGCATGAAAAAAGGCGATGAAAAAGAATTTACCCTCGGCTTTCCGGAAGACTATCCCAACAAAGAGGTCGCCGGCAAAGAGGGTGCCTTTAAGGTAAAGCTAACGGAAATCAAGGAAGAGAAACTGCCCGAGATGAACGACGCACTGGCCGCCCAGGTTTCACCGGAGTTCAATACCGTTAAATCACTGCGTGAAGAAACGGAAAAAAGACTGCGGGAGAACGCCGAGGAGCAGTCCCGCATGGACTTCGAGGAAAAACTCATTAATGCCGTCGTCGAACAGGCTAAGGTGGAATACCCGCCCGTGCTCGTGGAAATGGAAACCAACCGCATTCTCAACGAGCAGAACCGCCGACTCCAGTTGTCCGGGCGAGGCATGGACGATTACCTGAAAAGTATCAACAAGACTGAAGAGCAACTGCGCGAGGAGCTGCGTCCGGTGTCCATCAAGAACGTCAATGCTTCTCTCGTCCTCGGCAGGATAACCGAAGTTGAAAACATAGAAGTAAGCGAGGAAGACATTGATAAAGGCATCGACGATATGACCGGCAACACCGCCGAGGATAAAAGGGAAGACCTACGGAAACTGCTGGACAATCCGCAGACCCGCCAGTCTCTCCGGCAGTCCCTGCTTACCAGAAAAACCTTTGATAAACTGGTAGAAATAGCCAGAAGTGAGGTAAAATCAAAGAAGGAGACCGGGACGAAGAAGGACTCCACCAAGGAGGAGAAAAAATGAATGTTTATCCCAGTAATGTAATACCGATGGTAATCGAGAGCGGCGCCAGGGGCGAGCGGGCTTTCGATATTTATTCCCTATTGCTCAGGGAGCGTATCGTTATGCTTGGTACGCCCATCAACGACCAGGTAGCCAATGTCATTATTGCTCAGCTGCTCTACCTGGAGCGGGAAGACCCGGATAAGGACATCAGCCTTTATATCCATTCGCCGGGGGGCATCATCAGTGCCGGACTGGCTATCTACGATACAATACAGCTTATCAAACCAGATGTATCCACCATCTGTGTCGGACTGGCGGCAAGCATGGGCACGGTGCTACTCTGCGCCGGTGCCAAGGGCAAACGCTATGCTCTCCCCAATGCCACCATTCACATGCACCAGGCGATGGGTGGAGCTCAGGGTCAGGCAGCTGATATTGTCATTGCCGCGCGGGAAATTGCCCGTCAACAGGATCTCATCAAGGAAATCCTGGTCAGGCACACTGGCCAGACTATGGACAAGATAACCCACGACACTGACCGCGATTTTTACCTCAATCCCCCTCAAGCGGTGGAATACGGCATCATTGATGAGGTGCTTAACAAACCGACCAAGGAAGAAGAGAAAGAAAAGAAGACCAAAAAATAGTCCCGATTGTTTGTGATTTGCAGAACTGCCGTGATACCTCGGATAACTCCGCCTTCTTTCTAACCATACACTCACTATATTCCAACCTGGTACGCGTGATAATTTGATTACGGAAATATCTTTTTCATCGCTTGCCCTGGATTATCAACATGAACGATGCAAACACGGCAAAACCTGAATGGTCCGTTAGAGAATATCTCGAGGGTGATGAAGAAGGGATTCTTGAACTTCGTGGAATCGCCCTGTCTGGTTCTAAAAACAGGCAGTGGTGGGACTGGCAGTTTAAAAATGGGCCTGCCGGACCAGCTAATATCTGGCTGGCGGTTGCTGGCCAGAAAATAATCGGGCAAAATGCACAGATACCCTTACCTATGAAAATCGGTGAGCAGATATGTAAGGGTTCTATCGCTGTTGATGTGATAACTCACCCTGATTACCAGCGTCAGGGTATACAAAATGCAATACGCAAACAGCTATTTGATTCCAATAGAGGCAAGGGAATCAGCATCAGTTACGGGACTGCTACTCGTAATATTTTCCCTCTCTACGGAAGAATGGATTCTCCCTACCCTCATTTCAATATCTGCCAGCCGGCCTTACTGGTCAAAATAATCTCCCTGGGCAAGTTGTTGACAAGCCGCTATAAAATACCTGGTGTTGCCAGTAACCTGATGGATTCCGCCTGGGCACGTATCACCAGCCGTACCTCATCTTTCAAGAATACCGGCATTATCGCCCAACAGGTCTCCTCTTTTGATGAAAGCATTGATGCTTTCTGGCAAAAAGCGTCCGGGATTAAGCGAGTCATGGTCGTTAAAAACATGAAATACCTTAACTGGAGATATGTAGAAAAACCGGGGAAAGAATATAAGATTTTTATAGCTAAAAGAAATGACGAGACGGTAGGTTACGTCGTGCTTAAGTTAGAAAATAACACGATGACCCGCGGGTTTATCGTTGACCTCCTCGCCTTACCTGATGAGGATATTATTACTCAGATGTTGATTGCCAGAGCCATGGAATATTTCCGGGCGGAAGGAGTCGCTACTGTTTTATGTTTGATGTTAACGGACACACCCTATTACGGGATTCTCAGAAAGCTGGGATTCATGCAAAGGAATTCCGGCTTGCAGCTCGGCACTCGCCTGTATGACCGGAACCTCCCCAGGGAATTGGTCACCGACCCCGCTAACTGGTATTTCGTCTGGGGTGATAACGACACCAGATAAGAGCAATCACTTTACGTTTATACTTATCTGTATAAATGGGGAGATTTCCATACTCAGACAAATTCAATCCTACAGCCTATCCTTTACCATTTCGTCTATCTCCACCGATAGGTCATAGCCGTCAATTGACTTGCCGCTGGCATCCACCACCTGTTTCTCCGGGGTAATCTTCACCTCACCCCGACTGAATGCCCGCAATGTCGCTATAATCAGCGGTGTCTCCCGGATGTAGCCGTGCTTCCGTATGGTTTTAAACAAAGGGTTCTCCACCCCCTGTGTCTCTTGAATCTCCTCCGCGGATTTCCCCTTGATTTCATCCCAGTATCTATCGAAAGCCTTTCCCCGTATCGGGAACGTGCAGTATGTTGCCGTTGCCCCCACGTCCAGCTCCGGGATAGCCACGTGCATCTTCACTCCCTGCCTCTCCGCCCCGTGCTCTATCAGATACCAGATAACCTGCTGCCAGGTTCCCGCCGGACCATCCGGCGCGGCCGGGTGCAGATTTAGAAAATCATACCTGTAAGACAGTTCCGGACCATTAATCACCATGTAACCGGCTAATACGCATAAGTCGGGAGAAAAACCTTCCAGGCGCTTCATCACCTCTCGGTCGTAATCGATACGCCACTGCGGCAGCGGTTGTGAGGGGTCGGGATTGGACTCACCTCTCGATTCCCGGTAGTTCTTATAGGAAAACATCACGAGCGGTAAGCCGTAGCCCTCTACCATATCTATAAAACCATCGGTTTTTTCGGTTTCGCCCCTCCCACGGTTACAAAACACGAACTCGATTTCCGCGTCGAGTTCCCCGCGGGTAATGCTCTCCTGTACCGCCTTCAGAATCCCCCTCGAGCCTTCGCCGCGCCCTGTGGCAAACCAGCCCAGCTTGTAGGTATTACCCATTTTTCCTCCTCAGTAACTGATTTTTCACCTTGGCCCAGGTGCTGAATAGCCGCACCGTCAGCCCGGAGCGCTTGCCGTATATCTTCCCGTGCGACAGGGCTTTTAAAAACTCCTGCGGACCGTTGAACTCCGGCATAATTACGTAGGCATTCCCGATTTCAGACAGAGTATGAGCATCGCTGCCCGCTCCCGGTATTATGCCATGTTCTTCAGCAAATTCTTTCGCTTTGTTTGAGTTGGCAGGGAAAGGAGTCCTGGCATTCAGGACTTCCATCAGGTCTATCTGGGCAGCTATTTCCTGTATTGCCCGGTCTTTCAGCGCCGAACCCCTTATCCTCTCAAAGGGATGCGGTATGTTCACCAGCCCGCCCTGCTCGCGGATGCGTTTCACCGTCTCCTGCGGGGTGAATCCTTTGGGTATCGTCTCCTGCAGAAACATCCCCATGATTTCACCCTCGGTGGTCATGATTTCCTCAGCGACGATTACGGTGAAGGGGGCTATTTTCTGCATTTTCAGGGCACCTTCGACGGTACCGTGGTCTGCAACGACAATGCAGTTTATTTCCAGTTCCTGGCACCTCTGGATTATCTTCTCCAGCGGTGTATCGCAGTCCGTGGAGTATTCGGAATGGATGTGCAGGTCAGCTTTCAGCAATTGCCTTTTTCCTAGCCTCTCCTTTCCAGATAGGTGCCGGAACGCGTGTCCACCTTGATAACATCGCCGATATTGATAAACAGCGGGACCTGTATTGATAGCCCCGTCTGCAGCCTGGCCGGTTTATTACCGGCAGTAGCCGTATCCCCTTTGAACCCCGGCTCGGTATCGGTTACCTCAAGCTCCACTGTAATCGGCAGCTCTATTCCGATTACTTTGCCTTTATAGCTAGATACCGCCACGGAATTGCCTTCTTTCAGGTAGTCCAGGGCGTCGCCGAGTTGCTCGCGGGTGAAGGGCATCTGCTCGTAGTTTTCCTTGTCCATGAAGTAATACAGCTCGCCGTCGTTATAGAGGTACTGCATCTGCCGCGAGTCCAGCCGCGCCCTCACCAGTCTGTCGTCCGACTGAAAAGAGCGCTCGATGGCATGTCCGGCATTGATGTCGCGTAGTTTGACCTTGGCCAGCGCCGTCCTTTTCATCTTGACGTGCTGGTACTCGACTACCTGGTACAGCTTACCTTCAAATTCGATGATTACTCCCTTTCTTAGATCCGTCGCGTTAATCATATCTTACCTTTCTGGCTCTGGTTATTACCCTCGTCCTTCCGTTTTCCATCACTGCCGTGTCCTCGATGCGCACACCGCCCCAGCCCGTCAGGTATATCCCTGGCTCCACCGTGTAAACCATGCCGTCTCCAAGAATTTCCTCTGCGTTAGGGCTTAAGTGGGGCAGTTCGTGCTCCGCCAGCCCGACGCCATGTCCCAGCGAGTGACCGAAGAATTCGCCGTAGCCGGCTTTCTCGATTATATCCCTGGCGGCGCTGTCCGCCTGCTGGCCGGTCATACCCCTCTTTATTATAGACTCGGCGGCTTCCTGGGCGTCAAGAACGATGTTATAAATTGTGATGAATTTATCAACGGGCTTGCCAACACATATCGTGCGTGTCATATCGCTAGCATAGCCCCGGTATTTCGCCCCCATGTCTATCACCACCGGTTCCCCTTCGTTTATAACCCGGTCGGTGGGCCTAGCGTGAGGCAGGGCAGCGTTGGGACCGGAGGCCACGATTATCTCGAAGGGTATCGCTTCGCTGCCGTTTTCCCGCAGGCTCTTTTCCATTTCCCAGGCTACCTGTTTTTCCGTCATGCCTGCTTCTATTTCGCTGGAGACTTTATCGTAGGCAGCATCGGCGATGGCAACGGCCTTCTCGATATACTCGATTTCTTCCGGCTCTTTTACCGTCCGCAGCTTCTCCGCCATCCCTTTTACCGGCACCATCTCGACTTCTGCCAGAATACCGCTGAATTGTTTATAGGCATCGTACGAAACATCCTCAGCCTCGAATCCCAGCTTCTTAACGCTCGCTCCCGCCACCAGGGCAGGGAACCACTCACTCAGTTTCCCTTTAATCCTGACTACCTCAAAATCTGGCGCCTGTCTGGACGCCTGTTCCGTGTATCTGAAATCAGTCGCCAGCAGCGCTTTTTTCTCCGTAATCAGCAGGTAGCCCGCCGAGCCGTGAAACCCGGAAAGATAGCGCCGGTTCTCCGGCTGCGTCACCAGCAGGGAATCCAAGCCGTTTTCCCTCAGTGCTTTCCGCAGGTTGTTTAGTCGGTTATTCATCGCTATTTCCTTCTTTCCTGGCTAAAGGGTGCGCCGAAAGGTAAATCTTGCGTGCCCGACTCTGCGTCACGTGGGTGTAAATCTGCGTCGACGAGAGGTCCACATGACCGAGTAGTTCCTGGACCACTTTCAGGTCAGCACCGCCGTCGAGGAGGTGAGTGGCGAAGGTATGCCGCAGCATGTGCGGGTGGACCTTTTTGCCGATATTTCTGGCGTATCTATCGATGATTTTCTGCACCCTTCGCGCGAGAAGCCTCTTGCCGTAGCGGTTCACGAACAGGGCGTCGCTTCTCTTCTTCCCCAGTAGTTCCGGCCTTCCACGTTCCAGGTAGTCGGTAAGTGCCTGGTGGGCAGGGTCTCCGATGAGGACAACCCTTTCTTTAGACCTTTTTCCCCAGACGCGTATCTCGTTGGTATGAAGGTTCACCTGCTCCACGTCCAGGTTTACCAGTTCGCTGACGCGCAGGCCGGATGCGTAGAGCATCTCCATCAGGGCGCGGTCGCGCAAACCCTGTGGCGTGGCCTGGTCGGGCGACTCTATCAGTCGCTTGACTTCTTCGATGGTCAAGAACGACGGTAACCGCCTGTCGAGCCTGGGTGAAACGGTCGTCGCGACGGGACTCACCGCTATCATCTCTTCACGCATCAGATAGCGGTAAAACGAGCGTATCGCCGAAAGCCGACAGGCGATGCTCGACTTCGCCAAGCCCCGTTCTATCAGACCCGAAATGTAATCTCGCAGCGTCTGTTTGTTGACGTCTTTAAGGGATGCAATACCCCTTTCTCTGAGATGATCGAAGAACTCCATCAAGGCTCTGGTATAGTTTCTGACGGTATGCGGCGAAGCATTCCTCTCCACCTGGAGGTAATCAATGTATTTACTAAAGACTTCCTGCATCGGGCTGTCCCGTGTAAAACATCACTTCCGAGCCTTTTCCTCGGATTTATCTTGAGGCATCTTACTTGTATATTCGCATCTGGAGCACTTCACCTGCTTGCCCCTGAATTGCGTGAGGAGTCCTCCGCATTGAGGACACGGCTGCGGCAGGGGCTTGAGATAGGTGGCGAAGTCGCAGTCCGGGTAGCCACTGCACCCGTAGAACACCTTCCGCTTCTTACTTATTCGCTGTACAATCTCCTTACCGCAACGGGGGCAGTTCACTCCCGTTTTCACCTGGAACGACTGGGTATATTTGCAGTCGGGATAGCCGCTGCAGGCAACAAACTTCCCGAAGCGTCCCGTCTTGAAAACCAGTGGCTTGCCACATTTGGGACAGTCTTCTCCTGTTTTCTCATCTTGCAGCTTTACCTTCTCAGCCGTCTCTTTTGCCTTCTTCAGGTCATTATCAAAGGGAGTATAGAAGTCCCGGATAACATCCGGCCATTTAAACTCGTTATTGGCAATGCCATCGAGTTTCTCCTCCATACCGGCGGTAAAGGCGATGTTGATGATATCCGGGAAATATTCTACCAGTAAATCATTGACGGTCATTCCCAGTTCAGTAGCCTGAAAACCACCGCCTGCTTTAGTTACGTATTCTCTATCTTGAATCGTTGATAGAATAGGGGCATAAGTACTGGGGCGGCCGATACCATTCTGCTCCAATGCCTTTACCAGAGTTGCCTCGGTATAACGCAGGGGAGGCTGGGTAAAACGTTGTTCCGGGAAAACATCCCTGAATACAAGCTCATCACCCTTTTCCAGTGGAGGAAGCGAGGCTTTTACCTCTACCTCGACTTCGTCTTTACTTTCGCTGTAAAGAGTCGTGAATCCTTCGAACGTATTTACAGATGTTGCCGTACGTAACAGATATTCGGAGCCATTGACCGCTCGGATATCGACGGTGGTATTGTCAAAAAGGGCGGCGGCCATCTGACTGGCAACCATACGCTTCCAAATGAGGTCGTAGAGGCGGAACTGGTTAGTGTTTAAATATTTCTTTATTTTGCCGGGTTCGCGGGCAACCCTGGTGGGGCGTATAGCCTCATGGGCTTCCTGGGCCGTACGGGAACGCGTGGAAAAAACCCTAGGACGACGTGGTAAAAACCCGGGTCCGTATTTCTCGCGGATGTAAGAAACGGTCTCCTCAATGGCTGAAGCAGCCACCCGGGTAGAATCGGTACGCATGTAGGTAATGAGCCCGACACTCCCCTCTGTTCCTACGGGAAGCCCCTCGTATAATTGTTGGGCGACAGCCATAGTCTGCTTGGCAGTGAATCGTAATTTTCGCCAGGCTTCCTGCTGTAAAGTACTGGTGGTAAACGGTGGTGCCGGCTGACGAGTAACCTTTTTCACATTCTTTTTCAGTACGCTGTATTCTGCCTTTTTTAGCTCCTTTATCAGTTGATTCGACTCTCTTTCTTTATGAAGGTCCAATCGTTTGCCATCAATATAACCGATAAAATTAGCCCTGAAAATGTCTTTATCCCTGGTTTTGCTCAGCTCGACATCGATATTCCAGTATTCAACCGGTACAAATGCCTGTATTTCTCTCTCGCGGTCAACGATGATTTTCACCGCCACCGATTGAACCCGACCGGCAGAAAGTCTCTTCCTCACCTTTTTCCAGAGAAGCGGACTGATGCTGTATCCCACAAGCCTGTCTAAAATACGTCTCGCCTGTTGAGCATCAACGAGTCTCATATCCATTTCCCGGGATTGTTGGAATGCCTGCTTAACAGCATCGCTGGTTATCTCGCGGAAGACAACACGATGCACCGTCTGGTTGTTATTCACGGTAACTTCGGCCAGGTGCCAGGCGATTGCCTCTCCTTCCCGGTCGGGGTCAGTTGCCAGATATACCGCCGATGAATTCTTGACAGCCTGTTTAAGTTCATTAACAAGCTTAATTTTAGCTTTAGGAATTATGTATTTGGGTACAAATCCTTTTTCGATATCGACACCCATCTGACCTCTAGGTAAATCCCGGACATGCCCGAGAGAAGCTTTAAAACTGTAGCCTTTACCAAGGATTTTTAGAAGTGTCTTTGCCTTTGCCGGTGATTCTACAATTACTAATTTTTGACTCATAATTTTTAATCAACTTTTATTCTATATTCTTGCCTGGCTTCCCTTGAGAGTACATAATTCATCGTTCCAATTTGTTTTACCAGTCCTTTAAGTTCCATCATTGCCAGCGTACCGCTAACCGTTGCCGTCGTCAGACCGCTGTTTCGACACACTTCATCAATATGTGTAGGTTCCGCGCTGAGCAGTCGGAGAAGGGCGGCCTCGGTTTCAGTTTCAGGAAGTATCTCTTTCATCTCCATCTGCCGTGCTACCGTCGTTAAATTCAATTCTTCCAAGATATCCTGGTATTCCCGGACGAGTTTGGCACCTTCCTGGATAAGCTGATTGGTGCCGCGACTTACTGATGATAATATGCTACCGGGGACAGCGAAAACCTCCCGGTTTTGTTCCAGAGCCATACGTGCGGTAATCATGGCGCCACTGGTTTCACCAGCCTCTACAACCATTACTCCCATACTGAGACCGCTGAGAATACGGTTACGCCGTGGAAAGTTCTCCGCACGTGGTTTTGTTCCAAGAGGATATTCGCTTATGATACATCCGTTTTCAATTATATCACGTGCCAGGCGGGCATTTTCACCGGGATAGACAATATCAAGCCCGGAGGCGAAAACGGCCAGACTCCTGCCACCACACTCAAGCGCGCTTCTATGAGCGATTGTGTCAATTCCCCTGGCCAGCCCGCTGATAATTGATATCTTGCTTCGGGCAAGGTCAGCAACCAGTTCTTCGGTTACCTGTTTTCCGTACGGGGATGCCTTCCTGGTGCCGACGACGGCCAGACACCATTCATCCTCGGGTAATAAATCGCCTCTTATATAAATTAGCGGAGGATAGTCATAAATTTCTTTTAAACGCGATGGATAATCATTATCCTGGCAGGTTATAATCTTTACTCCATATCTTTCCAGCTTTTCTATCTCTTTATCCGGAGAAATGTCCGGACGATACCGGGCAATGGTCTTCAGGGCGGCACGGTCGATCCCGGATGCCCTGAGTTCTCCGATAGAAGCTTTCCAGGCATTCTCCAGATTACCAAAATACGCCTCCAGTTGTGAGAACCTGACGCGCCCGATACCCGGTATGTTATTGAAACCAACCCAGTACTTAATGTCTTCTTTCAAGGTAATTTAATTCTATCACAGGGGTATGATGAAGACAATTTACATTATGGTGATAATGAACCCACGGTAGCCAAAGGCTACACACGCTCTCCAGGCGTGCCTGATAGGCCACTCCAGCACCTCTCCGCGGTATCTATTGTAGCAGATTGTCAATGGTGGGATATAGTTTACTGGCGGAGAGGGTGGGATTCGAACCCACGCTCCGCTTACGCGGAGACCGCTTTTCGAGAGCGGCACCATAAACCACTCGGACACCTCTCCCAGCTTCAAAATTCTAACAAATTCTCAGAGGCGAATGCAATTAAAAACACAACCATTATCGAACGAAACTCGCAGCTACAGGCTGGATTAGGGGAAGGCTACGATAAACAACTGAAGCATTACCAGGCGATGATGATGGAAAATTTAGTTTATTCGTTTTGTTATTTTACCCAGGCATTGAGTCGAAGACCCGAAGCCGGTTCATACTCCCTTTTAAAGGCTTCAGGATACCTATTTCTCAGCTCCGCCATACTGGCTTTCGTAACTTCAACCAGAAAGCTGCTGACAACCATTCCCGTGGCGTTCCTGGAAGTCGTGTTATGGGGCGTTATGGTGTTAATTGCTCCACCCCTATCAAGTTCCCCGGGCACGATGGGGTCGTACCTGGCGCCGTGGTCCATATAAACGACACCGGGCATAATCCTCTCGGTTAAGTAGGCACCACCGAGGACAGCCCCTCTTTCGTTGTATATCCTAACCACGTCGTCACTACCGATACCCCTCGCCGCGGCGTCAGCCGGATTAATCCAGAGGGGTTCGTAGTTGTACCCATCCGGCCCTCTGACTTTGCATGTCGGGGCTTCCCGCGTCCAGGTGATATCATCGCACTGGGCATGAACCCTCCACCGGCCGTGGTTAGACATGATAAGCAGTGGATACCTGACGGCTCTCTCTCCGGAGAGCCTTTCATCATGACTCTCTCCTCTTTCAATCCAGTGCGGCACCGGCGGCCTTTCCTCGTCGTCGGGAAAGTGTTTGGCCAGATTCTGCGAACAGAACTCTATCCTGCCGGAAGGTGTATTCAGGGGATTACCGGCGGGGTCTTCATAGAATTCCCGCAAGCCGACCGGGTATTTCTTCCAGCCCGAGTCGTTGGGAAGGACAAAATACCCCTTTTCCTCGAACTCTTCGTAAGAAATCATATCCTTTATGCCCGAATGCTCAAAGCAGAGCTTCACCCATTCATCAGCAGTTTTACCTCCGGTGTATTCTTCCAGCACACCGAATTTCTCGGCTATCATGCAGACTATCTCGTAATCGCTTTTCGACTCGCCCAGGGGTTCAACACATTTCCCGCCGCTCATGATGGTGGAAAACTGACCGCTTTCGGCGTCCGTCGTGATATCCTTCTCCTCTAGTTTAGTGCTGACCGGCAGGACGATATCTGCCAGCAGACAATCATTTTCCAGCCAGGGATGCTGCGCCAGGATAAACTCGATTTTAGAGCTTCTCAGCGCCTTAATATAGGAATTGCTGTCATTCCAGCACGTTATCCAGCAGGGCGTATCGGTCCATATCATGTGTACTTCGGAGCAACCCTCGGCAGGATACGTGTATCTCACGAACTGGTCCTTGGCGGTGCCGGGGAAGGTGGAGTTACCGTACCAGCTTACCGGCGGGTTGAGAATAGCATCGTGGATAAGGTCCTTGGGGATAATCTGTTTCGGCTCGACGGGCGCCGGTGTGGCAATCTTCTCGATTTCAGACAGTCCTTCCCCCTTAGTAAAAGCTTTAGAGCGGCGACTTCCCACCTCCATTATGGTGTAAGCAACTCTCAGCATTTCCGGATAGACCCTGCTGATGGGCATAGGGCTCCGCCGGGAGTACCAGATATTAGCCAGTCCCCACTCAAGCATCTTAAGCTGGTGCACACCCGGCTTGCCCAGTCCCTGCATAGCCAGCAAAAGAACCTCAAGTCGACCGGCTTCAGTGGAATAGGCACTCCTGATGCCGGGGCCTCCGTTGCCATGCACTATGGTCGTGCGCTTGGATGCCCATTCCTTCGCCAGCGCCTTGATTATCCTAGCGGGGATGCCGGTTTTCCCGGTAGCCCATTGCGGGTTCTTGGGAATACCATCTTCTTCGCCCAAGACATACGACGCGAACTGCTCAAAGCCGTAAGTATGAGAGGCAACGTATTCTTGGTCGTACGTCCCTCCGGTAATCCAGATATAAGCGATAGCCAGCTGCAGGGCGGCATCGGTGTTAGGTCGGATGGGAATCCATTTATCAGCATGGACGGCAGCGCCGTAGTTCAGGTCAGGACAGATGTACAGGCACTTTATACCGAGCTCGGTGAACCAGTAGCACAGGCGGCTCGCCATCTGCCCGTTGAATCCCCAGGGGGTTGTTTCAGGGTCACACCCCCAGAAAAGAAGAAGTCTGGAGTTCTCGGCAACATCAGGTATAACATTAGCGGAAGAGCCCATCTGACCCACCGGCTCCATCCCCCAGACGTGCTTGGCACCCCAGGCCCACCCCTCCCAGCTATCAGGGTTTCTCATCTGTAAGGTATAGCCCCCCAGCAGCGCCAGAAGCTTGTTAGCGCTACCGTGGGCGGTATGAACATCCTTTCCCTCCCCGTGCCCGTCGGATTGGGAAAGCACGGCTTCCATTCCGTATTTTTCCTTCACCCTTTTCAGTTCCCTGACGATTATATCGACAGCTTCATCCCAGGAAATCCTGACGTAGCCGCTCTTTCCCCGGTTTTCCGTGTTCCTTTCGCCATCGGGGTCCCAGTCAATTCTCTTCAACGGGTAAAGTATGCGGTTGGGGGAGTAAACCCGCTTTTTATAAGCCATACTGAAAGGAGGCAGCAGCGTTTTCATGGTCGGTTCAAAGACCTGCCCGCGGGCTTCAAACTTCCAGGGATTGAAGTCTTTCTTATCGTACCGCCAGTCATAATGCAGCGGCCTTATCCTGACGATTTTTCCCTGCCGGACATCGATAACCGACGGATTTCCATCAATACCAAAGTCTGCGAAGCTGAGTCCTTTGACGAAGGATTGTTCTTTCTCACTTTTCGTATTCAGCCTGTCTATTACCATCACCTTTTCTCTCTTCTTCTATAAGATCTGTAATTTGAATGATGCCAGATTGAACTATTAATCAATATAATTTGATATTATTCACCAGTAGACTATTCGATAACTGTTAGCGTACAAATGCTCGGGTTAGGCAAACATGTATAAAGGGAAAGGTATTACTGGCCGGCCACGGCCTTTTCCCATAGGTCGCAACGCCCGCCCCACTGGGCAAGGAGCTTGCCATCGCGGTAGAGCTGGGCAATCTCGCACAGATTAGGGCAGGACTTACATTCGAACGACGAGGTATGATACTCAATATCACTCACACCGAATCCGGAGAATTTACTGGCAGTATCGGAAGCGGACATCTCTTCATGGACGAGCAGTGCCGCCCCGATAGCCCCCATGACCTCGTGATGGGGAGGGATGATAATCTCGGTATCAAGTTCCTCCTGAAACGCGCGAACGATAGCTCTGTTAAAGGCAACTCCACCCTGAAATACGATAGGAGGCAGGATTTCTTTACCCAATCCGACGTTATTCAGGTAATTACGCACCAGCGCCCGGCAAAGTCCGTAGATAATGTCTTCGCGGCGATAACCCATCTGCTGCTTGTGTATCATATCCGACTCAGCGAAAACAGTGCAGCGACCGGCAATATTAACGCTGGACTTGCTGTTAAGAGCCTCCTGAGCAAACTTTTCGATTGTCATGTCCAGGCGCAACGCCTGGTGGTCAAGAAAGCTGCCGGTGCCGGCGGCACAGACGGTATTCATACCGAAATCGGTCACGATGCCGTCCCGGATAATGATAATCTTGCTGTCCTGACCGCCGATTTCAATGATGGTCCTGGTCTCGGGGATATGGCGCAGAGTAGCCACGGCATGGCTGGTGATTTCGTTCTTGACCAGATCGGCGTTAACCAGGACACCGGCCAGATAACGGGCACTGCCGGTGGTAGCCACACCACTGATTTCGGTATCCTCAGGCAGCTGAGCCTGAATTTGCCTCAAGCCCCGCTGCACTGTCTCAATGGGATTACCGTGCGTCAGCAGGTATATGCTGGTAATCAGTTCGTTATCTTTATCAAGCACGGCGAATTTCGTGGTTACCGAACCAACATCGATACCTAAATAGGTTCCCATCGTTCCTCCTAAACGCGCATATCCAGATGACTCTTTTGCTTCCTCTTAATCATATCAACAAAGGCCTCGAGGCGGTTGATTACTCCGGCCCTCCCAGTATGCTCGTCAAACATGAGATTCAGTACCGGAAGCTGTTCTACCGTGGAAGGCATGATATTACGTGCCATTATCTCGGGCAGACAGCCGAACGGCTCGATATGAACGAGTCCGTCCCAGTCTTTAGCGTGTAGGACCTTCTCGCCTACGGTTTGTAGTCCGTCACCACCGATATAGCGGGAAAGATAAGGCTTGGCTGCCTTAAAGCTTCTCTCTTTCTCCCGCAAACCCAGGAGAAGGGTGAAGGGATTAAAATCGAGCCATTCCAGGACGGACTGGGGTCGCTCCACCTGCACCCCCAGCTTGCCCAGTTCTATCTCCACGTCCATATTGGCAAAAGGGTCGACGACGACGAAAAATTCGCCGACAACACCTATTTTCAGCGGATTCACCGAAGATATGGTGGGTATGTCTCTTAGTTTTTGCAGATGCAGGAGCTTTGCCTGTTTAATAGCCCGATAGTTCTTGGCTTCATCTATAGCCCTGGTGGCGTCTCTAAAAACCTGGCTGGCGCTGCCCTTAACCTGCTCCACAGCCCGTACTTTATGGACAAGTCGCTCTACATCATCCAACGCTTTCAGCTTGGCCAGACCGAAGCGGAAAGCGAGAAATATCTCGCGTAAAGAGGCGCCTCCCGTAAAATACCTGATCATTCGCAGCATACCGCTACTCTGTTTGAGTAATTCAAACTCATAGCCGAGGTCTCGCAGGATTACCTCCTGAACCCGGTGATAATAGCCAAAGCGGCAGGGGCCGTACTGGCCGATGGTAATAAGGGTATCCGCTCCCAGCTCCAGCGATTCAATCATGTTACCGAGAGTGAGCTTGAAAGGAAGGCAGACCATTTCCGGGGAGTATCTGGCACCCAGCGCAAGGGTACGCTGGCTGGTTATGGGCGGGACGACCATATCAAAGCCTATCCGGTCGGCCACAGCCTTCAGACCCACCCACATATTGCCGATATGCTGAAAAGATACGCGCATATTACCGACCGTCCCTTTTTCTCCGGTTAATCATATCCAGGAAGGCCTCCAGACGGGTAATAATCCCGGTCTCAGCCGTATGCTCCTCGAGGACAATGCTCATGAAAGGTGTGGTCTTTAACTTACTGGCACGTCGACGTACCATCTCCATCATCAGCGAATCGGGCCCGCAACCGAAGGTCAGTACGCCGATAATACCGTCAGCACCTTCCCGCAGGTAGTGTTCCCCGGCACCGACCACTTCTTCTCCGTACGTCCAGTAGGTAGTACCTGCCAGCTTAACCGAAGCCGATTCAAGTTCCTCGCTGGTAAGCATTTCCGGGGTTAAAACCCTGTTACCCGCCTTCTCCAGTCGGTGGATAAGGCGGTGGTTCAGGTACTCGTCATAGAGGAGATAGGGATGCCCGATAAGAGCGATGGCGGGCTCAGTCGACGCGGGGCTACCGTATGAGGTCTCAGTACCGGAGGATGAGCCGCCGGCGTCGTCCAGTCCGGCAATAGTCTCCATTGCCCGGGGCGGTATAAAGCTCTGTTGGTACATAAGCCGCCGGTAGTCAAGGTGAACCTGCCAGGCATCCAGACTGGCACGTTTAATATCAGAGGTGTTACGGGTGAAGCAGCGTCCCAGTTTATCAATAGCGCGGTAAATATTCCTCATGCCCTTATTCATATCGATAGTGACATCCAGAATAGGGGGGCAATCGGTAATGACCGCCCGGGTCATTTCCGGCAGGCCGAGGAATTTTGAGCAGTTGTATATTTTAGATTTCAAACTCCGTATGGTAGGAATGAATATATAGTCGCATTTCCCGATAAGAGAGAGAACGTGCCCGAGGAAAACCTTCACCGGCAAACAGGTATCAGCCACGACACGAGACGCGCCCGAGGCGATAATATCCTTGGTGGTCGGGGGAGAAATAACAATCTCTCCTCCCAATCCCTCGAAGAAAGTCTTCCACATGGGGAAGTATTGATAATAGAGTAAAGCCCTGGGAATGCCAATGTTCATCTTTTACACGCCTGAACTCTCGTCCGGTTCCGGCAGTACTGACATTTTGGGAAGAACCATCCTCCGCAGTGTAACAACTACTACAGTCTATAATTACAGGTGATATAAGTCAAGGCAGGCAGATGAGCTCACGGTATAAAAAAGAGGTTTATACAGAATGGGAAAGCAAACGAGATTAGTATTACAGGTAAATTTTGAATTAAAAAAAGTACGTTAAAAATTAATATATAACTGCGATGACTTGACAGCAGTGAATGAATTCAACATAATGACGGCAGGAAATACTTATAGCTACATCTCAGGCGGTACGTAAGGGAAAACGAGGTTTGAACAAGGTACCACATAAGGTTTTCATCTGTTACGCCTCGCAGGATACAGCTGTTGCCGAGGCGGTATGTGGCGCACTCGAGGCGAGTCATATCAAGTGCTGGATCGCACCACGGGATGTTTTACCGGGCACAGAATGGGCCGAGACAATCGTAGATGCCCTTGACGAAAGCCAGGTAATCGTCTTGATTTTATCATCCTACTCGAATACATCTCCGCAAGTAATCAGAGAAGTGGGCAGGGCGGCCAGCAACGGCATCCCCATCATTCCGTTCCGGATCGACAACGTATCTCCGTCCAAAGCCATGGACTTTTTCATCAGCCGGCATCACTTCCTGGACGCCCTGACTCCACCCATCGAAAAACACCTGCAACGACTTACCGAAACGACTCAGCAAATTCTGTCCCGTAAGGGAATACCTGGCGAGGATATTGAGATTGCCGAAGCTGAGGAAAGAGCCAGGAGAGAGGCCGAGGAAAAGGCAAGAAAGGAAGCTGAAGAGAAGGCCAGGAAGGAAGCCGAGGAAGCCAGAAAAGCTAAAGAAGCCGAAGAAAAAGAGAAACGAGAAACCGAGGCAAGGGCGAAAAAAGAAGCCGAAGAGAAGGCCAAGAAGGAAGCTGAGGAGGCCAGGAAAGCTAAAGAAGCCGAGGAAAAAGAGAAACGAGAAGCCGAGGCAAGGACGAAAAAAGAAGCTGAAGAGAAGGCCAGGAAGGAAGCTGAGGAGGCCAGGAAAGCTAAAGAAGGCGAGACAAAGGCGAAGAAAGAAGCCGAGAAAGCAGCCAGGGAGAGAGAGAAGAGAGAATCCAAAGAAGCCGCAGGAGTACACGCGGAGGCAGTGAAGGCAAAGGCACCCCTGCTGAAACAGTGGTGGGTCTGGAGCGGAGGGGGCGTGGTACTGGTAGTGATTATCTTTCTGCTTGTTTTCCTGTTGAGGGATACGGCCGAAGCACACTATAATTCCGGAGCAGCATTACTGGAAGAAGGCCAGTACGAGGAAGCTATCGCGGAGTTCTGCAAGGCTATCGAAATGAACCCGGATTACGCCATAGCTTATCACGACCGCGGTCTTGTCTACTGTTACCGGGAGGAATATAACCTGGCGGTAGAAGACCTGAACACAGCCCGGCAACTGAACCCGGATATAGAGATTAATCCAAGTTTCGCCATAGCCTGCCACGAGCATGGGCTTATCTGCTCTTCCCAGGATGACTATGACCAGGCATTAGCCGATTTAGCCCTGGCCCTGGAGCTGAATCCCGATATCGATGTTGATAACAAATACGCCGACGTCTATTGCTGTCACGGGCTGACCCACTCCGAACAGGGCAGCTACGAACAGGCGATAGCCGATTTCAACCAGGCCATCGAGCTGAGACCATATGCCCCAGATTTCTACTACGCCCGGGGTTACGCCTACTACAAACTGGGAGACCCCGATATGGCCACCGCCGACCTAGAGAAATGTCTAGATTTATACTATGATCCTGATCGTGCTAAAAAAGCACGAGAGTTGCTAGGGGAAATAGCAATTGCCGGGCTGCCATCGAAGCCAGCATTTGAAGACGACTTCAGTAGTTCTACCAGTGATTGGGGTACATATTACGGAGAAGATAACGAGAACTATTATGATAACGGCAAATACCACATGCGAGGGAACACATCCAATTTAGCCCACTTTTTAAAGAATCAGAATGCAGGACAATATACCGACTTTGCCCTGGTGATAGATGCCAGGCTGGTAAGCGGGTCCTACACATGTTCTTACGGGGTAATTTTCCGTCTTCAAGACTACGATAATTTATATTGTGTACTGATAAACGGAAACAGTAGTTATCAAGTTTATAAATTGCTTAATGATAAATGGTACGCATTGAAAACATGGACAAAGTCAGATTATATCAACGGAGGCAACAGCACTAACCATATCATGGTAATCTGCCAGGATTCTAAAATAAAAGTATATATCAATGGGTATTACATAGACACAATCACCGATAGTTCATTTAGCAAAGGATACGTAGGATTGATGATAGAGGTGCAACAAGCTAGCGTCCACGCAGCCTTTGACGACATAAAGGTATATCGTCTTGATTGAAGAAGTAAGGTAATAATGGTTGCAGCAGGATATCATTTTAAAATGGGAAAATTTAAATGCACGGTCTTCAGCGACGGGACTCTGAATTATCAGGACGATAAAGGCAAAGAGTTATTCAGCCTGAATAATTTAGTGATAGATACAGGAAAATACAAGGTACTCATCGATACCGGATGTGGTAAGGGATTCGAGGCTACAGCCGGTGATCTTATTAGAAACATGGAGACAGAAGGGATAAAAGGACCGGATATCAATAGAGTAATCATCACTCACGGTCATGTCGACCACGTTAGCGGCAGCTACGATTCAAAGGGAAAGCCCGTTTTCCCTAACACCCGGTATATAACCACGGAAAGGGAGTGGGAACACTGGCTAAAGCCGCCGGGCAGCAATGAGCTTCATAATATGTTTTTTGCTTTCGCGCGAAAGCATTTCCTGTCCATCCGAGACCGGTTCGACCTCGTGGAAGAGAATGCCGAAGTACTGCCGGGCATAAGATTTACAGCCGCGCCTGGACATACTCCGGGAAATGTCATGGTGGAAATCACGTCAGAAGGTAAACGCCTGCTCTGTATCGGGGATATCATCCATTCGCAGGTAGAATTCACCAATCCCGAGCGTTTTACGACATTCGATGTCAAGCCAGAACAGGCCGTGGACACGCGCAAACAAATGCTGCGCGATATCGCCGAATCCGGGGTTCAGGTTTTTGCCTATCACCTGCCATTCCCGGGACTCGGCTATATCACGGAGAAAGAAGGCTTCTGCACATGGCAGTCCATTTAAGCCTGTCTATTACTCTATCTAGGCACCAACCTCGTCGGCAGCCACATCACCAGCGATTCTTCCCTGAGTAAAAGCCTGCACCGTCATCCTGCCGGTGTAGTAGTGGTGGGGTATACGCTCCAGACCTCCGGCTATCTCGCCGGCGGCATAGAGTCCCGGAATGACATCGCCGTACTGGTCGACTATCTGGCACTTGGCATTTATTCTCAGTCCGCCCTTCATCGAGGTCAGGCAAATCTTGTTTTTAACGGCATAATACGGAGGCGTATCGAGTTTCATGACCGGTTTTTCAGGCCATGCCATACCCAATAAGCGCCTGCCATATTTCCTGTCGTAGCCATACTTCTCGATATCGGAGTTATACTCGTCAACGGTCTTCTTCAGTGCCTTGGGGTCTATACCCAACTGCTTGGCCAAATCCTCGATGGTATTCGCCTTGTAAATTGGCTCTTTTGTCTTACCCGGCGGTGGATTAAGGTCCCTGATAGCCTGGTCAGCAATGGAGATATGCAGTCCGGTAGGGTCATGGTCCAGGCATATCTTATGCTTTTCAGTATAAGTACCCAGCTCTTCCGTCGCCTCATTACCGAATCTCTTGCCGTCTTTGTCCACGGTTATACCGCCCCCCAAGCCCGCATTAACGAACTGAAGAGTCTCGGCGCCGACCGGCATGGAGGGACATACCGCCAGGCCCAGACCATCCGTCCCCGCGCCGATAGCCATAGCCATCTTGAGTCCATCACCCTGGTGCGTTTTGGGCGCCGTGGAGACCAGATCGGCGAAGTGCGGTCCGAATTCCTTGACGATTGCCAGATTTTGACTAAAACCTCCGGTGGTGAGGATGACCGCCTTTTTGGCCCTGAAATTCTTTGTTTTGCCTTCATGCTTGGCGGTAATCCCAATAACACGTCCGCTATCCGGGTCTTGAATTAACTTTTCAGCGCGATGATGGTACCGAATATCGATTTTTTTGCTGGCAGCAGCTTCCCGGAGGACTTTGCAGAGGGCCGGTCCGTGGCCTTCAAATTTGATGGAACGCCTGAGGAGGTGTCCCGGTGCCAGGAGTACACGCTCCGGTTTGGCACCGATCGATTTGAGCCATTCGTAGACTTCCTCCTGGCGGTCGGCCAGTGCTCTCCAGAGTTTGGGATCGCCGCCACTGACCTTCACAGCTTCCTTATAAAGCTGGTCGGGAGAATCCTTGATGCCCTCGGCTTTCTGAAGGTCCGTGCCGGTGAAAGGTGTACCACCGGCAATCATAGCCAGACTGCTGGCCATGCCACCGGAGACCTCCAGAACTATGACACTGGCTCCCTTGTCATATGCTGTAATAGCGGCTGGCAATCCGGCATTTCCGCCACCTACTACAATTACATCAGCCTCCCCGTCCCATTTTTTGGGAACTTTTGATACAGACATACCCATACCTCCTTCAAATATTACTTACGCATTAGTGTCTTGCCGGCCGGGAAAATCAGGTTAATCAGTACCCGATGACCGGGCAGGACTAATATGGGTGCTGGATATAATACCATATATCAATAATACCAATCAAGAATTTGCCAGAACACGGGAAAACCCATGACTGACGAGATGATTGATCGCCTAAATGGTGCTTCTCTGCATGGCACGCTTAGCCTTAATACGAAATCCCCAGGTAATGGCCAGAGGAACAAAAATAGCGGCAATCAATATTGCCACCAGGGCCGGTGTACTCAGGGCGGCCAATCCGCCCACGGTAATCCAGATGATGGTGGATATGGCGATACCGATACCCGTAAAAAAAGCCCTGACCATGAGTTTTCGGGCTATTCCCTGCATTCTGAAGAGCCTGGCATCCCTGATGATGGCGATGACATCTTCCGCCAGTCGACCGTCGATACCCATTTTTTCGCTGAGGTTATCAAATGTAGCTTCACCATCGGCGAGCATTTTTTCTCCCTGTTGAGCCAGTTCCTGTAGTTTTTCATGATATTCACGGCGTATCTCTTTAACGGATTTCTTACATTTGGGGCAATACCCGCCCTGAAAGCGCTCGCCGCAGATGGGGCATCTATCCCTGACGATACGTTTACGGGCAGCATCAACGAAGCTGCCGACAACCCTGCCACGCGTCAAAGCTTCAAGGTGACCGATGGCAAAATGATATAGGCCGGATAATCCTTTAGCCAGCCAGACAACAGCTCCCAACGTGATAACGCTGATGGCCGCGCCAGCCCCTCCAACGGGTGTCATTATGGGATTACCGACAACCTGAAGATTTACCCACCTGCCCCAGACCGCGGAACTGTCACCCACCGAGTATTCAAGCTCCACACGAGTACGATATTTCCCGGTAGTGAGAGTGGTATCACCCAGCTTGAGGTACTCACGGGCATCGACGGGTATTTTCTGGTGATATTCTTCACCGGGTAATAAGCGGGAATCATTCAGGGGCTCGTTGATAGTCAGTATAGTAATATCCATAAAGATTACAGACACGGATAATTGATGCAGAGTTACATCATGGGTGTTATCGAAAATCCGGAGGTCTACGGTAAATTCTCCATCGGGGTCTATTTCCACAGCCCCCATTTCCGATACATCATTGCCATTGACAGTCAAACTTACCGAGAAGTCATCAGCCCAAGCGGCGGAACTTACCGCTAGAAATGATAAGGATACCACGAAGGAGAATACTATGCTGTCGATGATGTTTCTTATCATCATGTTGCATATTATACATCTTTTTTCACAAACGGCAATACAGAAATATAGCAGTGAGAGGTAACGGTAATGATAATTTAGGGGGCGGGGAGAAGGAGAAGGGAGGTCTCTTTGAACACCGCAGGAAAAAAGGCTTAATTATTGCGGTTTATCCTGTAGCGGTCATCGTTCTGCAAATCGATGCTATCCAGACAGTTGAAAAACTCCCTTTCCATGCCACAAAGCTTGCATCTACCGGTGCTGATGGGACCATCAGGAAAATCGATAATCCAGTAATGCACGCAGTCCTTCTGTCCGCTCTCCGACTTTAACGTAGCCGCTTCCTGAGTATTCCTCATAGGAAAATAATATAACCAGAGACCGGTTATTTTTCAATATTACTTTAAGGGTAATTCAAACAAAACAAAAGTACTAGGAATAACAACCGTAACTAAAATACTATGCAATATAGTACATTCAGTGAATATCATTTTTAGAATTTGCCTGATAAGATTAAAGGGAAATAGAGTAACCCACGGGGAAATTACAAATAAAAAATACTTTCGAGGAGCAGTGAAATAAAATGGCAGTAGCGACGCAATTGAAACTCGTACTTGCAGAACCCCAAGAAGATGCTCCGGCGAAGGAACACACTATTATGCTCGACCGGAGAGAGATGGCACATACAAGTGAGAAAATCAGCCCGGAAGAACTCCGCTTTATCTACAAGATGGTGATAGACGGGCACAGCGACGCAGACATCCTGCACGAATACGCCAGCCTTAAAGATGGGGGGAAACTGGCATTTCCGCTGAGGACGAGTGAAGAATTCATCGGCGACAGAAGGCAGGAGATGGAAGTGGCAGTACAAATACTCAAGGACGGTATTCAGACGCTGCTACAGCCACTGATATCCAAGCAATTAGAAGAGCACCAGACCCAGTTATCCGAGATTTCAAATATGCTGCTACAGAACGATTTAAAAACGGTTGAAGAAGTATCCAGCACCGGGATTTACGGACTGCGCAAGAACGGCATGTTCCGCTACAGGTACCAGATAAAAGACATCCACAACAAGACGATACAATTGAGTCGATACCAGTTGTTCAACATATTCAGGAAGAATGTTGAGTCGGCGTGCCAAAAATACACCCAGTTCGTGTTTTACGAATGCTATATACCTCACCTGAAAAACGAAATCCCCGAAATCGAGGAAGAGGGATTCTGGCCGCAGGTCGAGAGACAACCGTACGAAGTTATCACCGCGATAAAAGAGCTCTCAAAACTCGGTACGCTGGGGGGCGTTTGCCCGCTGTGCAACGACTTCGAAGCCAAGATACCAGCGTTTATCAGGCCGATATTCGAAGAGGAAAACAAAACAGCCGCTTATAACGCGCCAAGTCCCTTCAGCACCTAGCTGAAGTAGATTAGAAACGATGCCTGGCAAGAAGCGCCTTGGGACTGGCGGCACAACCCGGCGGTGATTGACGCTTATCCCGTATGGGGATAATTTCCCGATAATCAAGCCCCGATTCAGGAAGTCTCTTTTCCAGCTCATCACGGGCTTCCAGAGCTTCAGCCGTTTTCCTGGCGAACTCCCGGACAACCCTCTCAACCATGTATGCTTCCCGGGTTTTCCTCTCACGGATAATCGACGCACTGAGGTGTCCCAGTATCCTGTTTTGCTCGGTGGCACTGCCTTTCAAAGCCTGAGATGCATCGCGGAGTCCCTGTATAGCACTGGTATGGCTGGCCAGATGCTGAGCATACATCCGGACAGCATCCGCAAAACCGTCCAGAGCTCTTTCAGTAGCATCAAAGCGGTATGACAAATCAAGCCGAACCTGCTGATTCTCTTCGACGACAGAAACAACAGTCGTGCGTAGCAGTCGGCCGATTCTTACAGCAATTTCCCGGGCATACATTATCAAAGCCAGCAGGATAATGGCAATGATGAATAATACGGTGCCGGTGCCTCCCCGGAAAAGAAGCAGCGGGTATCCCAGATAGGGGACGGTGCCGGACACCGTACCCCGGATATCCAGCAGCCTGACCAGGAAAGGGTCATCACCGATATTATCAGCCAAGGTCCTGAGCCATAACACGCTGTCTTCGGCAATTACTTCTGCCACCCGGTGGGTAATAACGGGCGGGTAATTATGGCGCTCCCGGAGATAATCGGGGACATTATAGACAACAATATCTCCTTCTTTAACAGCATCCGGGGCTACCGAAGCAATAAGCAACAGGTCGCCGGTACGCAGCTCAGGAGCCATCGCCGACCCGGAGACCGCCGTAAAGGGCAAACCGCCCCATATAGAAAGAAAACCAACAATACAAAAAACGACCAATAATATTAGTACACAGGCACGTTTCATCTTTTTTCAGTAATGACTATAGCACACACACGTAAAAATGCAAGTTAGTCTGACAAGTCAGCTTCAGGGGATGGTATAAAAAGACAAAAACAGCACCAAGAAAGGGGGAAAAGGTAGGAATGTAGCAAAAATGTTTACATAATATTATAGCCACATATTGAGTCGATGGCCTGCCAGACCTCATCGTTAACGCGGCCGTTCTCATTGGTGTCTTCCATGAGAGGGAACAGCAGAGCCGACAGTCCGCTGACGTAAGCCGCAGCAAAAGAAGTACCGTACTTAGGCCCGTATTCATCACCCGGCAGGGTAGAATAGATTTTGTAGCCGGGAGCAGCCGCATTTATCCAATCGCCGTAATTGGCCAGCGGAGCCAGCTCCCCGTTATCTTTCACGGCAGTTACGGCGATACAATTATCGTAGCAGGCAGGATAAACGGGAACACTGCAACCGCCATTACCGGCCGCGGCGATAACAATAGCGCCATTTTCCCAGGCATAATCGATAGCCTGCTGCAATTGGAGCGAGTGCTCCTGCATCTCGATACTGATATTAATGACCAAGGCACCGTGATCGACCGCCCAGAAAATACCCTGGACGAGCGCTTTCATGCTGCACCTGCCACGGTCATCAGCTACCTTAACGTTAAGCAACCGGCAATCCGGAACAATACCGTCAATACCGACATTATTATCGTTAACAGCGGCGATAATACCGGTAACATGAGTACCGTGGCCATAGACATCTTCAGGCGTGGTGCTGTCAGTAAAATTAACCTCGGCGATAACGACGCCGGCAAGGTCCTCATGATATTTATCAATGCCGGTATCCAGGACTGCCACGATTACAGAACCAGTACCGGAGGTAACGGATAAGGCCTGAATTTCAGCGATACGTTCCGATAACGAGCCAAGGGGGGTAACAAATTCCACGAGGGAATCATCAGCCTTTTCTGTGAGGTTATTCACGGGGCCGATCGTTTCCGAGATTTCTGTAGATTCCTCGGTAATTACCAGGGTTGCAGGTTGGTCTATAGCGAGCGCACTCCCAGAGGCATTAGCGTTTTGATAACTATCGGGATACGCGCAGACTCCCTGCCAGCCAGAGAGAATACAGACGATGAACAGGACCGGATAGATATACCATCTTAATGAAATCTGCATTACAGATTATGTTTAACATAGTTACAGTCACGAACAAATCACCTTTTAGTCCCGGTGAACATGGTAAGATGGTACGCCATTACCCGGGGGTGAGGATTCATCGAAGACGGTTTGCTTAAAGAAATACGGAATATCACCAAAATTCATACCGAAACCGAGCCCCGCACGCCTGAGAAATCTACCTGCATTCTAACCTTACGTTCACTTTATTTTTACTTTAGTATATTTATAATGTAGCTACTAAAAAATATTGATTTATTAAATGATTGGTATTAATATAGCAATTAGATGAGGTTTATCGTGAAAAAACTATCGCTAATTATCGTTCTGGCGTTGCTCATAACAGTTTTTATACCAGCCCAGGCCACAGCGTGGGCGAGTCCGGTTATCACGGTATTCCCCGATAGTATAGATTTCGGGCCCGTTACCGTAGGCTCCTCAAGTCCCGAACACGTCGTAACTATAAGGAACGATGGCGGGGCTAATCTAAGCATCTATGATATCAACCTGACCGGCACGTATACGGTACATTTCAAGATTACCGAGGATAATGCTTCGAACACGGTACTGCCACCGGGGGCATCAGCTACGGTATCGGTGCAGTTTTCACCGCTGCTATCTGGTCATAAGACGGCTTATTTACGGATAAAGCACAACAATCCGGGGCAAAATCCTTTTTACGTTAAACTCTGCGGAATGGGAATATCCCCAAACGAAACCGACCTTTCTATAGCCAAAACCGATAATCCGGACCCGGTCTATGCCGGGCACGACCTGACGTATACCATCACTATAGCCAACAACGGCAACAACGCCGGTGATGTTTACGTGTTTGACATGTACCCCACTGACGCTTTCTCTATAAAGTCGACCACGCCGAGCCAAGGTACGGTAAGTCAGGTATTGCCACAGTGGGTTCTCGATATTCTCGATCAGGAACTGGGGATTACCACACTGCCACCGGGCTATTCTTACATAATGTGGGATGTGGGGAGCCTGGCTGACGGTGCTTCGGCCGAGCTTATCGTCGTCGCCACGGTAAATGCGGCGATAGAGCTACCCGGCGGAAGTCCTATTATCAACCGGGCTGCCGTCGTCAGTGGTTGCGAGGAGGCTTACTGGAGCAACAACATCGTCGAAATATACACGAGCGTCGATGAGGCTCCTGAATCGGTTCCCACCACACTCACCCTGGAGCCGGAGTCAGCCACCAACGAGCTTCCGGAAGAGCAGGACCATACCCTGACACTGACGGTCAAAGACCAGTTCGGGCAGGGCATGGTGGAAACTGTTAACCTGTCCTCGGTGAACGGAACGCTTGCTATCAGCCAGATAACCACTAACAGCGACGGTATAGCTACTTTTACCATATCATCGAGCGTGGAGATGAGCGATACAATTACCGCCACCTCTACCACCGTTCCTACATTATCCGATACCGCCACGAAGACATGGGTGATGTCCACAGAACCGACGACAGAACCAACCACAGAACCGACGACAGAACCAACCACAGAACCGACGACAGAACCAACAACAGAACCAACCACCGAAACAACGACGGAACCGACGACATCGCGGTCAATAATGTCGCCGACATCCCCGTCACCGACGACAACATCCACGACAGCTCAGGTAAAAAAGAAATATTTCACGGTAGACTTCCTGGGCAATATCACCAGTGTGGAAGCCTCGGCGGACGGCAGGCCGCTGGAAGACTTGGTGGCTTACAGTCCCGATAAAAACCACGTGCTGGAGATAGGAGCGGGTACCCGGGCAACCGACAGCGACGGTAATGAGGTAACGTATATCACGATACGGATTGCCGATATGCTGAAGCTACCGGTAAATACCGTACTGGCCGGTGATGCTTTTAATATCACGCCGTCAGGGACTGTTTTTGACAATCCCATCAGCCTTTCAATCGGTTTCAAGGTGGAAAATCTGCCGGACAACTTTATATCAATCGGCATGTCTTATTACAGTCCCGAGGAAGGCTGGAAACACCTCAACTCCGTAAGGAACCAGGTTGCCGGCGGCGAGAGGCTGACATCAACGATGAGTCACTTCACCGTATTCGGCATTCTGGTGGAAATACCGGAGGAGGAGATTATTATCCCACCGGACGGACAGGAACCACCACCACTGCAAGTAGCAGCGTCTTTTGTGCTGAGCCACCTGACCATCACAGCATCGGAGTCAAAGACGTGGAATAATCTGGTCTTCATCTCCAGATACGGTGAAGACGCCGAAATCGCTCTCAACGTGACCAATATCGGCGGGCAGGCCGGGGAATACCAAGTGTTTCTACTGCTTAACGGAGACAGAGTAGACACGAAAACCGCCGACCTGGCTGCCGGGGAGATGAAACACATTGTATTTAACGTAACAGATAAAGAGCCCGGGATATATACGGTGCAGATAGGCGAACTAAGCGGGGAATTCGAAAGCAGACTCTGGATAAACTGGTGGCTGATGATAGGGTTCGCCGCCGCCTTCATACTGCTGGTCCTGCTGGCGGTATACCTCGTCAGACTCCGATCCAGGAGCTGGCGTAAATACCTACCTAAATAACAGCAAATATTAATGAATTAAGAAGAGTGCCACCCGATACGACGGAAACAATCGAGTGGCACTTTTATATGTTTAATCAACGGCATTCTTTTCAACATTCTTTTTCCTCCATTTAGGGCATCAATCACCTGATTTCCCCGGTTAAACACGTACTTTTTTCTCATTCCACCTAACCTTTACGGCGAAATGACGTTATTAATTACATAAGCGCGAGCCGGGAGGTATTTATGTAGCCATGAAAGTACCCAGGGATTTACGAAATAAAGGAGGAAAGAAATGAAAAGAGCCGTTCTGACCACGCTAGCCATAGTCGTAGCCCTCAGTACCGTATTATCGATAACTGGTTTCGCCATAGCCGAAACAGAGACAAACCCAGTAGAGGTCGATGCGCAGAGACTGGGACTATTTATAAAGGCTCCAGCAGTGGTGAAAGCCGGCGAACCGATAAGGATACAGATAGTAACCCGACCGGGCGAAAGACCGGTACCCCAGGCAGAAGTCTGGGCGATAAACCTCAATAGCTTTACCAGCGACGCCGCGCTAACCGCCGATGTTGCCACCCTGACGCAGGCAAACGGCATTCTCCTCGGTACGACCAACGATAGGGGGTATGTCGACCCCGCACCCCGGATTAATCGGGAAGGAAAATATTTGCTTGTCGCCATCAAACCGAACTTCGACCCCGGTTTTGCCATGATGAAAGTGACATCGTGCATACCGCTTAACCTGCGGGCGCCGGACACCGCCAGAGTCGGCCAGACAATAACGATGACGGTCACCGGGCCCTACTGGGAGGGAATACCCCGGGCAGCGATATTCGCCGTACCTCTAACGATTACACCCGACAATACGCTAAGAGACAACAGCTACGACCAGCTGCTCGAGGATGCCGGGGCATACGCGGATTTAATCGATGACCCCGACGCCGAAGCCGAACTGAAAGCCGCTGACCCGCAGGCACATAACAGAATCATGGAGATGAGGCGTTACTTCATCGGATTCACCGACAGCAACGGGCAGTTGAACCATGCTTTCGAAAAGGCGGGACCCTACCTGCTGATAGCCGCCAAGCGCGGTTACATACCCGATTTTCACCATATAAAAATCACGGGGTCGCAACTCAACCTGCGCGCTCCGCATTCCGCGAGAGTCGGGGAACCGGTGACGATGAAGGTAACGGATTCCAGCGGACATGGCGTATACCGCGCCGCGATATTTGCCATACCATTGTTGAATTTAACCGATGCCAGCAACACAGATATAGACCGGTTGCTTAAAGAAGCCGAAGCCTGCGCGCAAATGCTGGAGCAACCGACCGTCGATGGGGATTTGACTACAGATGAAAGGGCTTACGACAGCAATCTGGAAATAAGGCGTTATCTCATAGGATTTACTGACCGCAACGGTGAGTTTACCTATAGATTCCCGCAGGAAGGACCTTACCTGCTGATAGCCGCCAAATGCGGCTACGCGCCGGATTTCCATGTTATTAAAATTACCAGGCTTCAACCGATACCGGACGAACTGTCTCCCATGAAAGTTGAAGAAAAACAACTGGTTATAAAAAAATAAATTCATAAAACCTTCCGGCATTGAAAGAGGGCAGGCTAATACCTGCCCTCTCGCTGTTTTATAACGTACAAACCGGCTTACCTGAGTAAAAGCGTGGCGCACCGCAAATATTACCGTATCGGGTTATCTATTCCTGAAAACGAACTGACTTACCTGCCGTAGTACATTCTGTGATATTTCTGTGACATTAACAGCGACCTGTGTGATACCAATGTGATTTTGATTACTTACAATACCAGCACTTAAAGCAAATAACGCGAATGACGGGATTGATAGAAATATAACGATTAATACCTTTCTCTTGATAAGTAAAATATCACCGGAGGTGAAGAATATATTCTTCAGCAGGAGGGGAGAAGCATGTTAAACATCATCAAGTTCAAGGGCTGCAAACGCTGTGGTGGAGACTTGTTTTTAGAACGTGATTCCGAAGGGCTTTATGTATCGTGCCTGCAATGCGGAGCCATACTGATAAAACACGAAAAGATTGAGGAACAGGTACCCGAACCGAGACGCAGGAAAGTATTGGTCCGCTAAATCTTCAGGACTATTAGCCGAACTATTCTTTTGGTTTATTTTCCTGCTCCCGGAGCCAGCGCTTGATTTCATCCAGAGCGGGCGGAGCCACATAGATTATCTGGATGTCAGTGGGGAACTGGAGTTGGTGGTTTTCCCTCATGATCAGAATGCCCGTCTCATTTTTTTGCAGCGTCTCATTTATCCTAGTGATAATATATTCGTTTCGCTTTTTGGTTGCTTCAAGATAGGACTCATAAACCTGATTGATAACCTTCGGGTTCTGCAGCCCGATCATCAGGCACCGACTCCAGTCCATAAATTCGGTCAGGATATCAGTGCCCTCGGCGGCCTCAAGCTGCGCCCCTCTTTCCAGGCATTCCCTAACGATTTTACAGCTTTTATCACATAATTCCTCGATAGCTTTAATGCCGTCATCACCGACGGCAGGGACCAGCTCATGATAAATCCGTTTTACAGCCCCGAGCTTGGCCTCCAGTTCGGCTATCTGCTTCTCGACCTGTTCCCAGTATTTGTTGAATTTGATGATATACTCATCGGGCGAGTCTTCACCGCGATAGATAAGCGGGATAAAATAGAGCTTTCTTCCCTCTTTAAATTCCTCTACGGAAGGCTTTTCTATCTTCCCCAGTTCTTCAGTCATGGCTAACACTCCTGTATAATACCGGCGTAAAGGTCTAGCGCAACTCCTTTTCACACTTTTTACAAACTATCAATACCGGATTAAACCGGGTAACACTCCTCATGTCCTCCAGCGGGTAAAGCGTCTCACAACGCTGGCATCGGAAAGTGATTTCCTGGGTCTTCTTATTTCCCGTTTTTACAGACGAATCTTTTTTCTCGGTCATCTCTACTCCTCTAACCACAGTATATCATCATCTCAGGAATGGATGAATATGGACTTCGTTTTTGATGGAGTAACAGCACAGCCGGCGATATCACCGTCCGGGGCGATGTCCACACCGCTGCTGATAATACACCGACTCAATCTGGCTTTAGAGCCGATTCTCACCTTATCCCAGATCACAGCGTTAGTAACGCTGGCACCTTCCTCAAGGGAGGAATCAGGCCCGATAACGGCCGGTCCGGTGATTACTGCCCCGGAGCCGATACGGCAACCTCTGCCGATAATCGCCGGAGGGATAATTACAGACGAAGGGTCGATATCAACATCATCTGACTCGTAATAAACAGTGGCGGCATCCAGTTTCCCGAGGAGGGGGCTGCCGGTCTTCGATAATAATAAATCGTTATTAAGTGAAAAATAGTACTCGAGGGTACCGGTGTCCATCCAGTAACCCCTGAACTCATACCCGAAAACGCGTTTTCCAGCATCGAGGAGACCGGGGAAAAGACCCCTCTCAAACATGTAGTGAGTATTGGATGGTACCATTTCAAGGACATCAGGTTCGAGGATATAGATGCCAGCATTAATCCAGTTAGTGGTGGCTTCGGAAGCGGGGGGCTTCTCGATGAAACGCCGCACTCTGCCGGTATCATCAGTCTCAACGACGCCGAAAGCACTGGTGTCATCCACCCATTTTAGAGAGATGGTGGCGGCGGCGTTGTTTCTGCGATGAAAAGTAAGCATATCAGCCAGGTCAATATCCGTGAAAACGTCTCCATTGAGAACAACGAAGGTGTTATCGAGGAATTCGCCGGCGTTTTTCACAGCCCCGGCCGTACCCAGCGGTTCTTCCTCGATATAATAGCTCAAGTTTACACCGAACCGGCGGCCATCGCCGAAATGGTCTTTTATAGTGTCGGGCAGGTAATTCAGAGTGAGAGCAATATCCTTGACACCGTAATGCTTGAGATAGGCAAAGGTATGCTCCATGAACGGCCTGTTTAGCACCGGGACGAGAGATTTGGGAATGCTATCCGTAAGCGGCTGGAGCCGGGTGCCGGGACCGCCCACCAGAATAACAGCTTTAGTTTTCGGCAGCTTATTACCGGATATATCGTTCATATTTACACCTGAAGTAGTTCAAAGCCACAGGCATTATAGCACCAGTTTACGCGGCAATAAAACTGAAATAGGCACTGAGAATAAATAATACTATCATGATGACATTCAACCAGCTGAAACGGAACCACCTTGCAGGAGGAAAACGCAGTCCGATGACAAAGAGTGAGGTCATCAATATTACAGCCGCTGCGGTGACCAGATTACCTTCGGATACCGCCGATAGTATGGGATTTTCACTGTAGATAATATCAACGACGGGGAGGATAGCCATGTTAAACAGATTGCTGCCAATCATGTTGGCGACCGCCATATCGGAGGCGCCGATACGCATAGCGGTGAAGGAAACGGTAATCTCTGGGAGAGTGGTGGTGAAAGCGAGGAACAGGGTACCGACGAAGCTCTGCCCCCAGCCGGTGGCCGCAGCAATCTCGTCACCGATAGTGGCGAGCCAGATACCCGCCCCGATAATACAGACCGCGGCGATACCGAAATATACAAAGATACGCCTGAGCGAATGAGGGCTATCGTCCGGAGTCATATCTGGGGGCCCCGGATGAGCTTTCTCATAATAGAATATCTGCCTTACGGCGAGAAGATAAACCAGGATAATCAGGGGAGTGTACCAGCCGACCCAACCGAGTCCAGCCGGTGAAACATGGATACTGATGAGGATACCGGCACCCACGATGACCACCAGAATCACACTGAACAGTCCGGTAAGACGGTGGGCGGAGCTGACGGCAACCAGTATCGAGCCATGGCGGTAGAAAATATCCAGTAAAGCCAGGTTGAGCATGTTAAAGGCATTGGCACCGAGAAGGTCGCCGACGGTTAAATCGGGTTCCTTAACAATGGTGACGGCACTGATACCGGTAAAAAGCTCGGGCAACGAGGTGATCACCGCAATAGCGATAACGCCCATCCATACCTGGCCGATACCGGTCCTGCTGGCGATAATGTCTCCGTATTTAGCGACCTTTTGCCCGGAGAAGAAAATGATGAGTATACAAGCAACAAGCTTTAACCAGACCAAGTTATACCTCAGTAATTTTTCGCTGAAATCAGTCGGGTTACCTGCGTTTTAAATAGCTTATCATAAATATATGAACCTCTCAACGGAGCGGAATGGTTCATCGACTAACTAACTATTTTCCCGAGCCAGGAAGTAGCCCCGGGGTAGTTATGGATAAGCTCGGGTGCATTGAGCCATCTCTGGTTATCCTTGAGAGTTTTTAGAAGGCAGGTAGCCAGCCATTCTTTAACCTCGTCCTTTTTACCTAGTGATTCATAGACCCTCCGAGCTATCTGTAATGCGCTTTCGCCGGTAACATATTCTCCGTCCAGAGACCATTTAACACTCTCCAGCGATTCACCACTTAGCCAGGAGTTGACGGTGGTGGCGTAGGTAAGAATATTTTCCTCTACGAAAACCCACTGCTCAAAAAGCTCCCTCTCTTTGCCCACCGGTCTTTCCTCACCACAAACACCGGTGCAGATGAGGGCGGCATTGAGGAGCATGACATGGCAGCACTGGCAATGCGGTATCTCGCAACTCGATTGCTCACATTTGAAGCAGATGTGAGGAAAGGCAATGCCTGCGACTGCTAATTCGCCGTGGGTCCTGATACATTGTTGACGGCAAATATCATTGATGACAACTATGGTAGGTTCATCGGGATTGATGGTAGCAACGAGTTTTTCAACAAAGGATGTCTTGTTATTGGCGGGCTGGCCAAGAAAACCAAAGATCATGGAATCTATAGGATTCTCCTGAGGTGATCGGGCTAACCATTTAGAAAGGGCTTGAAGATATTCCCTCAGGGATTCTCTGCGCTGTTTATCGAGGGTCTGGGAATTCCGTTTGCCGAGGGTCTCGAGTAAACCGCGGCCTTCGCAGCCGAACCTTACCGGGCTGGTGAAACGGCCGGTACCCATTTCCTCACAGAGGATATCGATGCTCTGCGGAAAAAAGGGATGAAACCGGCAGAATTCCGCCATATGAGCGCGGATAAGGCGGTGGTCGTCGCTGAGATTGCCCAGCCCGGTCTGCATATTATTGATTGCTTTTACCTCATCGTCCCAGTTCTCCGGGTTGTCAGAGAGAGTGGTATTCCACCAGAGGTTCCAGATACCGCCTTTGGAGGAGGGGGCGATTTCACCCTTAGCACGAGGCCCGGCCTGACTATCGAGGTCTATCACGATTTCAAAACCGGCAGGAACATATTCGTATGGAAATAGCTCGGTACTCATCTCATTTTCGCCCCCCACCTGCCTCAACCTGATTATAGGATTATAACATCATTCATATCTAAACAGAAGCAACACGATTAACGACTTGCGAACAAAGTTGAATTTATAGTATTATTTTGGTATTAGCCCCTGTAGCTCAGGTGGAGAGAGCGCCGGCCTCCGGAGCCGGGTGCGAGCGTTCGAGTCGCTCCGGGGGCGTTTCTGGTTAGTATGGAGCAAAAGATGACAGAAAATAAAAGCCTTATAGAAATCAGGTGGCACGGTCGCGGCGGACAGGGGGCGGTGACCGCTGCCGAGATACTGGCCCAGGCAGCGGTAAGCGAAAACAAGTACGCCCAGGCTTTCCCCAGCTTCGGCCCCGAACGACGCGGCGCTCCGTTGCAGGCTTTCAACAGAATAGACAGCAAAGCACCGGTAAGAATCAGGGCTGATATCACCGAACCCGACGTAGTAGTCGTGCTCGACCCCAGCCTGCTAGATAAAGTCGACGTGACTTCGGGTCTGAAGAAAGGTGGTCCTGTTATTATCAACACCAGAAAGACAGCCAGAGAAATAAAAAAGGAATTTGGAATAAAATCTCCGGTAGCCACGGTAAACGCCACCAAGATAGCACGGGAAGTGCTCGGCGTACCGATCGTCAATACCACCGTGCTGGGAGCGGTAATAAAGCTGACGGGGGTTGTGAAGAAAGAATCAGCCCATGCCCCGCTGGAAAAACGCTTCGGGCGTCTGGGAGAAAGAAATATCAAGGCGATGGAAACAGCCTATAAAGAAGTAGCTGAGGTGCAATAGATGGCTAAATCCGAGAGTGAATTAACCTGGAAGGACCTGGAAATCGGCGCGATAATCGCCGCTCCGGGCAGCGCCCGATCTTACGAGAGCGGGACATGGCGCTCGCAACGGCCAACCTACGATTTCAGCAAGTGCATCAAGTGCGGTATGTGTGCGTTGTTCTGTCCGGAGGGATGCATCGAACAGAATGAAGACGGGTATTTTGAAGCCGACTTGTTTTATTGCAAGGGATGCGGTATCTGCGCCCGCGAGTGCTGGCCCAGGGTAATTAAGATGGTAGAGGAGGTGGAATAATGACGACGAGAGTAGGTATCGAAGTATCGATTGCCATCGCCGATGCCGTTAAGCTCTGTAATCCGGATGTTGTCGCGGCTTACCCGATTACCCCACAGACTCATATCGTAGAGCACCTAGCTGAACTGGTTGCGGACGGGGAACTCGATGCCGAATATATACCGGTAGAATCGGAGCACTCGGCGATGAGTGCCTGCCTGGGCTCGGCGGCCTCGGGCGCCCGTACTTTCACCGCAACCGCCAGCCAGGGACTGGCCCTTATGAACGAGGTGGTATACGTGGCCGCACCCATGCGACTCCCCATCGTCATGGCAGTAGCCAATCGCGCTCTGTCGGCACCGCTGAGTATCTGGTGCGACCATTCCGATATGATGTCCGTCAGGGATACCGGATGGATACAGATAATCGGCGAAAACGGGCAGCAACTGGTAGACAATATCATCTGCGCCTTTCGCATCGCCGAGGACAAGAGGGTATTACTGCCGGTAATGGTCCATCTGGACGGATTTAACCTGACGCATGTAATTGAGCCGATTGCTTTTCCCGAGCAGGAAGAAGTGGATAAATTCCTGAAACGCACCCCATATCCCCTTCCGTTAAATCCCGACAAACCGGTCGCCATGGGGGAATTCGCCCCGCCATTTATCTTTACCGAGTCAAAATGGGCACACGAAATGGCGATAGTTAATTCCAAAAAGGTGATAAAAGAGGTCTGGAACGAATATAATAAAAAGTTCGGGCGGCAGTACACGCCGGTTGAAAAACATCACAGCGACGGCGCCAAAGTGGTGCTGATGACGATGGGTGCAGTCGGCGAGACGGCCTCTGTAGCTGTTGACGAGATGGTCGCCGAGGGACAAAGTGTCGGGCAGATAAGACTGCGGCTATGGCGTCCCTTCCCCTTCGAGGAACTGAGAGAGTCGGTCAAGGACACCGATATACTGATCGTGTTGGACAGGGCTATCTCCTACGGGGGGCCGGGCGGACCGGTGGCTTCTGAGGTCAAGTCAGCTTTCTACGACCAGGAAAAGAGACCGAAGATTGTCAGTATCGTCGGGGGACTCGGCGGACGGGATATCACCGTGGCAGGATTCAAAGACCTCATCAATAAAGGTATCAAGATAGCCCGCACGGGAAGCAAAAACGAATACGAGATTTACGGGGTAAGGGAATAATGGAAAAATACGCAGTTTACGTACCTCGACTTGTCAAGAAGAGAGAGAATTTCGCGCCGGGGCACCGCGCCTGCATCGGCTGCGGGGAAGCCCTGGCTGTAAGGCTAGCCTTCAAAGCCCTGGACAATAATGTAATCGTCGCCAACGCTACCGGCTGCATGGAAATCGTGGCGTCACAGATACCCAACTCGAGCTGGCACCTACCCTGGATACATACGCTCTTCGAAAATGCCGCTGCGGTAGCCTCGGGCATCGAAGCGGCTTACAAGGCAATGCGCCGCAAGGGCATGGATGTGCCGGATAACGTAAAGGTGGTCGCCATCGGGGGCGACGGCGCTACCAGCGATATCGGACTGCAGGCGATATCCGGCGCACTCGAGAGGGGACATGATTTTACCTATATCTGCTTCGACAACGAAGCCTACATGAACACCGGCATCCAGAGGTCTTCAGCCACTCCATTCGGGGCAGTGACCACCACCTCTCCAGCAGGTAAGAAAAGCTTCGGGCAATTCACCTGGAAGAAAAATATGCCGGAGATAGCAGCTGCCCATAATATCCCCTACGTCGCTACCGCCTGCCACAGCTATCCCTTTGATTTGATGGAGAAGGTCAAGAAAGCGGTGAATACACCAGGACCAGCCTACGTCCATGTTTTATCCGTATGCCCGACGGGCTGGCGAAGTGCTACCGATACGGTTATCAGGCTGGGACGGCTCGCGGTGGAAACGGGGATATTCCCGCTTTACGAAGTCGAGAACGGCCAATACAAGATGAGCATTGATCTGCCGAAACTAAAACCGATACAAAGCTATTTGAAAGGCCAGGGCAGGTTCCGGCATCTCAGTGACGACCTTATCGCACAGATACAGGAAAGAGTCAAATTGGAATACGAAAAGCTACTGGGAAAGGCGAAAAATGGCAATAAAAGGACTAAGAGAAACCGTTAAAAAGGCACTGGATAAGCACAATAACGACAAGTCTCTGCTCGTGGATATCCTGCAGGACGTTCAGGCAACAATAGGATATCTGCCCAAAGCCGCCCTGGTAGAGACCGGGAAACAGTTGGGCGTGCCGATAAGCAGGGTTTACAGCGTGGCCACCTTTTTCAAAGCCTTCAGCCTGACCAAGCGGGGACGCCACCTGATAAACGTCTGCATGGGGACGGCCTGCCATGTAAGAGGAGCGGTGAAAGTGCTGGAGCAGATAGAGCAGGAACTGAAGATAAAGCGGGGCGGGACGACCCGGGACCTGAAGTTCACCCTGGAAACGGTGAACTGCGTAGGAGCCTGCGCGCTGGGTCCGATGGTAATCATCGGGGAAGACTATCACGGAGAGATGACACCCGAAGGCATCATTTCTGTATTAAAACAATACAACTAATGAGTGGAGGACGTCACCAGTGGCAAAACTAAAATCACCGACCGAACTGGAGGCTTTAAGACAAACAATAATCAGCCAGCGAGACCCTAGGAAAATAGTGGTCACCATCTGCAATGGCACGGGATGCCATGCCCACGGTTGCGTAGCCGTGACCGATGCCTTCCGCAGGGAGGTGAAAAAACAGAAACTCACCGATAAGGTGGATATCAGGGCCACCGGCTGTCACGGGTTCTGCGAGAGAGGCCCGCTGGTGGTAATCAAGCCCGAAGATATCCTGTACCAGAGGGTGAGAGTCAAAGACGTACCGGAGATTCTTACCGAGACAATTGGCAAGGGCAGCACCATCGAGAGGTTGCTGTATACCGACCGGGAGTCCGGCTCCAAGCTGGCCCACGAAAACGACGTGCCTTTCTACAAGCTGCAGAAACGACTCGTTTTCGGCAATAACGGCGCCATCGACCCGACATCAATCGAAGACTACCTGGCAGTAGGCGGTTACGCCGCACTAGTCAAAGCATTGAAGATGAAGCCCGAGGTAATCATCGACGAGGTAAAGAAATCGGGACTGCGGGGACGCGGCGGTGGCGGATTTCCTACCGGCAATAAGTGGGAGAGCACCCGCAACGCCAGAGGTGACACCAGATACATAATCTGCAATGCCGACGAGGGTGACCCGGGCGCCTACATGGACCGGAGTCTGGTCGAGGGGAACCCGCACAGCGTCCTGGAGGGCATGATAATCGGCGCTTACGCCATCGGCAGCAGCGAGGGGTACATTTATATCCGCAACGAGTACCCGCTGGCCGTACAGCATGTCAGGAAAGCAATCGAGCAGGCGAAAGCCTACGGCCTGCTGGGTAAGAATATCCTCGGCTCCGGCTATGATTTCGATATCCACATCAACCGGGGAGGCGGGGCCTTTATCTGCGGCGAGTCGACGGCTCTGATGGCATCGCTGGAAGGACGGGTAGGCGAACCGCGAGCCAAATACATCCACACCTCAGAACAGGGCCTGTGGGGCAAGCCGACCAACCTCAACAACGCCGAGACATGGGCTAACGTACCGATTATTATCAACAACGGCGCCGACTGGTACGGCAAGATAGGCACGAAAAACAGCAAGGGCACCAAGATATTCTCGCTGGTGGGGAATATCGTCAATACCGGACTAGTGGAAGTCCCGATGGGGATAACGCTGCGGAAGATAGTCTTCGACCTTGGCGGTGGCATTCCCAAGAACAGAAAATTCAAAGCCGTCCAGACCGGCGGACCCTCCGGCGGTGTTATCCCGGAGAGCCTGCTGGACCTGCCGGTGGACTTCGACGAGCTTACCAAAGCAGGTTCGATGATGGGCTCGGGCGGCATGATTGTCATGGACGACAAAACGTGCATGGTCGAGATAGCCAGATATTTCGTTTCGTTCCTGGAAGGCGAGTCCTGCGGGAAGTGTCTGCCATGTCGGGAGGGCTTGCAGCAGATGCGAGATATTCTGACGCGTATCACCGAAGGCAAGGGGAAAATGAGTGATGTCGACTTACTGGAAGAACTGTCGGCCGTGCTGCAGGACGCCGCTTTATGCGCCCTAGGTCAGCAAGCACCGAACCCGGTCATGAGCACGCTCAAGCATTTCCGCGACGAATACGTAGCCCACATCAAAGAGAAGAAGTGCCCCGCCGGCGTCTGTAAAATCGGGGACAGCAAAGAAAAATAAGGATATATGAAGATGGTAAAACTGACGATAAACGGAAGAAAGATACAGGCAGAAGAGGGTACCACGATATTATATGCCGCCCGGGACAATAATATCTTTATTCCAACGCTGTGCGAAAACGAAGCCGTATCGCCTTACGGCGCCTGCCGTCTCTGCCTGGTGCAGATAAAGACCGCCAGGGGAAGGGAAAGGCTGGTTACCTCCTGCATTTACCTGGTAGAAGAGGGGCTTACCGTCGAGACAAATACGGAAAGAATACGGAAGATACGCGGTGTGCTGCTGGAATTACTCCTGGCGCGATGCCCCGACTCCGAGGTTATCCAGGAAATGGCCGCCAAAGAAGGCATTACCATCACGCGGTTTTACAAACGCAAAGGCAACAACAAGTGCATCCTCTGCGCCAACTGCGCCCGTACCTGCGAGGAAGTGGTCGGCGTATCCGCCATAAGCCTGGCTAACCGGGGGGTGGACCGGGAACTGACGACTCCCTTCGGGGACGATTTCTCCGAGGCATGCATCGGCTGCGGTTCCTGCGCCTACAGCTGTCCCACCGGGGCGATAACCCTGATAGACAGGGGAAGTAAAAGGACAATAAAGTGGCCGCATAACCGGATGGAATTCAAACTGCAGAAGTGCTCGGTCTGCGGTAACTACTGGGCACCGGAGAAGCAGATAGCGTACATCGCCAAAACATCAGGTACAAAGCTCAGCGAGTATGTTGCCTGTCCCGACTGCCGTGATTAATTAACTAAACAAATTTTATCTTTAACTGGAGGGGCGAAAGCCCCTCTTTTTATGCTTGCGTCGTATAGATCGCTGGGCTATACTGTATCTGTCGGGGTGTGGCGCAGTCTGGTTTAGCGCGCAGCGTTTGGGACGCTGAGGCCGGTGGTTCAAATCCACTCACCCCGACCATTGGGGCAGGGGATAGATTTACATAATACTAAGAGGCACTTTTTCTTTTATCGATAGCTTCCTGAAGGATCTTTTCAAATTCGTCGGTAATCTTTTCCCAGGTATTGCCAGCGACGAACTCCCTGGCTTTCAGTCCCAGCTTTCCTAGATTACCGCTGCCAGCCATTTCTCGAGCTTTATTAATAACATCTTCAGGGCGGTCTACGTAGACGACGCCGTTGTCCTCGCCGAACTCTTTCATAATACCAGGGAGTCGGGTAGAGATGACCAGCTTCTGCATCGCCATGTATTCGTAGAGCTTGATGGGTACGATATCCTGCATTATTTTTTCATCAGGATAGGCCGGCAGGATGCAGATATCAGCAATGGAGATAAGAGCGGGAATATCTTTATAGGGCTTTTTACCGATAAGAATCAGCCTGTCGTGCAGATTGTATTCCGCCTGTATCCTTTGAAGCTCATCGTAAATATCACCCTCACCGACGATGACCAGTTTGATGTTACTACCGGTTCTGGCTAGTTCCTGGGCCACTTCTTTAAGGCCTGAGAATTTATAGAGCCAGCCCATAAAGAAGAGGACGGTATCGGTTTCTTTCAGTCCCAGTTGCATCCTGAGAGTGTTATCGGCATTAACCGGAGTGAACCGACCGGCATCGATGCCGGTCCGGAGAATGCGCGTTCTATCAGGTGGAGCCCCGAGGCCGCTAACTACTTCTTTGAGACCTTCATTGATAACCAGAATCATGTCCGAACGTTTTAAAGCCATCTTCTCGAATATGACACCGAAAGGCTGAAAAACTCTGGTGGGGATGAGACGATGAAGAACGTCCACCCAGTAATAAATGAACGGAATTTTATGATTCGCCACGGCTTTCACCGCCAGATAGCTGTTGAGGATGCCGAAGCCAACGATGACATCCGGCTGGAATTCTTCAATCTGGCGCCTGATTTCTCTCTTATGTGAGAATAATAAAGATATATTATCGATATAGGGTATTCTCCAAATTCCTGGACGAAGAATAGTAACCTTAGCATCTCTATATATTTTAGGTTCATTCTTTTCAAAGACCTGGGGTTTACAGCGTCCCCACTTTTTCTTTTCAGCCATCCAATGTAGTTCGTAATCTATAACGCGTATTTCGTGGCCGCGCAAAGAAAGCAGTTCCGCAAGGTGGTGCTGCTGGATAGGGTTACGCTTTATCCAGTCGGTCTCTTGGGTAATGAGAATTTTCATAGGGCTAAGTAATTATAGCCCTGATAAAGCTTTCAGGCAATGCCATGTATTACAACTTGACAAGAAAAATCGCAAGCTGTAGAATATTGCAGAATAATACGGAATACAGTTACCTATTGCCTTATTATTAACAGTCTTATGGTATTCGAGTCACAGAGCGTAGAACGCAAAGAACTGGCGATTATGAGAATCCTGAGCGACTCTCCTGAACCGCTCGGCGCCAGAGTAATCGCCCACAACCTGAAAGACTACGGATTCGAACTGGGTGAAAGAGCGGTAAGGTATCACCTCAAGCTGTTGGACGAGCGCGGCCTGACGTACCTGGTAGGGAGGCGTGACGGCCGCAGCCTTACGGAAAAGGGCACCGAAGAGGTAAAGTCAGCTCTAGTCAAGGATAAGATAGGCTTTTCCATATCCAGAATAGAAACGCTGTCGTTCCGGACCACCTTCAATTATGAGACGCTCAGCGGCATGGTACCGGTCAACGTATCGTTTTTCTCCAGGGAGCAATTTTCACGGGCCCTGACGACGATGAAATTCGCTTTTAAAGCCGGATATTGCGTCAGCGACCTGGTGGCAGTGGCTACTGAGGGAGAGCACCTGGGAGAAGTGACGGTTCCCCAGGGGAAAACAGGGTTGGCCACGGTCTGCAGCATCACTTTTAACGGGGTGCTGCTTAAGGCGGGCATACCTATGGACTCGCGATACGGCGGCATCCTGGAACTGAGAAAAGGAAAACCGCTGCGTTTCGTCGAACTTATCGATTACACCGGATGCTCGCTGGACCCTTCAACGATTTTTATTAAGGCTGGCATGACATCAGTACGCGAGGTGGTCAGAAAGGGTGACGGGAAACTGCTGGGCAACTTCCGGGAGATACCATCGATATGCCGACCGATGGTAGAAGAAATCGTTAAGGGACTCAATAATGCGGGAATACAGGGATTGATAGCCATGGGGGACACCAGCGAACCGGTATGTGAAATGCCGGTCGAGCAGAATAAAGTCGGTATGGTGCTTGTCGGTGGGTTAAATCCGGTAGCGGCCGCCGAGGAAGCCGGTATTGATACCGATAACCTCGCCATGAGTACGGTTATGGAGTATAGCGACCTGGTCAATATTCAGGAGGTCATAGCGTGAAGGAAGTAAAAATCATTCCCTGTCTCGATATCAAAGACGGCAGGGTGGTGAAGGGAGTGAAATTCGTTAACCTGAGGGATGCCCGGGACCCGGTGGAAGCGGCGCAGGCTTACTGCCATGAAGGCGCCGATGAACTAGTTTTCCTGGATATCTTCGCCACCACCCAGAACAGGAAGACACGACTGGAATGGGTGAAACGCGTCGCCGATGTGGTGACCGTACCGTTTGCCGTCGGGGGAGGTATCGGCAGTGTTGCCGACATGAAAGAGTTATTCAAACTCGGAGTGGATAAGGTGTCCATCAACACCGCCGCCGTCAAGAATCCCAAACTCATCAAAGAAGCAGCCAGTGAGTTCGGCGGGGACAAACTGGTTGTGGCTATAGACGGACGGAAAAATCCTCCCAGAAGCGGCCTGCCCCGTCTCGAAGTGGTGATACGAAGCGGTGAAGAGCCCTGCGGGTTGGAGATAGTAACATGGGCTAAAAAGGTAGAAGAGCTTGGGGCGGGAGAAATCCTGCTTACGAGCAAAGACGCCGACGGTACCAAGGAAGGCTATGACATCGAGATGACCCGGGCTGTAACCGAAGCAGTAAGTATCCCGGTTACGGCTTCGGGCGGCGCCGGGAAACTGGAACACCTATACGAAGCGGTAGCCGAGGCCAAGGCTTCGGCGGTACTGGCCGCTTCCATCTTTCACTTCGGAGAGATATCCATACCTCAAGCCAAGCAATACCTGAAAGAAAAAGGGATACGTGTAAAACTTTAAAAGAAAAAGGAGATAACCAAGATGAATCTACAGCGACCCAATGCCAATGATGCGACCCGCACCGCTAATCGTTCCCGAAACGTATCGCCGATGAGCGGCATCTGCACCCGTTGTATCGATGGGTGCACCGGTAATTGCGAGGTCTTCAAGGCGACCTTCCGGGGCAGGGAACTGATTTACCCCGGGCCGTTCGGCGATATTACTGCGGGTGGCGACAAGGACTATCCGGTCGATTACTCGCATCTGAATATCCAGGGCTATGCCCTCGGGGCCAGAGGCCTGCCCGAGGGAGTCGAGGGAAATCCTGATACGGCTACGTTCCCCTCGGTCAACACCGAGACAGAATACGGGTGGGATATCAAGGTTAAGATGAAGACACCTATCTTTACCGGCGCCCTGGGTTCTACCGAGATAGCCCGCAAGAACTGGGAGCACTTCGCCATCGGGGCAGCCATCAGCGGCGTGACGCTGGTCTGCGGCGAAAACGTCTGCGGTATCGACCCCGCTCTGGAGCGTGACGCCAGGGGCCACGTGGTCAAGGCTCCCGATATGGACAGGCGTATCGAGACCTACCGCCGCTATCACCAGGGATACGGTGAAATACTCGTTCAGATGAACGTCGAGGATACACGGCTGGGCGTCGCCGAATACGTCCACGAGAAGCACGGACTGGAAACCATAGAACTTAAGTGGGGACAGGGAGCCAAGTGTATCGGCGGCGAAATCAAGGTAAACAGCCTGGAGAGAGCTCTGGAATTGCAGAAACGGGGCTATATCGTCACGCCTGACCCGTCCAACGCGGTAAACCAGGCAGCTTTCAAGGACGGCGCCATCAAGGAGTTCGAAAGGCACAGTCGGCTGGGATTCATCGATGAACAGGGCTTTTATGATGAAGTGGATCGATTAAGAAACATCGGCTTCAAACGCATCACACTGAAAACGGGCGCTTACGGACTCCGCGAGCTTGCCATGGCGATTAAATGGAGCTCAAAAGCCAAGATAGATTTGCTGACGATAGACGGCGCGCCGGGCGGAACCGGGATGAGTCCCTGGCGTATGATGGAGGAATGGGGTATGCCCAGTCTATACCTGCACGCCGCCGCTTACGAGTTCTGCCAGAAGCTGGCGGACAAGGGAGAAAGGGTGCCGGATATCGCGTTCGCCGGGGCTTTCAGCAGCGAAGATGGCGTTTTTAAGGCGATAGCCCTGGGAGCACCGTTCTCCAAAGCCGTCTGCATGGGACGGGCGCTGATGATACCGGGTATGGTCGGCAAAAACATCCAGCAGTGGCTGAAAGACGGCAAGCTACCTAATACCGTAAGTCAGTTCGGCTCAACACCGGAAGAGATATTCGTGAATTACGAAGACGTTAAAGCAATCGTCGGTGCCAATGAAATGAAGAATATACCACTGGGAGCCGTCGGCATCTACAGCTACAGCGAAAAGATAAGAGTAGGGCTGCAGCAGCTGATGGCAGGAGCCAGGTGCTTCAGCCTGCCGGCCATTACGCGGCAGGAACTGATGTCTCTTACCGAGGAGTGTGCCAGGGTTACCGGCATACCGTACCTGATGGAATGTTACCGCGACGAGGCGATGCAGATCCTGAACAGCTAGTAGATTCTCCTACAATATAAACGACCAACGGGCTCTGAATATTCAGAGCCCGTTCTATTTGGCAGTAATTGACCAAGGTTAAAACACAATATACAGCGCCTGAATTGGGTTTGCGGAAACAACAAAACGGGTATTTATCGTTAAAACACCCGTTTTACCTAATGAATGAAATGACTGAAGAAGAGGACTAGATTTGCTGGCCGTCTTCAGGAATGAGGTTTACCTTGCCATCCTCGACGCTAACATCAATGGGAATACCGTCCACGCCCTCACGCACCAGCATCCAGCCGTGGCCCTGGCTGGCGTACTCCTTAGCATTTTCGTAATTATCAGCGAAGACGAGCATGCTCTTGGCGACAACGATATAGAATGGGCGGAACTTTGTCGAAGAACAGTAGTCACTTCCTTCGCAATTAGCGCAGTCTTTCTGGTAGTTAAAGTAGTCACGCTCGCACTGGCATTGCTGGATTTTCCACTTGTTCTTGACTGTTCCTTGCTTGTATTTACTCTTCAAAGTTAACATACGTTAAGATATTAGCACATGATGCAAGACCTGAAAATATTACTTTAGTCCTGAACCAATTTCCTAGTACGGTGGTACTTATGGGCTATAATTCGTGCCTGACAGTCGGGTGATAACAGCCAAAAACCCCGATCACTTGACATTTTTCATGATTTCACCTAGATTATCCCTGCATGAACATGAGCGGTTACTAAGCAGGGTTCATGCATTGATAGAACTCGCAAATAATATAAGAGAATCAATAATTACCCGGCACCAGTAAAAAGGGGGCAACGACTCGCCACCTGTATCTGGGCACTTGGGTGGCGATGAGCCAACAGTGAAACCGACCTGAAAAAGGGTCGGTTATTGTTTTTTGGGGGAGGTGATAGGGTGAAAAAATTTATTAAGCAGTAGTGAACAAGGTAATCAATCTAAAAAGGGAGAAACCAAAATGTCAGTGGAAAAGAATAAAGCAGTAATACGCCGCATTTACGAAGAGATATTTAAAAAAGGGAACATGGCATTAATAGATGAAGTTATAACTCCTAACTACATCTCACATGCACCTGGCGGTCAAGAGTACAAAGGTCGAGAAGGCTTCAAGCAATTCATCACCCAAACACGTAATGCCATGCCCGATCTTGATATAAAAATTGAGCATATAATTGCCGAAGGTGATAAAGTTGCCCATTGCGGTAAAATGACCGGTACATTTACGGGCGAAGTAATGGGTATAGCTCCGACAGGTAAAAAAGTTACGATAATTGTAACTACCATTAGCCGTTTTGAAAACGGCAAAGAAGCGGAAGCATGGATGGTTTATGACCAGCTTTCCATGTACCAACAGATGGGTGCCCCGCTTCCCAGCCAATAAATGAGGAAAAAGGGAGGAGTAAATAAAATGTCGGTAGAAGAGAACAAGGCAAATATTCGCCGTCATGTTGATGAAATCTGGCACAAAGGGAACATGAAAGCCGTGGATGAACTAATTCATCCTAATTGGGTTGTACGCATCCCCGAAGGTAATGACATCACCGGTATAGATGGCTTTAAACAGATGGCTATCAGTCAACGCACCTCGTTTCCTGACATTCACTTTACAATTGACAACATGATTGGTGAAGGTGACTATGTTGCGGTTCAATATACATCTACGGGCACGTTTAAGAACAAGATGGGAGACATAGAACCAACGGGGAAGAAATACAAACAGCCTATTGTCATTATTTACCGCTTTGAAGCTGGTAAACAAGTAGAGACATGGATAAGTTATAACCAGCTTTCCATGAATCAACAGCTGGGTATCCCCATTCCCGGTCAATAAAATAATAAGGAGGAAATACAATGGCTAAATATCTAATACTATGGGAAGAAGACATGAGTAAAATGCCTGTTGATCCCAACGAGCAGGCAGCACTAACACAAAAACACATGGAATTGACCAAGCAAGCATTAGATGCCGGTCAGATAACTGATTGGGGAATATTTGCCGGTGGTGGTGCTGGATACGCTATCGGTGAAGGCGATGCAGCCGATATGTTCAGGGGCGCAATGCAGTTTACCCCACACGTTAAGTTCAAGGCTATTACAGTACTGTCAATAAGCGAAGTGACAGAAGTCATGAAGTCAATGATGGGTTAAATAATAATATCGCCAGATTCGGGGGAGTTTCTTCGGAAATTCCCCCGACTCCATCCCTTGCTTTCCGCAAACGTATAGCGTAAAATCTACGTGTAATCACATATGCGGGAGTAACTCAGTTGGTAGAGTCCCTGCCTTCCAAGCAGGTTGTCGCGGGTTCGAGTCCCGTCTCCCGCTCCAGAGTGTTTACACGAACCCTTACTTTAAGCCGAATTCCTGTATAAATCGTCCGGCATGTCCCGCTCAAGAAACCCGATAATGCAAGCGTATCTTGTTTGAATTACACGAATATACTACAATTATACTGAAGTGCCCCCAGTTAACTCGCGAGTATTTGCATCGATAGAAGGAGGCTACCGGATAATGGCAGATTACGCGGCTTTAAAGAAAAAGGTTGATGAACTCGCCGAAAGAGCATGGGATTTTGAGGGCATCAGGGCCAGGATTAACGGATACGTTGCCAACGGAATACCCAGAGATAATCGCTCCCCCGAAGAAATTATAGCCAGCCGTGAGGAAATCCTCGACCGTGTCCAATATCGCGCCGAGGAGTATAACCTTATCTTCAAGAACTGTGCCCAGGGTACGGCACTGGCACTGATGGAGGAGTTCGGACTAGGTAACATGGAAATCATCAAGGCGCTCTCGCCTTTCCCGGGCGTCGGCGGTACAGGCGATATGTGCGGTGGCATTACCGGAGCGCTGATGAACTTCGGGCTATACTTTGGCAGCGACGACCCGCTGGACCTTTCGATAATGGAAGACCCCGAGAGAAATCCCATCCTCATTTCGCAGAGATACATGGCTCTCTTCGAGGGAGAAGTCGGGCACATGTATTGTGCGGATATTATAGAAACGGTGATACTGGGACACCGATTGAACCCGGGAGAGAGCGATACCGCCATGGCCCTGTTTACCGAAGAGAAAGGCTTTGAGAAGTGCGGTCTGCCACCTGGATTGGGCTGCAGGATTGCGGCGAATATTATCATCGATAGCATGCAGTAGCTTCCTCCACGAATCAAGTAATTGAGGTCTGATATCAGCAGTGTTCTGGCATGGCTTTATTATCGGCTCTATAGTCGTGTTCATATTAATCCTCGCATATCGCATCATCAGAATCGCCAGCTTACCGGTCCACCTGAGATGGGAACTCGCGCCGATACCGCATGAAAGAGATAGAAGTAAGTATGGCGGTTCCTACCTTGAGGTGTACGAATGGTGGCAAAAACCGAGGAAGAAGTCACTAACCGCGGTAATTAAATACATGGCAGTGGAGATACTGCTGCTCCGGGCTATCTGGAAACACAACCGGGCATTATGGCCGTTAAGTCTAACTTTTCACGCAGGTATTTACCTGGTTATCCTGGCAATACTGCTCAGCATTATACACGCTCTGGTAAGTATCGGGGGAGCAACATCGGAATTACTGCTGGATATCGCCTGGATTATCGCTATTACCGGTTATGTCCTGGGCGGACTGGGAGTCGTGGGATTGATACTGAAACGCATCAGTAATGAAGGTCTGAGACCTTTCAGCAGCTTTACGACTTATTTCAACCTCTTCTTTCTGGGGGCTGTCTTCTTAACGGGTTACATGTCCTGGATGAAAGCAGAGAACCTGGCCGCAGACATGAGCCTTATTATCAAGCAAACACTGACACTCGATAATGCCATCAATATCTCCTATCCGCTATCGCTTCATATCGGCCTATCGTTGGTTTTCCTGATATATCTACCGATGACAAACATGATTCATTTCATAGCCAAGTACTTTACCTATCACGAGATACGCTGGGACGACGAACCCCAGGATGCGAAAATGACGGTAAAAATCCTGGGTCTTATGAAACAACCGGTAGGGTGGGCATCATCACATATAAAGACAGAAGAGAAGAAGAACTGGGCGGATACATCATCAGGACATGAAAAAACTTAAACTAACCGATATAGCGGCAAACGAGAATACACCGCTCACCGAGCTGAATATCGACGAACTGATACCGCTGCCGCCGCCCTACGATAGGGCAGGGGATTTGCCGGGATTCAGGCAACTCACCGAAGACCAGCGGCAAAGGCTCGTGTGTAACCTCGACGGAGTGGTATCCTACGCGGGACTGCCTAAACCAGAGAATGAAGCGGAAAAGAAGAAATACATCGAGCAGTTCCTCGGTGGATTGAAAAAGCTCCTTGATAAGGAAAACAACTGGACTTTCCTGCAGCCTCTGATACTCTCTCTGGACTACTGTGCCCAGTGCCAGACCTGCAACGATGCCTGCCCGGTTTACCTCGCCAGTGGCAGAAACGACCTTTACCGTCCCACCTACCGCTCGGAAATATTCAGGCGTCTTATCGATAAATACGGAAAAACGGGGGGAAAGCTGCGAGCCAGACTCACCGGGAAGGATATCAGACTTAACTGGGCAACGATAACCCGTTTGTACGAGCTTAGTTACCGGTGCAACCTGTGCCGTCGCTGCGCGCAAGCCTGTCCGATGGGCGTGGATAATGCTTTGATAACCAGAGAGCTGCGTAAATTGTTCAGTCAGGAATTGGGCTGGGCCCCGAAGGAACTACACGAAAAGGGCACGGTACTGCAGCTGGAAGTTGGCTCTCCCACCGGCCTGAATCCCAGAGTAGCTATCGACAATCTGGAATTCCTCGACGAAGAATTCAGCGAAGCCACCGGCATCGACGTAAAGACGGTATGGGACAAGCAAGGCGCCGACGTGCTGCTGATTCACAGCGCCGGTGACATAATATCGTTCCCGGAAAGCCCGATTTCATTCACGATACTGTGCAACGCCGCGGGCATCAACTGGACGCTGTCATCGGAAATAGGCGGGTACGACGGGGTCAATTACGGCCTGTTTTACGATGATGTACAACTGGCGAGAGTGGCCATCCGCCACGCCGAAATCGCGCGTAAGCTGGGCGTGAAGAAGATCGTGATGGGGGAATGCGGCCACCAGCACAAAGCCTTCATAACGGTAGCCGACCGTGTCCTGACCGGCGACCTCAATATACCCCGTGAAAGCGTGATGACTTTCCTGGAGAACCTGGTTTTCAGCGGTAAAATTGAATTCGACCCGTCCAAGAATGACTTTCCGGTAACCCTGCACGACCCGTGCAATGTCGTGAGAAACCTGGGAATCGTTGAGCCGCAGCGACGTATTCTCCGATATCTCTGTCCACAATTCCGCGAGATGACGCCCTCGGGGGTTGATAATTACTGCTGCGGGGGAGGTGGTGGCCTGAGCGTGATGTCGGACGTTAATTTCACCGACTGGAAGGTAAACGTCTCGGGGAGGATGAAGTTCAAACAGGTGCTGGAGGCATTCGCCGACGTGCCGGGCCCCGAGGTGAATAAATACGTATGCGCACCGTGCCTGAACTGCAAGCTGCAATTCCGCGACATCTTCGAACATTACGGGGCGAAAGAGAGGTCGGGGATAATCTGCGGGGGTCTGGCAGAACTCATCGTCAATGCCATGGTGGACATCAAGACACCGTTTATAAAATGGTTCGATGATTGATATTTACCCTGTGAATTTCTTGCTTTATCGCCTGTGTACGTAGTAATATATTGGTGACTTCTGTCCCTTCAAAAACCGGGTAACCTCACAGCAGTCCAATGATTTAGTAAGGAGTAAAATATCAATATGGCGCAGATGGAACTGGCAGGCAACACGTATGAAGTAGATGAAAACGGGTTCATGCAGGAGACAAGCAGGTGGACCGAGGATGTTGCCAAAGCTTATGCCAAGCTTGAAAAAGTCAACGAACTGACGGAAGAGCACTGGAAAGCACTTAATTACCTGAGGACATACTATCTTGCTAATGGCATCTGCCCGATGATAAGAAGGCTTATCAAGGAGACCGGATATAACCTGAGCAAGCTGTACCAGCTATTCCCCAAGGGACCGGCGCAGTCGGCATGCAAGTGGGCAGGAGTGCCCAAGCCCACCGGCTGTGTATAGATACTTTTATATATATAAAATAAAGAATTAACCGTAAATTATTTAGTTTACATAAATTATTCTCTTTGTTATAATTTTACCTGCCACACACCAGGCTATCCGATTTCGCGATACCGTCTTGATAATGAGGTCGGATAGCGGTAAAATATTTCGTAAAGCCCAAGATATAAATATTCAAATCCACAAACAAAAAGGGCTCGTAGCTCAGCGGCAGAGCGGTCGGCTCATAACCGATTGGTCGTAGGTTCGATCCCTACCGAGCCCACCAAAATTTCCGTTCGATAGCACGTGTGTTGCTTGATTTTATATCAGTTATCCCGGCGGTTTATGTTATAATTGCTTGAATGAACATCGGTGATTATGTAGCTATTTACGCCGCTCTTGTGGCCACTGCCGTTCTTATCTGGACTATCTGGCAGAACCGGAAATATCTCAAGTTCGATGAAATCATCAGCAGTGGGGGAAACGGCGTTATCTTTGAGATTTACATTACCAATAAAATGAAACGTCCGGTTAACATAAGACAAGTGTGTTTCCTGGATGAAGACGGGTCTCTCTATAGCTTTGCCTGTAAAGTAAATTCCTTCTGGAAAAACGAACCCATCACCATAGGAGACGAAACACAAAATACAATAACGATGGAAAATGATTCCAGATATGTATTCCGGATAAAAATACATCAGATTAAACAGGAGTTTGACGAAGCATCCAGATATCTGTTTTCTTACGTTGCGGTTGTTGATGATGCCGGCAGAACTTACAAACACAGAATACCGCAAGAAACCCTTAATCAGTTAAAAGATTAAACTTTTGTTCATCCCGGTCTTAATGAAAATTGCTCCAGCAGCAGGGGAGTGCTATTTATGTACTTAATGAAAATTGCTCCAGCAGCAGGGGAGTGCTATTTATGTAAGCTGCTTTTACGTGCCTAATCTTACATAACATATATTATACGCCCCAAAGCAACGTTGCTATTAAGGGTTGACATAAGGGATTAAATTATTAATATTAGTGGAATTAGATATTTCCACCTATAGATCTAATTATTTCTACTAAAGCAGAGTATAATTTATCTTCATTACGAGATATTAGTATGGATACTTTTTCTTTATATTCTCCATATCCCTTACTTATATTACTTCTATTTCCAGAAATCAGGTCTTTTTCATGGCATATTGATAATAAATGTCTCTTTTTCTTCAAATACATTGTGGCAGTCTTAACATGAGGTAAAAATTCTTCTTTTAAAGAACGGTCGTTTATCTTTTCAGAAATAACCTCTATTTGAACACTTTTCATTCTGAATTCGCCAATTTTTGCTATCACCTGCTCCTCTATAGAAGAATCATAATACTCTTCTAACTTGGCCTTATCAAGTTTTCCTTTTCTTAATAGTTCCTTTTCAAAAGGCTCTAAATTTCTACTATGTAAATAAGCCCCTAAATCCGTAGCCCATTTAGAAATATCATTTAATATCTTATCTCTATGTTCTCGTTTTATTGTTTCTCTCGTTTGTAAATACGAAGATACACCAAGACCTAGAGCTACTAATGCAATTAGAAATGATGCAATAACTCCAGCGATAGTCCAACCACCCGCAGATATTTCAAAAGTAATCATCATCTCATTATACCATTTTTAGACAACTTTATTATGTCATGTGATAATCCCCCACGGGGAGTAGCCTGCCTAGAGGGGCGCCAGCCCCTCTTTTAATATTCTCCCCCTCTCCTTTGATACCTCGTAAGGAGAGGGGGACCAAGGAGGTGAGGTAGAAAAAATCTGGTGGGGTGGGACAAGGGTCGGGCAAAAAATCCTTAAAATGTTGAAAAATGACTGATTTTTTATCTAAATACACGTTTCATGAATATAATACCATTACTAACACGCTAAAAACGCTCAGATTTTGATTTGAGAGCGTCGCGAGGCTAAATCTGGAGTAAATTTCAGGAAAACCACCCGTAAATCATGAAAACACCCGCCAGCACCATGGCAATCCCGGCCAGGACTCGCCAGTTAAAGACGTCAATCTTCCGGTTGATTATCCAGGAAAAGATTAAAACGAAAATAACTATCGTTCCTACCAGCGGCTGGACAACGC
>SMTZ1_10000060_pt1 | contig 77646 bp, 75 predicted proteins | sample DeeMarSWOR136_30_FD_25667 | JGI IMG/M metagenome (IMG submission 25667) | reverse complement strand
GTGCGCAACTGCTGACGCTGACCGCTCCTGAGATGACGGTTCTCGTTGGCGGTATGCGCGTCTTGAATGCCAACTTCGGACAGTCCCAGCACGGTGTCTTCACCAAGCGGCCAGAGACGCTCACCAATGACTTCTTCGTGAATCTGTTCGACATGAGCACGACATGGAAGGCAACCTCGGAAGACGAAGACGTGTTCGAGGATCGTGATCGCGCAACAGGCAAACTCAAGTGGACCGGCACCCGTGTCGACCTCATCTTCGGTTCGAACTCCCAACTCCGGGCCTTGGCGGAAGTCTACGGATGTGAGGACTCTCTGGAGAAGTTCCTGCACGACTTTGTAGCGGCGTGGAACAAAGTAATGAACCTTGACCGCTTCGACCTTGCCTGATTGTAACATGAGCTAACTAGCTCCTGCAAATAGCGCGCGCGCTAAATTATAAAGCAACTTGAGAATTCTAAATAAAAATCCTATCAACCGAAAGTTTACAGCCATCCGCATCAACCGAAGAGTTGACAGTACCGTTTCCATCACTCGAAAGTTAACAGCGAAGATTTTCAACCTTCATCACGCTAGAAGTTAACAGAACCCATCAATGTATAGTTTAGTACATATGTAATCATTATTATTAGCTATGAATTGCCCAGATAATCAGATTTCATCTTGTATAATACTTTTGCATACAAAAAAAACACGCTTTTTTAGACTCATGCGTCAAAATTTATACTATAACGACGTTATGTTTATATTCGGTAAATATAAATATCTTAATGAACTTCCTTGGGAGAAAAGAAAATTAGTCGCAGAACATATCTCAAATATCTTGGTGGAGCAGCAGCTTTAGCAGCTGTTAGTGCAGCCGGATATGGTGCATATAAGTATCTGCTTCCTTCTGTAGAGGAGATGGCGATTCTTCCTGAGACTACTGAAAAGACTCCTGAGGGGGGTGAAATAATGGTTAAGAATTTTGAACTTCCAGATTTACCTTATGAATATAATGCATTAGAACCTGTAATCTCAGAAGAGATACTTCGAATCCATCATGACAAACATCATAATGGTTATGTTAATGGTGCAAACTCCGCACTGGAGAAATTAGAAGCAGCAAGAGATTCAGATTTTAAAGACACAGATATCAGAGCCATAGAAAGAGATCTGGCATTCAATGTGTCAGGCCATATTCTACACTCTCTATATTGGCAGAATATGAATCCAAATGGTGGTGGAACTCCAAATGGAATCCTGGCTGATATGATAAACGAAAGCTTTGGTTCATTAGATAAATTTAAAGCACAATTATCGCTAGCAGCTAAGAAAGTAGAAGGTTCAGGATGGGGCCTATTGGTATATGAACCTCTTACTGATAGACTTTTAACTCTCCAGATTCAAAACCATCAGAATCTAGATATACATGGAACTACTCTGCTTCTTACTGTTGATGTATGGGAGCATGCATACTATCTTCAATACAAGAATGATCGCGGATCTTATGTTGATCAATGGTGGAATATCGTAAATTGGGATGATGTTGAGCAAAGACTTCAAAGCTGTAAATCATAAAATACACTAGATCTGGGCGATTATTAGAAAATCATGAAAGTGCGCTTATTCAATCATTTTCTATAGGCGATATAAATATCAGCCTCTATCATCTCTCCATGCCTATAGAAGTGATGGACAAAGTATAGATTTCCTTCATTATCAAGGGTAGGTTCTCCTGCAAAGCTGGATACAATTAGTTCTGGTTCCTGCCATTCACCATTTATTTTTTGTGATCTAAATACCGCTGGAGTTCCCATATACCTTCTGTTAAACCACAATTCATTTCCATCAGGTGTGATATAGGGCCATCCTTCATCCTCTTCTGAATTCACAACCTCAATGTTAAATGGATTTTCCCATTCATCGTTAACTTTGGTTAACATCCAAATATCCAGTCCACCTTTCCCTCCTTCGCGATAGGAATGGTAGTATAATTCATCGTCATAAATATGCAATTCACCAACTTCGCAATCTGGTTCAAAATCAGCATTCTTCCAATTTGTCCATTTTCCATTTTTAAATTCGGTTGTAAACCAATGGACACCTGTGTATCCTTCTCTGGCAGAACAGAACCACATTTTATCGCCCTGAACAAATTGACAACCATCAAGAGATAATTTACCTGGTTTTTGCAAAACCACTCTTTCAGGGTCCTGCCATGCACCATTAATATATTTAGAAATATACATTCCTGTGACACCATCGAGTATCTGTTTCTCTACAGGCACATCCACATCAGGAGTAAAGAAAAAATACAATTCATTTCTATCAGCTGGTACAAAGGGGGAATCCTCGGCTCCTGCCGTATTAATTGGACTCGCCATTGGTACTGGTTGTTCAAATTCATCTAAGTGCAATACCGGTGGATGATCATCATTCTCAGGGATTGCTTTGATCGCATCTTTTGGTATTTTACTCTCTCTTGGTATTATCTCTGATTGATCTGTTTCCTTAACAATGCTGCTAAACAAAGCGATCACAAGAATTACTAAAATAAGAATTAATAAAATCATAATTGCTGTTTTTCTTCTCATTTTATCACACCGATTTCCAAATATCGCCATTATCGGTATACGCTATGTAACTCTTGTAATTGTAGAGCAATTTTTTATAAATTATTCAGTTTGAAAATCCGCTATTACCCTGCTTATCATTTTTTACGATTGACTTTGAGCATTTAAATATAACAACGTTATATGATGTTTAAACAAGCTTGACGATGGTTATGGGATTGAGAGCAAGATTTCTCATAATAGGAATAACAATCGTTTTAGCAATAGCACTAATTTCTTCTTATGCCCTCTTCCACAATACATTTCAAATCAATCAAATTACTTCTCCCCAAGAAAATCGATCAATTACGGAAATTCAGGAAGAAAAACTTCATGGTAATGAAACCGATGTTTCCCCTGAAAACCAATCTACTACTGATGTTAAAATAGATGAGCTCCAAAACGAGACGATTATACACAAAGAAAATCAATCAAGCACAGATGTTCAGGGAGATAAACCTCTATACTTAGAAATGGGGCAAAAACATGTTCCTTTAGCCGCCATTGAGATCTTTGATAGACACGATGTATCAATGGAATTGAAACAAGATGAATTAGATCAGATAACTCCTTTAGATAATTTTTTCATTATGGGAAGCAATATTCCAAAAGAAATAGATAAATTGGCTAAGGAACCAAATATCTACAGACTTGAGATCACTGGTGAGGTCGAAAATCCTGTTAATCTTACTTATGAGGATCTGATCACACAATTTGAGTTCAAGCATATGATCACTGAAATGTATTGCACTCCCAGTCTTAATGGGATAGGAAAATTCTCAGGCCCCTCACTCTATGAAGTAATTCAATATGCCCAACCAATGAATGGAAATATGAAAGTTGTTTTTAATGCAGCAGATGGATATGAGAAGGGATGGTATAAAGAATTCCTTTTAGATGAGATAGAAGCTCACTCAGAAGATTATCTTGTAGCAGTTACTATGAACGGATATCCCTTAGCGATAGAACATGGATATCCAGCAAGATTGGCGTTGGATTCTTGTCAAGGTTCTCAATGGGTTAAATGGCTAACTAAAATAACAATAGTTTCAGAGAATAAAGGACGCTACACTAGTTGAATAAGAATTAGTCCATGTTTACTTTAATAGCTTCAATGTGCGTGCTATTCATATTATCGCATCCAGTGAAGAGGGAAAGGCGCAAAACCCTCTCCACTAGTTTCGGGCTTCATACAGGTTTTGTGGCAGGTAATATATTTGTGATTTGAAGGGGAGTTGGGGTAGAACCCCCCTTCTTAGTCATGTTTTTTACGAGCGTAAAAGTCTTCAGAGCTTATATTCTCTTGCAAGACTTTTTTTCCTCTGCATTTTATACAGAAGGTCTCCAATATATCGCACCAATTTTTTCTCTTCAAGTAAATATGTGTATAACAAAGGCATATATAAGATTTGTGTTTCTGTAACACACAACAACACTTAAATAATAAACCCGTCTAAACTCTAGAAGGAGATTGAGAAAATGGATTTGAAATTTACTGAAACCTGGAAAGTAACCAAGAAAGCCTCTTTAACCTTTCTTGGAGTCTTACTCTTAACGACATTAGCTATTTCTAGTATCAACACATCTGCACTTGAAGTTAAAGCTCAAACAACTGACGATATAGATTATAACATCGCAATTGATGCGTACTGTTTAACAGAAAACGCCTCTGTCTCAGTAGAAGTCCGCATGGATGGCGGTGTTTGGCAATTAACCCCATACACATTTACCAATCTGAACGATTCTCATATCATTGAAGTCAGCTCATTAGATCCTAACGGTCATCCCTTCGCATACTGGGATGATGATAATAACTTGACATCAACGAATAGAACAATCTCATCCGGTGGAAATTACACTGCAATCTACCAAGATACAATTCCAGAATTGGAATTTGAGATAGACATCGATCCTGATACGCTCAATTTAAAGAGTCGTGGTAAATTTGTGACAGTGTATATTGAGTTACCTGAAGGCTATAATACCACTGATCTTGAATTAGCATACGCTGAACTTGAAGGAATTCCAGCCATAAATGATACCAAATATGGTTTCGTTACTGACCCTGAACTAGTGGATCATGATGATGATGGACTAATGGAGTTCATGGTGAAGTTTGAGAGAGCTGCTGTACAGAAGGCCATTAGAGAAATGATCGGCGACGAAAACGGTAAGTTTGAAGAAGTAGAATTAACAGTTACAGGTGAATTTTCAGACGGAACAACCTTTGAAGACTCTGATTCTATCAAAGTAATTAAACCCCCATCCAAAAGTTCAAACAAATCAAACGGCTCAACGCAAAATGGTAAGCAGAAACCTAAAGGTAAGAGAAATAAGTGATTTGTCGATAATGATGAAGACTCAAAAATCCCTTTTTTTTAATTAAACCTAATTTTAGGTTTGCTTAGCAATAACTTATAGAATGCGCAAGTATGATATCTAGGATTTTCGCAAACGTGAAGAGATTTTCTTTCTGAAGATCAGCGATAGACCTAAACCAAGAAAGAGAAATGCGAGGCTAGTCACCATAGATTCATCACCCCAAATAGATGCTATATATAGAGAAGGCGTTGCTAAAAGATTGATCAGACTATGAATGTTAAAGTCAAAAACTTCGTATTTCAAATTAAAAGTAACAACCTCTGGTATGCCAGGTATATTTCGGATTGTTAAAAGCGATGCTATTGCCATCCCAATAAAAATTAAACCAATAATCATGCTCCAAAAGCTTCTCTTTTCAAAGATTTCTATTTCACTCAAATGAAATCCCGAATTGAATAGTGGTAATTCTTAATATATTAAATTTAACGTGGTCGCAAATTTAGACTGTATAAACCTTTAAAGTAAATATCGTAGTTTGTTTTAAAGCCAAAGATTTATTGGTATCTTAAATGCTCTTGAAATGGATGATTATTCATGGCATCACAACGCATTCAACAAAATAAAGGCAGTAAAATAACTGTAATGAAATTTGGTGGTAAATGTATAGGCACAAATGGTGAAAACATTCCAATAGTGGTAAAGAGAATTAAAACTATCAAAGAGAATTCTAATTATGGGCCCTTAGTGGTCTTATCTGCTCCTGAAGGCATTACTGATTTAACCATAAAAATTGGAAAAAGCTGTGCAGATCCAAAAGTACCAAGAATGAGTACTGAAAATTTATTCTCCCCGTATATGAAAATTGCACAAAATTTTATGAAAGATGATTATAAAGATGAATTTCTAAATGAATTAGGGAAATGCAAGGAAATAGTCGAGAAAACACTGAAACTCGTTGAACCAGATCATTTCGTTGACAGATTCAGAGCTAGGATTCTGGGTTACAGTGGAGAGATTTTAACTGCTATAGCTTTCAATTATATATTAAAGAGTCAAGGTATTGATTCATGTTATATCCCAATAGAGAATTGGCCAATAGTAACAGACAATAATTTCCAAAGTGCAAATTTCCTCTTAGAAGAATCTAGTAAAAGATTAAGGTATTTACTAGAACCTCTTGAACAGAAGAAAGTCATATTAATTGGTGGATTTATCGGAATTACTAATGACGGAAAAGAGACAACCTATGAGAGAGGGGGTTCCGATCGAACAGCTGCAGATCTTAGTATCTTATTAAAAGAGTGCTTTAATGTAGTTGTGGATTTTGAAAAAGATGATATAGTTCGCAGTGCCGATCCAAAAATAGATGGAATTGATAATAGCGAGTTAGATGAAATCAACCACCTATCCTATAATGAAGTTAAGATCGCTGGCCAATTCGGAATGAAAATTGTTGATCCATTAGTTATAAGAGACATTCAGGAATCGGGTTTAGAAATTGAAATCTTTGTAACGGATATAAAGAATCCTAGCAGGTATACGATTATTCAAAAGGTGGTATCTGATAAAAGTGGCAACCCTATCAAAATAGTAACAGGGAAAAAAGACTGTGCTATTATGGAATTGGATAAATCAAAAAGAGACTCTCTTGAAGATTATTTAAAATGTGCAAAAAGACATACCGATTTCCTAGAGTTAGGTCCATATGATAAAGAAGGTAAATCATTAGCGAGATTTCTATTACTTGATGGCGAATTTGTACGTCATAATGAATTAGAACTTAGGGCTTTCGACAAGAACTCAATAATTGAATATGGTCTAGGTGCTATCACATTAGTAGGAGATGAGATGGCAAAGGTTCCTGGGGTTGCAGGAAAAGCTTACGGTGCTTTGGAAGAAAATAGTATTAATGTATTGGATGGATTCGTTCAAAGACCAACTTCTAGGGTTATAATTGTAGTAAGAGAAGATTTCCTAGATGATAGTGTGAGTGCGATTCACGATAAGCGGACATTATTTTAATCCTTTTTACATTTAAGGAATCGAGTAAAAACGTTAATTCAAGAACCAAAAAATCCTCTTACAAGGTCTAGCTCCTTCGCTCCAATATTACGAATCTTGATCTTCCCAGAAAGCATTAATGTAGCTGCTGATAAAATATTAATCTCTTGATTAACTATCTTCTTTATTGCATCCTTATCTATCTCAAGATACATATCTTCAGGATTAGCAGTAGTGGAAGTATCAACAGATAAACCATCAGATGAAATATTTACAGCATAGGTTACGTCATCTACAACATTCACAACCAATCTTTTTCCATCATACTCTTTCAGAATTCTTTTCAATTCTTCATCAGATTTTGACCTTTCATTAATGCGTTCTATACTCTCTTTTACAATATCATCGTATGACAAATCAGAAATCTCCACTGTTAATATTGAGATATACATTCATAGCAAAGCTATCTACTATCATAATAAATTGTCTTCGCTCTTTCTCTCAATTTATTTATTTTATCTTTATTGATCCTAGTTTTTCTTCTGATCTCTTCTGGTGACATATCAATAATTTGCTTTAAAAGAATTATTCCTGCAGAAGATAATTTTTCCCTATCTTCCTTATTCATGCCTTTGCAGTAAGTTGCTGGATAGAGCTTCTTCTTTTCAACCATTGTTTGAAGATCAGACTCTATAGGATGGTTCCAGCAAATGTGATCGATCCCTCTGCAGTTTGCATATTTCTTAGAATGTGCTGATAACTTTGTATTACAGACTATCATTGCTCTATCTATTTTGAATTTATTCAAACCTAATTCAAATCCTTCTGTGATATCTTCAAACACAGCCCTCGATATCCGGCTTTCATCCAAACCCGTTGGTGTATGGTAATCAAAATGATGCTTCACCTCTACGATGTAACTTTTTCCATTTTTTCTTGCAATGGTATCTACTTCATGCTCAACGCACTTCCCCCTTATGATACGATTTGGTGTAACTTTGTAGCCGTGTTCACTTAACAAAATCTGAATAAATTGCTCAAAATCAGGTTTTGATTTAAGTAGTGATAAGGCTCTTCGAAGATCAATCCTGTTTTTTATTGCAGGTCTGTATTTTTCCAAAAGTTTGAATACCATCTTTAGAACTTTCTTTGTTTCAATCCCTTCGTAAATCTTAGCTTCAACCTCATCAGCAATATTTTCCGCTTCTGCTCTAGAAACACCCATTCTAATACTAGTGCGCATGATCTTTTCTCGATCGAACAACTGTCTTGATCCATCCACTTTTATTACAAAAACTGCCATCACTATTCACCAAGATCTATTATTCTCAAAATTAGAGCGCCTAAAATATTGTAGATTGTTGATAAATCTGCCAATCAAAATAGTTGACATATATTAGACAAACTTGCGAAGAATATATATTTAAAACTAGAATCTACTTATTCAAGGCGTATTAAAATGGATAAGCCGTACAAATTAACTTGGGATTATAATAATCCCCGTGAATACCTTGGACTTTATGAAAAGTTTGAAATGCCGCCATTGATAATATCTTGCGCAATAACTGGTGGATGGCAGGGAAAAGAGTCCAATCCAAATATGCCAGAAACTCCTGAAGAGCAAGCACAATCAACATTCGAAGCATATGAAGCAGGTGCTTCCGTAGTTCACGTTCATGCGAGAGATCCGAAAAAAGGTTATGCAAATGCGATAGGGGATAAGGACATCTATTATGATATCAACAAAAGAATCAGAGAACTCTCTTCTGATATTATAATAAACAATACTACTGGTGGAGGGCCAGGCATGAGCGTTGAAGAGCGACTTCAATCTGTCTATGCAAATCCTGAAATGTGTAGTCTGAATATGGGCACTTTAGCACAGTTGGGAAAAGTCAAGGCTAGAAAACCACCACTATCAGGTAGAGATGAAGATCAATTAATTGAGGCTGTTTTTGCTAATACCTATAGCGATACGGAAAGATTTGCAAAGGAAATGCTTGATAATAATGTTAAACCTGAGATGGAAACATTCGGAGATGGTAACTGGCACTTGATTGATAATTTGATACAAAAAGATCTACTGAAACCCCCTTACTGGGTTCAATTAGTTCTTGGCATGCAGAGCGCAACTCCACCGACTCCATGGCATATAATGGCTCAAACTGGGTACGCTCCACCCAATACAATGTTCAATATTCTTGGAATAAGCGTACATCAAGTGCCGATGACGACTTTCGCTATATTGATGGGAATGCATGTAAGAGTCGGTATGGAAGATAATGTCTATTATTCACGAGGTGTTAAGGCAGAGAGTAATGCACAGCTTGTTGAGAGAGTTGTCAGGATAGCAAAAGAATGCAATAGACCGGTTGCTACTCCTACAGAAGCACGAGAGATTTTAGGAATATCGAAAACTCCTTCTAAATATTAAGGGGCATATTATTTCGCCCCCTACAATTTTTGGCGCGCGCTATTAATTAATTCTCAAAAATATTTCTGAACCAATCAACTGTTTTTTTCGTAACCATTTTTCTTTTTCCTGAAAACAAATGGTCCCCACCATTCACTATCACCATTCTCTTGGGTTTTTTAGCTCTTTCGAAGAGTGCCTGCGAGCAACTTAAGGGAATGATATCGTCTTTGTTACCATGAATCAGAAGAAAAGGTTGAGTACTTATCTTGCCAACATGATGTATTGGATCGTATTTGTTAGCTAATTCATCCCACTCAACTAAAGCCTCTTCTATCCTTAGATCAGATACAAAAGGCAAACCCCTTTTTAGGACCATCCTGGTGCGCGCTTTTGAAAAACCTTTTTCAATATCTGCAACAGGGCATAGAACTGCTACCGTTTTTACCTTTTTATTTCCAGATGAAACATTCACAGCAACAAGTCCTCCAAAACTATGTCCAACTGTTGCGATTCTTTCTCTGTCTATCCCCTCTTTTCTGATCAATATCGAAAGTGCCTTTCTAGCATCCCTTATAGCACCCAAGTAACTATATTTTCCACTGCTTCCCCAACACCCTCTATAATGAAATGACAAGGCTGCATAACCTTCTTGAATTAGAGCAGAGATCAAGTCATATATTATCAATGGCATGCCAGGAAATCCATGTAAAACTAAAACTCCTGGACAAGGTTTCTTGATATTTCCGGGGGTAAATATTTCCCCAATTAGCTTTTCCCCCTCGTTTTTAATTATAAATCTCTCAGATTTGTAGGAACGCTCAACCATTGTAATCATCACCCAATTGATTTTTCTTACAAGATATTGATAGTACGCGCGCTTTGTTCATAATAATAAACTTAAGACTCTAAGCACACCTGCCCAAATCAATGTTACAATTCCATAGACTACCATGTTCCATGGTATTGGCATTACGACTGACCAAGGAAGTGCTAGAACTAGGCATATTATCCAAAAATCGACACTTCTCTGAAAAGGATAATTTATGAAAAATAAATATAGGCCAATTGGAATGAAGATGAAATTTAGTAGAATTAATAGTATGATATGTCGTTGCAAAATTAATGCCACCTTTCTTTCAATTAGATTATCGTTTTTAGATTTTATAATGACTTCGATTATTTTAGTGCATTTACTGAAGGCCGTAACTAGGAGTCAGTCTTTTTCTTAAAGAAAAGCCAATTCTTTTGATCTGTTTCAGGTCTTAGTTTTATAAGACAATAATCCCCCTTCAGTTTTTCTCCTTTTATCTTGAAGATTATCTTATTCTCTTTAACATCAATAGGTTCAAAGCCCCCTCTATCCCAAATCTCAACTTTACCGGCTCCATATTCTCCTTTCGGTATTACACCTTCAAAGTCTGCATATTCGATAGGATGATCTTCCGTTTTGACAGCTAATCTTTTAACACTTGGTTCTAGTGGTGGCTCTTTAGGCACCGCCCAGCTTTTAAGAACACTATCAATCTCAAGACGTAAATCATAATGGAGATGACTTGCTTTGTGTTTTTGGATTACGTAAATCTTACTTTTTTGATTTGATGGTTTTACTTCTCCCAAAGGCTCCCCTGTTTTGCTAAAATCTCTTCTGGATTTATACTCTTTCAAACTCATGCAGCCGTTCCTCTATGCTCTATCTCCAATTTGCGCCACCAATCTGGGACGTTAGCATTTTTTGCCACATCCCATGAGTCAAAAGGTTTTATGTCCAGAATTGGTGTTCCATTTAGTGCATCAAGGCCACGAACAGTTAGTATATTTTTTTCTATCTTTAGAAGTTCAACCAAAGTCAATCCAATTGGATTGGGGCGATCTGGAGAACGCGTTGCAAAAACGCCTAGTAAAGGCATATCACTCCTTCCTCTTGGGTGTACTTTTGTTATTTTTCTTTCCTCAGTTGATATTCCATGCATCCAAAAAATAACAAATAAATGGGAAAAGTCCTTGATTCCTTCCAGAGCCTCAGTAAGATCTTCACGAAGAATTATTCTTGAAACCTTATCTTTATCCTTGATTTCCATTTCATTCGCATCGGTTTCTACATAACCGATAGATTCTATCTTAACCTTCTTTAAATTTGACATAACGTGCTCTCAATCAATTTGATATTTTAGTAAATCAGTGCCTTGGAAGTCATTGTATTATTATTGAGGTGTTAAGAATTTCATTCAAGGACAAGATTACATTTTGGACAAATATTTGCCTCTATAGGTATGACCTCTTTGCAGAATTTGCACTGTTTACTGGATTTGAAATCGATCTGTTTTCCATCTGGTGAAATCTCAAGATTAAGTTGTTTACCTACTTCGTCAATTAATTTTTTCTTCACTAAGTTTGAAATCCATGACATAGGAGAACAATATCTAGACAATACTAAAAAAGCTTGTCCTATAGGGTTGTTATGCTTGGTTACTTAATGGGGCACGATGTGGAACTCCATCCCTGCAATCCACCAAGAACAACAGTGATGTCCCTCCATCCGTTATTCTGCAAGATACTGGCTGCAACCATAGCTCGATTTGCGCTTCCACAAAAGATGTATATCTCTTTATCTTCAACAACTTCATTAAGGCGATTAGGAAGCTGTGTAATATGTATGTTTTTGGCTCCAGAGATTTCTCCAACTTTCTCAAGCTCTTCTTCACTACGGACATCGAGAATCCAAGCTTTCTTATTCTCGTCTAGAATTTTACATAATGATTGAACGGTAACCATTCCAATTGATATGCTTTCTTTCCCTGCAGCATGCCAAGAATGCATTCCACCAGAGAGATATCCAGTTAATTGATCATAACCTAAGCGAATTAAATAGCGAGTAGCCTGGTCAAGATCGCCATAAGTACTTACCAATAGAATAGGTTTATCATATGATAAGAACCAGCCTGCAAATGATGGAACTCCATCCAGCCAAATAGATAGAGATCTTGGAATATGAGCTGCACCAAAATCTTGGTCACTTCTTGTATCAAGTACGATTGACTTCTTTGCTTCTTTTTCAAATTCATCTGGCGAAAAAGGTTTCAATACCGGTAATTTTCCTAAGATCGGTGCTCCTTTTACATTGAATACCTCTGATTTTCTGAAATAAGGCGGTCTTTCCAGTTCTTTTACTGCTTTCTTAATAAAATCGTCCTGGTTATCGAATTGGAGTTTTGGATTATAGCGCCTTTCTAATCCTAGAGTTGTCCAAATTCTTTCAGCAATACCAGAACCGCATACTGATCCAGCTCCATGAGCTGGACATATTATGATATCATCACCTAGTGGCAGGAATTTATTGAATATAGTATTATACAGCATCTTACCCAATTCTTCAGCCCTATCCATTCCCAAAAGATCCACTCTTCCCACATCACCTGCAAAAAGAGCATCTCCAGTGAATAGTATCCAGGGGTGATTGTCTTGATCGTGTAGAAGATAGCTCATACTTCCTGGAGTATGACCTGGTGAATGCATAGCTTGTATTTTTAGGCGATCAATTTCCCAAGTTTGTCCATCTTTTACAGGTTTCCCGTATTGATATTTTAGCTCAGAATCTGCATGCCAAATTTCAGCATCTGTTAAATTAGCTAATTCTAGAGAACCTATGGTATAGTCTTCATTTCTATGCGTCTCTAATATATGAGCAATACGAACTCCATTTTTAGAAGCTAAATCAACATATATGTCGCAATCTCTACGTGGATCGATGACAACTGCAACATTTCCATCACCTATGATATAGGAATAATGCGCTAAACCCTCTGATTCGATCCTCTCAAAAAGCATTTCAGAAACATCTCAATAGTATACTATTGGTATTCAAGATCAATCTATTTTAGAGATTAAATATTTTATCTTTAATGTTTCGATTGTAGCAGAGAACATAAGTAAAGCTTAAGCATTCTTAGTACTTACCAAATCTACAATTTTGCACTTAACCCAAGAATAGAGGCAATAGATTTGAAATTTTATGAAAATATCGATCTGTCGAATGTTTTGATTGTTAGAATGAAATCAAAAGACGACATAAGAGAGAAATTAATGGAAGTAGTTGGCGAGAATAGATTTAAGCGTGCGGTAATTCTCTCAGCAATCGGAAGTGTCTTTGAAGCCTCTTTTTATGGTGTAAAACCAGGTTCAGAGCTTCCGTATGGGAAAGATCGGATAACAACACTAAAAGAGAAAGGGCCTTTTGAGGTGCTGACAATGGAGGGAAACATCCTACCAATGGGTGATAAGTTGATACCACACATTCATGTTACTTTGGGCGCACATGATGGAACTGTCATCGGAGGACACTTGGAAACTGCTATTGTTTATACAACGATCGAACTTTTCTTGGCTGAAGTCAGGCAGTCGACCGTTGAAAAACAGGATGATGAAATCGCTGGTGGACAGCAAATTAGACTCCCTATCAGCGATTAAATTCGTACAATTTAAGGCGGATTTTGAATGTCTCATAATGAAAAACTGATAAAGGATTTAGAGGAGAAAGCAAAAACTCTCAGAAGACATACAATAAGTATGATTAATGATGCAGGCATGGGTTGGATTGGGGGGTCATTCTCTGAAACTGAGATAATCACGTGCTTACTTTTTCATCATATGAAACACGATCCAAAGAAACCAGATTGGTCAGAAAGAGACAGATTAATTCTTTCTAAAGCACACTGTTGTGAAATGTTATATGCTGCTTTAGGAGAGGCAGGTTACTTCTCTAAGGAACATTTCAATTCGTATGGAAAATTTGGAGCATTATTGCAAGCTCATAGTCAAACCACAACCCCAGGAGTAGAATATTCAGGTGGTTCTCTTGGTACTGGATTGTCTTTTGCTGTTGGTGAAGCTCTTGCTACTAAAATAGACAGGTCCGGTAAAAGTCCTAACAGTCAAGGATTCAATGTTTATTGTATACTTGGTGATGGTGAGTGTGATGAAGGGCAAGTATGGGAAGCTGCTCTTGCCGCATCTCACTTTGAGTTGGACAATCTAGCTGCAATTATCGATAGAAATGACTACCAATCCACAGGCAAAGTGGTTGATATAATGAGATTGGAACCATTTACAGAGAAATGGAGAGATTTCTCCTGGCATGTAATAGATATTGATGGGCATGATATAGCTCAAATAATTGATGCTTTAAATGAAGCAAATAATACTCCTGACAAACCAACTGCTATAATAGCGCATACAATCAAGGGTAAAGGCGTCCCTTCTTTTGAAGAGCGAAGATTACACTTTACAAAAATCACTGATGAGATGTACTCTGAAGCTATGGAGGTATTGAAATAAACTGGGTGAAATGCGATGAGCGAAAAATATCTTAGAGATCAACCAGGAGAAATGAAGATGATGTATACTGGGCATAATGAAGCTTTGATTGAGTTAGCAGAAGAGAATAAAGATGTTGTTATTCTTTATGCTGATTTTCCACAAGATAAGGCAGGAGAGTATTTCAAAGATAAATATCCTCATAGATTGCTCAATCTAGGAATAGCAGAGGGAAATATGATTACCGTAGCTGGTGGTTTGGCAGCTGGAGGCAAGATACCTTTTACCCACTGTCATAATATTTTCGCAATAGGAAGGGGATACAATCAAATTAGGCAATTAGCTTTCGATAAGCTCAATGTAAAAATAATACTCTGTAATAGCGGAATGCTTTGGAGGTTTATGGGAGCATCACATCAGATGATTGAAGACATAGCTTCTCTTCGTGCTGTTCCAGACTTGGTATTAATATCGCCTGCTGATGCTGTAGAGGCCAAAAAAACTTCAAAAGCAGCAGTAGAATATGATGGTCCTGTAGCTATCAGGTTAGCTCAGCCAGAGGTACCAGTTATCTATAATGAGGATTATTCATTCGAGATAGGGAAAGCTGTCAGATTAAAAGAGGGAAGTGATCTGACCATTTTTTCTACTGGAATAATGGTTCTAGAGGCCCTTGAGGCAGCTGATCTTTTATCTAAGGATGGAATCGATGCAAGAGTCATTAATATGCATACACTCAAACCAGCAGATGAAAAAGCTATAAAGGAGGCAGCTCTAGAAACAGGGGCGATAGTCACAGTAGAAGATAGCAATATTCTTGGTGGTCTAGGTGGGATCGTTTCAGAGGCTGTAACAGAGAATGTCTTGGTACCTTTGCAAAGAATCGGTGCAAGAGATAGATACGGTCAAACTGGATCGATTGAAGAATTGAAGAAGGAATACAATCTTACTAAAATTGATATAGCCAAAGCAGCTAAAGAAGTTGTCAAGAAGAAGACCTAATCTTATCGATTGATATAGGTTCAGCCATTTATATGATCTAAAATAGAATCCTATTAATGGGAGTGATTTCTTGGAGAGAAAGAAAGTTACTATCCGTGATTTAATGGAAATGAAGAAGAAAGGTGAGAAAATAGTCGCAATAAGTCTTCATGATTATCCAACCGCAGTTTTTGCAGAGATGTCTGGAGCTGACATGGTTCTAGTCGGTGATGGTAGTGTAGGAATGACTGGCTTGGGTTACAACAACACTATCCCAGTCTCAATGGATGAAATGATTATAGCTTGTAAAGCTGTGGTAAGGGGTGCTAAACACCCATTAGTAATGGGCGACATGCCCTTTATGTCTTATCAAATAGGTGAAACGCAAGCACTTCAAAATGCCACTCGCTTTATGAAAGAAGCTGAGGTGGATGCTGTGAAACTTGAGGGAGGTAAAGAAGTCTGCGACAAAGTAAAAGCAATAAGTGAGGCTGGGATACCTGTAGTTGGGCATATTGGATTAACCCCTCAATCTGCATCACTCTCAGGTGGATATAGAGTACAAGGTAAAACCGCACAGAATGCTAAAAAAATCTTAGAGGACGCTATTGAGCTTGAGAAAAGTGGAGCTTTTGCGATAGTAATAGAATTTGCAACAACAGAGTCAGCTAAAATAATAACAGAAAGACTATCTATTCCGACTCTTGGTTGGGGATCGGGCCCACACTGCGATGGGATTGGACTTAATGTTTGTGATATTTTAGGTTTAGGACTTGGATTGACACCAAGTTTTGCTAAGAACTGGGCCAATTTGCATGACTCCATGTTAAATGCTTTTGAATCTTACAGAAAAGAAGTAAAGGATGGTAAGTTCCCTGAAGATAAGCATTGTATCCATATGAAAGAAGAAGAGTTAAAGAATCTAACAAAATTGAAAATGAAATAAAGAACCTTTTTTTGATTTTTTTTTGAAATAGGGCTTAGAATAATTATTGTTAAGACACTTTATTTATCATAAGCAATCTCTTGGAGATTTTTATTAGAAATAAGAAAGATCTTATAGATCCTATAAGTGAATTCAATTATGGGCCTTCAAGGTTTTTTGGAAAAGAGATATATTGAAAAACCTTTGATATGGCCTAATCAAATTGAGGCTCGTCAGTATCAAAAGGTAATAGCAGAAAAAGCTATTAATAGAAATACTTTAGTCGTACTTCCAACAGCATTAGGTAAAACTATTATATCTGCTATAGTCGCAGCCCACTATCTCTATAATTATAAAAATTCAAGAATTCTGATTATGGCCCCTACCAGGCCACTTGTCATGCAGCATAAAGACAGCTTTATGAACTTCTTAACTCTTCGTGATAAAGATGCAATCGCATTAACTGGGAAGATTCCTAGTATATATAGAAAAAAAATTTGGGAAGGGGATGCCAAAGTAATCTTTGCAACTCCTCAAGTTGTTAAGAACGATTTAGAGAATAATATCTTAACACTCAAAGATTTTAGTTTACTAGTTTTTGATGAATGCCATCGAGCTAGAAAGGACTATGCATATACCCTTGTGGCCAAAAAATACGTGGAGCAATCTAGTTGGCCAACAATACTTGGAATGACTGCAAGCCCAGGGGCTGAAAAGAAGAGGATCGAAGAAATCTGTAAAGCTCTGTATATTGAACAAGTTGAGTATCGATCAGAAGAGGACGAGGATGTTTCTCCTTATATCAATCCTGTAAAAGTTGATTGGAAATACATTGATCTACCTGATGAATTCAAAAATGCTTCAAGAATAATAAGGGAAATGCTGTCTGAGAAGACTAAATGGCTTGTCAAAATGGGATTCATCTATAAAAAGCCCGATTTTATTACTCGGCGAGAATTATTAGAAATCGGAGAAAAACTCCGCCATCAATTAGAAATGGTTCCAAATCAAAAGAAGGGGCCAATATATAGCGCTATTGTAATTCAATCTGCTGCTTTGACTCTTTCTCACTCTCTTGAGTTACTTGAAACACAAGGAATTGTAACCGCAAAACTATTCTTAGATAGGATTAAATCAGAGAGCGAGAAAAAGAAAAGTTACAAATCAATTATCAAAGACGATAGATATAGTAAGCTTATTGAACTTTTAAATGAAAAAGAGAATCTTGATCACCCCAAAATAGAATTATTAAATCAAGAAGTGCAAAATCAACTCAAGAAAAAAGATTCCAAGGTAATTGTATTCACTCAATATAGGGATACTGCTTCGTATTTAGTGGATCGTTTAAAATCACTGACAAATGTATCAGTGGAGAGATTTGTAGGTCAAGCTAACAAAGTTGGCGACCGTGGATTAAGGCAAAAAGAACAAGCAAAATTGATCGAGGATTTCAGGGATGGAGATACAAACGTTCTCGTGGCTACATGCATCGCGGAGGAAGGATTGGATATACCCAGTGTCGATCTTGTAATATTCTATGAGCCAATACCAAGTGAGATTAGATATATTCAGAGAAAGGGGAGAACTGGTAGGAAAGTTGCTGGAAAGGCTTTGATATTGGCAACAAAGGATACCTACGATATGGTTTACCTTTACGCCAGTAAACGTAAGGTTGGTAAAATGAAGACCATTGTCAGCTCACTTAACCAAGATTTGGATTCCATGTTTCGCCCAGGACCCAAACTTGAGAAAGAATCACTTTCTGATGAAGAATTGAAAGAGATAAAACAAGAAGCAGAAATAACTCATACAGAACCTCATCTTTACAAATCTGAACAGGATAAAGTGAAGGATTTTATTAAAGACACAGATAAAACCGCTCGTCGAATCTATATGAAAGCTTTGAAACAAGGAAGTAAGGGTTTAAAGATTCAGGATTTAATTGAAGAAGAAGGTTTACAACCTGATATAATAAAGGCAGCAGTTGAGAAACTCGAGGAAACGGGTAAGATAACAAAAGAAAGTTCAGATTATTTCGTAGTAAAATCCATTAAAAAACCGTCGAATAAGACAGAGTATATTAAGGACGTGTATGATGTGCGTGTTGAGAAAGTCTATCCTGGTAGGGCTGTGGTATGGATAAACGATAAATGGAGGGCGAGAGTAGCATCTCACGATTTTGAAGGACCTGCTAAATTAATGAAAAAGAATTCGAGGTTCAAGGCTAGAGGAAAATTATATCATGAGCAGGGAACCTTATGCTTCAGAATAAAGGATGTAATTGAGTTATGTTAGCTTGTCAAGTCTTCATAATGAAGCTCCCAGAATTCTTCTGGGATACTAACCTCTTTTACTATTTCTAGTTTATTTCTTAAGATACTGATTCCTATTGATGGGGCCACTAATGTACTAACTATTGCAAATATTACGAATTTTGAATACATTTGAAAATCAATTAATCCAATACTTCTTCCTATTTCGATGCCTGCAAGAACTATGCTAAGTTTAGCCGCTTTAATAAAGCCAAGAGCTAAACTTTCACGGGTAGTGAAGCCAAAAATCTTGGCCACTGTCCCTGCACCTATTACTTTGCTAAATATTCCAATGGAAATTATTGATATCAGTAATAGAAGACTGCTAATATTTTTGAAAATAAATGAAACGTCAGTATTTACACCTACTGATATGAAGAAGAAAGGTACAAAAAATCCATATCCCATACCAAGTAGCTTTTGTTCCAAGTCTCCCCCTCTATCAGTCAACTCAGAGATGATTAAACCTGCAAGAAAAGCTCCTAGAATCGCATGCATCCCAACTAGCTCCGCAATTATCGCTAGTACAACTATCAATCCTAAACAAAATCTTAACTCCAATTGAAAATGAGATCTACTTAAGGACCAATTCCAAATTTTTGTTCCAATTCCCATTTTCCGAATTACGAATGGAAGAATGAACATTGCCAGAAAGAATGAAATAGACATTAGATATGAGTATGAAAATGAACCTGTAAAGAATTCTAAAGTTAATACCAGGAGGAACATACTAATCAGGTCTACAAGAACGGTTGCTCCAAGAAGTATCTGAAAAAACTTACGACGTTCTTTTAAGGACTTAGCAATGGGTAATACTACACCGAGTGATGTCTCACAAAAAATGACTCCAAGGAAGATTGGGTGTATCCGAATCAATCCAGAGAGATAATAACCAAATGTAAAAGGCACAATTATTGAGCCTGCAGCTATACATATAACTGGAATTAAGGAACTTCGTAGCTCATCGAACTCTATTTCCAGTCCAGCAAGGAATAGTAAATAAACAAGACCAAAGAAGGAGAAAAAAGTAAGCCACTCGATCTCAGTTACTATGTTTAAGAAAGACCTTCCGATAATTATCCCATAAATAACCTCAATGACTAGTACAGGCAATCTTAACCTAGTCGATATTAATGGTGCAATTAAAATACCTAATAAAATGACGCTAAGGGATAAGATATCTGCTGAGACTTCCATGAATTATCCACCGAATAGGATCTTGTCCTCCATTAGCAAATCAATAGAACGGATCTATCTCTGCAATATAAAAAAGATTTAAGAAAAATCTATGTATCTCAGTTTAATATAAGACTAGCACTTCTCCATAGATCCTTCACAGCAAACTAAATCACATTCGGTACAGCCGCAATCTTCATCGATAACTACCACAATTCCACATGAATCGCATTTGTACTTGTCTCCTTTTTTAGCCAATCCTCTCACCTCCGACACTGTTATGATATTTGAATCCTTAAAATATAAAAATAACAAGATAGATTAAAAATAATACTAGGGAGAAAAATATAACACAGTTATATTTAAGCATACTAAACTTACAAATTTAATTAAATAGATCTCATATTCTTATAATTCAAATTAAACTAGGTTTCTATTATGGCAAATAGATCAAAATTGAAAAATCGAAAAATAACTCCTAGAAGAATATTTCCCCTATTTCTGATTGTTTTTGGTTTATTAGGAACAATAATTTGGCCAATAGTAGGTTCATATTACTTGTATAGCTTTGGACAGACTGAATCTACTTTGAGGACTGTAGTTGATGAGTTAAGGATTGTAGAAAGCTCAATGAATGAAACATACTCTCAACTTGATGATTTAAAAAGATCAGCTATTGATTTCGAAGATAAATTCACTAGTGTATTTTATACTTTGAATGAATCATCAATAGTACTCTCAAGATTGTCTGTTGATATAGAGAGAGCATCGGAACAATTAACTCAAGCATCTGGGTCACCAATACTATTAATAATATCAGAGGATTTTGCTAACACACTTAGTAATGCAGCAATGGATCTGAAGGAATTATCCCAAGCTTTTGAAAGCCAAAGCCTCAGTCTCGATGATATCTTCAAAACTGTTGACGAGATTGATGATGTTACTCGTATGGGAGTGAAGATTATTGACTTTATTAGAAATTCTCTCAAATCCTTTTCAGTAATTATTAGGGCAATAGCGATTGAATTAGAGTCAATTAATGTAACGCTTACCACATTTAGGAATAGTATGATCATATTGGGATTGGATGCAGCATTAGTCCATTTCTCGTTGTTAATAATTGGGTATTTGATTAAGAATAAACAAATGATTTAGTGCAATACCATTCCATGCCTACGATTTTATAAACTAAATCGTTAATAAATAACTAATCATGATCTCAGAATTTGAATTAATTATTAGATTGTTGCTTGCTCTTCTATTGGGTGCATTAATAGGTCTAGAGAGAGAAAGAGGGGACAAACCAGCCGGTCTAAGAACCCATATACTAGTTTCTATAGGTTCTGCTCAATTTACAATACTTTCTTTCTATGCTTTTCCAGGATCCGATCCATCTAGAATAGCGGCTTATATAGTGGCCGGTGTGGGTTTTATTGGAGCTGGGACTATCATTCAGACTCGAGATAGGGTTACAGGAATCACAACTGCTGCGACTCTATGGGTAACATCTTCAATAGGAATGGCAGTTGGTATTGGTTTCTATACAGCTGCAATAATTGTCGCAGCGATTTCATACATAACTTTACAGTTAGCATGGATTGAAAAAAAATTAGGATTTCACTCCAAGAATTAATATAAAAAGATTTGAAATAATTAGATAATTACTATAAGAAGAAATTATTTGGTGAACATGAATGGACTTTGAAAAGATCTGTAAAAATTGTACATATTTGAGAAGTAAAAAAGGTGTCTTAAATTGTTCTTTGATCAAGCAAAAAGTAAAAAAAGATTATTATTGTGGAAAGTTTAAACCTAAATAATTTCAAAATTAGTTTCAATGATCCATGTCAAAAGTTGTTTTAGCCTTAGTATAAAAAAATTTTTTTTAATAATCTTTACCGATAGCGCGCGCGCGCTGGGCGCTGATAAACATCTTTAAGAGTATCTGTTAGCAGGTCTGTCCCTCTGACTATATCTGAAGAAGTGACTATCCCTACTAATTTACCTTCCATAACTACCGGTAATTTTTTAATGTTATTTTTAACCATAAGTCTGGAAGCCTGCTCAATATCTTCATCCTCTGATATTGTGACTAAAGGACCTGACATGATATCCTTAGCTTCTGCGACTTCTAAATCAAAACGGGACTCAGTTAGACATTTTAAAGAATCTCTTTCTGTAATGATACCAATGGGTTTATCGCCTTGAACAACAATAATAGATCCGATGTGAAATTTAACCATCTTCTCAATAACTTCTCTTAGCTTGGAATCAGGCCTTACGGTTTTCATATTTCTGCTCATTAAATCCCTAACCAGGACTGAAGAAGACATATTTCTTAAAACCCCTCGAAATAATTGCAATTTTCTAAAATATAAAAGAATGGTTTCAAAAAGTATAACTGAAATTTCTCTTAAAATAATTTTAATAAGACTCTTATGAATAGGATTGTGAATCAATAAATTTTTTACTAGATTTATCAGCATTAATAAGGAAAATATAGGAATGCATTAAATCGCAATGAATATTGAAAATCGATCTCTCAATCGACCTTCTTACGAAAAGCTCAAAAAAAAATCCCTAATTCTTGATGATGAGATCTCATTGAGATTATTTGATACAAACCATTCCACTATTGGAGATTCATCGGGATTGCAAAAGGGTCTTGAGCTCTATTTTTGGGATCGATCACTATGTGGTGAAGGCATCGGATTCGGCTCAGTTGCTATAGAATATCCTAATGATGTTATCTTCTCCTCCACAGCAAATATATCAATAAAAAATAACGCTTTAGTGAAAAATTTTGAAATTGATACTGTATTAAGAAAAAATTGGAAAGGCAAATTCTATGTAGACAATCGGTTCTATGGTACCTTACAACCTAAGTTAACGAAAATATATAGGAAAAATAAAAAAGCTAGACCATTGTTGAATGCCCTTATTAGGATTCAATCATTAATTGGTGTAAGATTATCACATCAAAAAATTGGATCTAAGGGCCAAATCAAGATTATCTATTCACTTATGGGTGATCAAATAAGAATCGATGTAGATTCCACTGGCTTGATTGATAAAAAAATTCAAAGAATATTAATCTTTAATGAACAGTCCTCAGACTTTAATATTTGTGAAGAAGAAGGAAAGACTCTAACAAACGACGAAATTGGAGTATGGCAGGAAGTTAAGTCAAAAAAAGCATGTTTGTCAAATATAACAGCAAAAGTTAAGTTTTGCCTTGAAGAAATTCCTGGAACGGTTCTATTTAGGGGACGTGAATCTCTTAGACCACGTTTAAATTGGTCCGGTTTTTGCTACTCGATCCCAAAAAGAATCGAATATTTCACATATAATATTCATCTCAAAAGGTGAGTCCATTGGTAGATGTTCTTCTCGTTAATCCTATCTTTAAGAAGAGATGGAATAATTCTCCCTTTAGATTTCCACCTTTAGGACTGGGATATATAGCTTCAATTCTGAAGCAAGAAAATTATACAGTCAAAATAATAGATTGTACCTTTAAAACTGAAGCAGATGTGTTAAATGAGATCAAAAAATCAGAGCCGCAGATAATTGGATTCTATTCCATGTATTCTATTGAAAAAGAAAGCATTTCTCTAGCAAAAAGAGTTAGGGACATGACTGGTCTGTTGGTAGTTGGAGGACCACTCCCTACGATTGAACCCTCAAATTTTCTAAAGGATTTTGATGCTGTCATAATGGGAGAAGGTGAAAAGATTATGCTAGAGCTAACGAGGAATTATTTTAATTCTAAGGATTTTCGGAAGACTAGTGGAATAGCATATAATGATAAAGGTAAAATCCATTACAATAGGCAAAGTTCTATTATCAAAGATATTGATTCAATTCCTTCACCTGCTAGAGAACTCTTTGATAATGAATCATACAAGAATTACTATGAAAGATATTTCGGTCACAAAATGACATCTATGATATCAACTAGAGGTTGCCCATATAACTGTGATTTTTGCAGCAAACCTATTTTTGGTGATACTGTACGACTTCGATCTCCTAAAAATATAGTCGATGAAATGGTTTCAATCAAGGAATTAGGGTATGATGTAATCTGGTTTGCTGATGATTGCTTTACTATCTCAAAAGAGCGAGTGATTGAAATTTGTAAAGAGATAATTTCTCAAAATCTAGATATCAGATGGCAGTGCCTATCGAGAGCAGACACTTTTGATACGGAAATGGCTCAACATATGAAGAAAGCTGGTTGTCAAAGGATATACTTTGGACTTGAATCTGGGGATGATAAGATCTTAAAAACTATTATGAAAAAAGACATAAGAATTCAGACAGCTAGAGAAGGTATAAAAGCCGCTAGTTCAGCTGACATTGAGACCGGAGCGTTCTTCATTTTAGGCTATCCTGGTGAAAGTAATGAGACGATTCTTAATACAATAGACTTTGCAATTTCTCTTCCTTTAGATTACGTATCCTTTACTCTTCCGTATCCCATTCCAGGGACCGGGCTTTATATGAAGTTAAAGAATTCCTTGAAAAGTAAAAAATCACATGGTATGAGGCTAATCAATCAAAGATTAGAATTTGATTCAGAATTTTCTGAATCTAAACTGAAATTTGCGATAATCAAAGCAGCTGTGCAATTCAGGATTATGAAATATCTTGGACGATCTGGTTACAAAATATTTGGACACCCGTTCAGTTGGTTTACAGATAAAATCTTCAGAGTCTTGAGATAATTATAACAGACACTGAATGGCGAGTAAGTTGATATTCAATAGGAAAAGATTTTTTCTTGTTTTATTCAGCTTCATTATTCAATGCATTTTAGGATTTTTCTTTGGACATCAATACGATATGGGTATTTTCTTAACCAGTGGATATATTGTTGCAAAGGGAGATGTGCCTTATGGATTATTTCCTGCAAGTCAAATTTTCAATCACCAAGGATTCTTTGAAATCCTTCCTGGATTAGGATACCCCCCTCCTTGGGGACTATTTCTAGGCTTAGTATATCTCATTGTCTACAAACCCACTAGCAACATATTCGTATATAATCTAGCAGTAAAGATTCCTGGAATATTAGCCAACATAGGACTAGCTTTTATTATGGAAAAGATTGCTATTCAAGAAGGTATAGATAAAATAAATTCAAACAGGATTTTTCACTTCTTTCTTTTTAATCCTTATTTCATCTATATCTCTGCTGTCTGGGGGCAATTCGATTCTGTTGTTATCATGCTAGTGATTTTGGCGATAAATTATTTACTGCATTGTAAATGGATTAAATCATCTGTATTCGTTGCTCTTGCAACCTCTTTGAAGATAATCCCACTTTTACTTTTTCCAATGTATCTATTTTATTTAAGAAGAAATCATAAATCCTTAAGCAGCATTAAGTTTGTTTCCACTTTTGTAGCCGCTAATATCATTTTATCTTATTTGCCTTTCAAAATATTGAATTGGGATCCAGGCATTTTAATCAACAATTTGGATTTCCATTTCAATAGAGCCGGATGCTTTACTCTCTTCAATATTTTTGATCTATTGTATGGCAGGGAAAAATTCCCTCATGGATTGGAATTCCTGGGTTACCTATGGATTCCAGCACTTGTGTTTCTATATTATGGATTGTCAAAAACAAAATTGGAAAATAGAATTGATCTATTAAGATGGACTTCTTCAATTATCTTCATTACAATTCTGACAAGAAGTTGGGTCTCAGAGCAGAATATTATACTCTTAATTCCATTAATGATTCTCCCAACTTTATTTTACAATAAGAATTGGAAAACAATCTCTCTAACGTGGATTTTGCCATTAATATTTTCGATCATAAATACAAGCCCTTTCCAAATGTTCTTCCTAATTTCCCCTCGCCCGTTGGCTTTTATAAGAGACTTGGATATATTTATGAAATTTCCAAGATTATTGTTAAAATTTCTAATAGTAATACCATGGCAGTTTCTCGGATGGACATATATCATAAAATCGATAAGAGATAGCAAGAAATATGCCAAATAATATATATAGTTACAATATCAAGTTTTTCTAGCTGACTATTTCATAGTTTGGTTAATTAAAAGGCGATATCAATGGGCAAATCTAAACTTATTACGTTATTTAATGATCTTGTTGCAGTGGAACTTGCAGCTGTAGCAGAGTACCAACAGCACGCTTACTTAACTGATGACCCTTTGATGATCGATTTAATGGAAGACTTCTCAATGGAGGAGATGTCTCACATTGAATGGTGTTCCAGAGAAGTTGCTCGTCTTGGTGGCGTACCTACTACTGTTCCAAAAAAATTAAAACCTGCAGGAAAGACTCGTGAAGCGCTAATAAAAAGAGATATAGATGTAGAAGCTGAAGCAATGAGGCGTCTTGAAAAGTACATGAAGGTAGCGGACGAAGAGGGAGAAGAACGAATAAAGAAACTTTTACAAAAAATATATGCAGATGAGGAAGGTCACCATGAAAGTTTGTGCGAGATCCTAAATCCTCCGAAAACCTTTGCCTTAAAAGTAAAGAGATTTACTGATATCGGTGCGGGGCTGATCCTGATGGGACTTTTCTGGTTATACTTGTGGCTATTTCCACATTTACCATCTTATCTTTCAGATCCTAGATGGGCACATAACTTTGCTTTCCCTATTGTTCTAATTACTATTGGCATTGCATACAAAGCAAAGAAATTATCCTCAAGTCTTGTAGCTGCTCTTTCGGCCTTTTTGATTATTCCAACTGAGGCAGGTGTGATATCTGGAATTAAAAGCACATACATAGCAGTAATATTGCTTGTGATTATGGTTGTATTAATCCTAATCGAAAAAGGCAGAAAACAAGAGCTCTTATTTTCACATCATCGCTGGCGAAATTGGCTCAAAATCCACTTCTTAACCCTTGCCTTCCTCTTTCTATTGCACATGCCATTTATCTATTGGGTATCTAGAGCCTTTTTTGGTGAACCTATGGAGGTGAATCTTCCACCTGAACCTCCTTGGGAGCCTATGCATTGGGGAACAGCATTTTTCAATATTCTAATAATTCCATTTGGATTATTCGGTATGGCTGAAAGAGTGAGAGGATCTTTTAGAAGAAAATTGAGAATTTCAAAACTTGGTTATTGGTGGGCTTCAATAATCACTATTTCAGGGATTCTATTACTTGGTTTAGCATCAAGCGCTTGGAATATATACGGTTTGCCACTTGTGGTAACAATTTTAATTCTGTTGATCTCTATTTGGGCATATAGGCGAGCGCCTGTATGTGAAGTATAGCTCCCAAATAATTATTATTCCGTAATATACAAACTCGTAATTATATAGAACGAGGCAATCTTAGTAAGATAATTCAATGCTATGCTATCTATCCCCTTCAGAATCGGAAATCCGATAACCGACCATATAAAAAATCCCGTTACAAATAATTCTATTGATGCTTTTACATGCTGATTCCATGACCAGAAACCTATCCCGCATAACAGCATGATAAGCCATGATAGACCGATACCTATGTAGTAAGGATTTCCTTCAAGAATCGGATGACCATGAATAAAAAGTGCGATAACACTAAAGACGAATTCAAATAGAAAAGCTGCTCCAAGTTGAGATGCTCCAGATATGGCTAATGAATTAAAAAATGAAGTTCGATTCCTAAGAAAATAGATAATGGAGATAAAGGACACGACAGCACTTATCCAAGTAATCGGAAAGATGATATTCAGATCTGTTGTTGGTCCCGAGATAAGTTGCGTTAGAACTGTTGGACCAATCCAAGCTCCAAGACCAGTGAAATTAAGAACTATCCATAAAGTCCAAAGTGGAATGTATACCATCCAAGGGTATCTTTGTAATGTTTGCTTAATTCGTTGCATATCATACACTCGCGCGCGCGCGTTCCCCATGTTTAATCAATTCAGATATATGTAGGAAATAGATACAAACTATTGGAACGAACCACAGCATATATGCAAACCAGAATTCCAACTCCGAAAGTGGGTAAAACTCCATTACATAACTTATTACAGAAATTCCTGATAGGGCAATAGCAAGCCAAGTTCTCCTATCGATCTTTAAAATTGAAAACAAGGCTAATATCCAAAGCATATACCATGGGAATATGGCTGGAGTTACCAAGTAGAATATTAGCAGGGTTAAAATGGAATATTCTATCACATTTGATACTTGATGTAATTTTGATTTATAGAGTATAAAAAAATAAGATCCTAAGAAGATAAGGTAGGAAGTTATTTTAGCTATATATAACTCTCCTGGAGTATCTAATTGGAAAGAAATTGTTATGATCCTTGATAGAAAAGACTCAAACCTCCAGTTTTTTATAAAATAAATCATTCCCATTACAAAATTGAATCGGGAACTCAGATAGAATGGTATTACTAATATTGAAAAAGCAATAGATATTGAGACAATAGCTAAACTAAAGTATCTTTTACTTTTTTTGAATAAGTATCTGATATAAAGTGGAACAAAAAGTAAAGAGAACCATTTAGTTAAGGCACTAAGCAATATCAGAACTGATGAATTGATAACAGATAATTTGGAAAGAAAGTAAAGGCTAAGAAGAGTCAGAAATATCGCTAACGCATCTATATGCCCACTATGTGAAAATTCTATTATAACAAGAGGATTCCATAAATAAATTAAAGCACCTTGAAAAGCTTGAAAAGTATCGCCTCTAATTTTCAAAATAAGCAGTATTATTAAAGCACCGTTTAGAATATCGAAGACAGATAGTAAGAACTTCATTCCTGTAATATTTGCATTAAATATCAAATAGCTTATTGTGAAGAATAATTGAGAGAATGGAGGGTAAGGAGTAAATTCGCCTTTATGGTCATAAGCTTGATAGAACTCAACATCTTTAAACCTATCAAGTTCAGATGATAATGGAATATATTTATACGGATCTATTCCATTGTTTAGAAGCATTCCATCCCATAGGTATCTTAAAATGTCTGTGCTGAGTGACACGTCAGAGATTACCATAAGGCTTCTAAACAAAATAGAAAAGAGAAACATCAAAGCCAAGTATCTTGAGAAGTAACTCTTCACAAATCCATTCTTCATACAATAATATAGAGTCAAAGAATAGACTGCGAACAACAAGATATAGTTACTAAGAAATAATGTTATGTTTTCGCCAAGATTTCCTATTGTAAATAAATTATAGTAGATAACAAGTTGAAAAAAACCTGATATTAAGAAAAGAAATAATTTGGATTTATGTTTTTGTAGCATTGTAATCTTGGAGATAGATTTAGAAGATCTTGGTTTGGGATTCATAATAAATTACTATACACACTCTATCTTATTTGGTTCATTCTAGCAATTAAGATTCTAGAGCTATCAAGTTATCAATGCCCTAGAATACCTATTGAGATCAGTGGTATAATTATCATTAGAATAATCCAAAAGAAACCTATCTTCGATACCTCAAGTCTCCCTATTTTGCTGACATATCGCTCCATTATGGCTAATGGTGTTAGTATCACCAACATGAAATTAAAGATGCTTGTTGAAGGCTCATGCTCTACAGGCAAATATAAGAGGAAAGGATCAGGATTGAACCATCTTACAAGGAAAAATAACAAAGGCATATGCAAGAGACCAAAGTATGCAAAATTCAATGGGTGTATTTTTAGCCAAATTCTTAGCATCGGTTTTGGATTTATGATTTGAGCTTCTCTTTTTCTCTCTATCAGATATAGAATTATCGTCAATAATAATAGAACTCCCGCCATAATAGTCCCTGTATCCCAAGCAATGAAGGCTAGAAATATTGGTACTGTTAGGAAGGAAGAAAACACAGAAACCAATTGACAAGATATTTTGTTGAAATGATAAGCCAATCCAACTGTTATGAAGATTAGGGGAAGAGCAAAGTTATGTCCCCAACGTGGATCATTTTCAAATAATTGAAATGCAAAGGCCAACCAGAATATTAGCCATATTATTCCAATTATTAGAATTCCTGAACCAACATTTGTTAATCTTCCTAACTTCATTGATGATCAACTTATGTTTTTGTGAATAGGATTTTATAGTTTTTTACCTATTAACCTACCACGTCCAACTTTCCCCTCGTCAGCTGCTTTTACCCAAAGATTAAGCCCGCCATCAGCAATCTTAAACATATCTTCCCCATATTTTTGTACTATTCCATCTTTTAATTCGGTTCTAAGCATATCTTGGTAAATGTGGCAATGATTGGCAAAATCTTCACTCAAGTCCTCTTTCTCAATGACTTCGAATCCGGTTTTCTTCAATATTTTTTCGTATCCATCTAAGGTTTCCATGTACGGGAATGCCATGAAACTATTAAGATCATCCCATTCTTTTTCCGTCATGTTGCCTACTTGGAGCCAGTCCGTGAATGCGATAATTCCATTGGGTTTAATAACCCTATGAGCTTCGCTTATCAACCTGTCCTTATCGGTTATATAACACCAGGCATCTTGACCCCAAACTATGTCAAACGAGTTTTCTTTAAATGGCATATCCAAAGCATTACCTAATTTATAATCTATAAGATTAGCTAAACCCGCCTTTTCTGTTCTTTTAATAGCTTCATTTATCATAGTTGTTGTTGCATCTAATCCTGTAACTTTACAGCCCCATTTATTTGCCAAATGTCTAGCTGATCCTCCTAAAGCACTACAAACATCCAATACAATCTTTTCTTTGGTTATTTGCACCTTTTCAGCAAGAATATCCGTTTCTTTCTCTCCACCTACATGGATCTGTTCTCCCATCAACATTTCCCAAAGAATCCCAACAGGACCATCATAGACCTCGTTAACGTCAGCGATTGTAAAGTCAAGTTTCTTACCTTTTTCGATATTCGACAAATGATTCACCCAAATTCTATTGTTTATTTTTGGGATTTATATAGCATTTGGGATCTTCTGCGAAGAGATCTCCTGTCTCAATATACGCTGTTGCTCTACAGCCCCAGCAGACTGAATTATGTTCGCAACTACTACAATGCCCTGGTAAGTTCTTTGTATCTCTCAAATGAGCGAAAAGCAATTCTTTCTTATGTTTTTTTACTATGTATTCCAAAGGATTTGTCTTAATGTTTCCAAAACCCTTTCTGATAACAGAGCATGGAGTCACTTCCCCATCGACAGTTACGCAGATCATGCCTCCACAATAGAACTTATTTGTATCCATACTGCTTATCGACAGTTCTGAGTCAGGATAGTTTATGTTATCTCTAGCTAAGCAAACTCTTTTAACGTCATTAATAGTAGGTTCCCAATCAGAGTGTTCCTCAGCTAGGCCTTCCATACACATTTGTGTTAAGCAGGTTCGCATTCCCTTTTTATCATAAAAATATTTTATCGTTTTATCAGCATCTTCTGATACCAATTTTGTAAAGGTAATACAATTGATCATTTGTTCTGGATTTTTTCCTAGAGATTGAACATTGTCCACACCTTTCAAGATGGATGCTACCTTTCTTTTAGGATCTCCAGTATGTAGTTTTCTATAGATCTCTTCATCTAAGCTATCAAGATGAACAGAGATGAAACCGCCTTCCGTCACTTCTACTGCCTTTTTAGCCACATCTATATTCTCTAAAGGTATGCCACTTGTCCAGATGGTGTTTTTCAGATTCTTGCTTTTTGCGTAACTCATTAACTCATACCAATCACTTCTAAGAAGTGGATCACCACCTAACCAGTCAATCATCCGGATATCCATCTTTAAAGCGGAATCAATGACCTTGATTATATCCTCCGATGATAGTTCTTTCATCGGTTTATCAGTGGATGAAGCATAACAGTAGAGACAACCTTGAGGACAAGCAAGATTTGCTTCAATCTGTAAACTATAGACTTTACATTTCCTAAAATACTCTATCTCTTCAGCGTAGTCGGGATGGAAACAACCGAAGGTAAAAACGGTATCTTCTTTCAATCCTTGTAGCACTCGATTAATGTGAAATAAGATTATGTTAATATCCAGAGAAATTTTCTCTTATTATATTATCTTTGTTGACACCTATGTTAAGGATGAGATCTCCTATGACTTTGACCATACCTGGAGGTCCGCTACAGTAAAAAATGTTGTCAGCATAATCTGGAATCTCTTTTTTTATCATTGATTCATCAATATGACCTTTATACCCGCTCCATCCCTCAACAGTTTCTGATAAAGTGTGAACCACCTTTAAATTTGAATTCTCTTTTTGCATAATATCAAGTTCATCTTTGAATGCAATATCTGCCTCAGAACGATTGCCATATATAAGTGTGATTTTTGTTTTAAGACGTTTATCTGTACAATATTTGATCATGCTTCTAAAAGGGGTTATCCCAATACCTCCAGAAAGCATGCTGATCTTTTCAGCACCAACCTTGAGTAAAAATTCACCAAATGGCCCATTCAATTTAACGGTATCGCCTTTTTTCAATCCTATTAATGCATTTTTGAATTCAGAGTCCCTTAATCTGGTTGTGAATTCCAAGTAGCCAATCTCAGTTGGGCTGTTGGAAAATGAGAAATGATGAACTAAAGTGTTATCTCCTTCTTTAATTGTTATGATAAAATATTGACCTGCTTCAAATTGAAGATTTACTGGGTTGCTAAATCTGAAACTTGAGATGTTGTCAGTCCTGGGAATGGTTTCCAATAATTCTGCTTCAAAAGCTGGCATAGATTCAAACCATACTTCTGAATTCTCTCAATAAAAAGAGAGGTGAATTTTAGATCTTCTTAAACCGTTCTTTAGGTGAGCTACATACTGGGCAAACGTCTGGGGCTTCTTTTGCCGTGTAACCGCAAGTTTGGCACACAAATAAATCAGAATCAGGCAAGTCTTTGCCAAACTCAACAGCTTCTATAGCTTCTTGATATAATTTTGCATGTACCTCTTCAACTTTGTTCGCATAATCAAATGTTAATTTAGCATCAGCACGATTCTCTTCTTCCGCATTTGTTATAAAATCTGGATACATTTCCTTGAACTCATGCGTTTCCCCATCTTTAGCCACTTTGAGATTTTCAATCGTAGATCCGACCTCTTTTAGTGTCCTTAAATGATTGAGTGCGTGTACAGTCTCTGCATCAGCTGCAGCTTTGAACAGTTTTGCAACCTGAGAAAATCCTTCTTGCTCGGCTTTTATGGAAAAAGCTGTATACTTTCTATTAGCTTGTGACTCTCCTGCAAAAGCAGCTTTAAGATTATCATCTGTTTTCATAATTTAATCACCAAATTGTTCGCATGCTTCTTATCATAACTTCGTTATATATTAAATTTAATTCAGATAATACTACACATTAAATTCTTATTGCCTTTTGAATAATTATATTGAGTTATGCATAAAGCACTTTATTTACAGGATAGTTACCTCAAAGAATGCGGTGCAACAATTCTTTCTGTTAAGGATGATAAATACATAATTCTAGATCAGACTATCTTTCATCCAAAAGGTGGAGGCCAACCTTGGGATACTGGTAAGATTATTAGTGGAAGCGAAAATTATAATGTAGTTTATGTTGGGAAATTTAGTGGGGATATTTCACATGAAGTAGATCGGCCTGGATTGAAAGCAGGAGATGAAGTTCATTGTGAATTGGATTGGGAGCGCAGATATAGGCTAATGCGTAGTCATACAGCTGCTCATACTTTAGCAACCATATTAATGAATGAAACCGGAGCATTGATAACTGGCAACCAGTTGGAAGTTGATAAAATCAGGTTCGATTTTAGCCTTGAAAAACTCGATCGTGAAGCTTTAGAGACTTACATTCACAAAGCCAATGAACTCTTTAAACAAGATATCCCAGTTAACTGGTATGAATTACCTAGAGAAGAGGCAATGAAAATACCAGGAGTTGTTAAATTAGCAAAGGCTTTACCACCTAATGTTTCCTCTTTAAGGATAGTGGAGATCGAAGGATTTGATAAGCAAGCTGATGCGGGTACCCATGTCAAGAATTTAAAGGAAATAGGTGCTATAGAGATGATAAAGGCAGAGAATAAAGGTAAAAATAACCGCAGAATTTATTTTAAACTAGTTGATTAGAAGCTAAAGCTTGCGTTTAAGATGAATGGGACAAAGGCAATAGCGCATAATACTAGGTTGAAATTCTTACTAGTAATAGAAGCATTATTTTATGGCGTATCTTCAGCTTTAACAACAGGTTTACTCTTTGTTTACATAGTCTCTATAGGAGCAGGCATTGAAGGCATATCCGTAGTTGTTGGAGTATCAGGACTAATCAAGCTGTTTACTCACATTCTACTTTACAAATATCCTAATTTTCTTATTACAAAGATCAGAGCTAACTTCGTCCTTAATCATGGATTGGACCGGTTTTTCTTTATCTTCATTCCACTCACTCAAAATTATTTTGTAATAGCATTAATCTACTCTGTTGCTGCCGCCACACCTACAACAGCCTTTATGAATCTTGCAATTCTAGGATCGTTTTCAGGGAAAGAAATAAAAGACGTTACAGCTAAACGAGCAGCCACTATTGGCGTATCAAGTATTATAGGCTATGGTATTGCCATAATTCTTCTAGCATTTCTACCTCCTGAGACAAAGTTCTTTTATATCTATATATTGGGTGTTCTGATTGGTTTAATGGCTACTTCAACAATTTCATTGATGAACCTATCTCATCTTGAGAAATTAGAGATTCCTCAGAATATTGAACATCCTGAGAAACTATTTTCTACTTCTGCTTATATGGTCGCTATCCTTGCGGGTGGAAACCTTCTATCGATGGTTTGGATTCCTTATGTTATGAATCATTTGAAAGGTCCAGATTATTTGGCTGTAACAATGAATCTTGTGATTACATTGACAAGCATCTTTGCATCCCTTATATGCAAAGGATGGTCCTTTAAAACTCTAAGATACAACGTAGGTCTGGATTCGGCAACTCCATTACTGGCTTTAGCCACTCCTATAGCATTGATTCATCCGATGCTTTCCGCAATTTCTTCATTCACTTTTACTGGTTCGAACTTCATAGCAAGTTTCTTATTTGGGGGTTATAAGAAATGGCTTGGTGCAATTAGACCGAGTATCTTGATGGCAGTCATCTTATGTATTGCAAATATTTTAGTGGCGCCGATTGGCATCTTCATTAAAGAGGAATACTTCCTTTTATTCATGTTTGCTTTTGGAATAAAATTGGTCGCATTTATACTCGCTTCAACAACAATGCCTGAAGTGGCAATTCTACCTGAAGATATTGCAAGAACTTATTCGTTTACTTTATACAATAAAAGTATAATGGGATACAATATCTCAGTTGAGATATCGAGAGATACTATTATGCTGACTCTGAGATTGGTTGGCTTTTCTCTAGTCATGTTGTTCATTTATTTCATTTACAGAATCCTGTTTCTTATGATCTCCTAGCAAAATAATTTTATACGCAAGTAATCTTTCTTTTTATTTATGAGCCAGGAAACTCCATCTGTTTTTCTAGAAGAAGCATTGCAGGAAATAGCATATGATATTATAGCTTCTCTACCAAAGATAATTTTAGCATTAATCGTCATTATAATAGCGTTCCTCATAATCAGATTCGTAAATGTATTAATTGGTAGAATTCTGAAGTTAGTAGATCTAGATGGCACGTTAAAGAAAATAGGGAAGATTGACCTTCCATTCTCTATAAATAATTTTATAATTTTACTCATCGATGTAGGTATATTGCTTATTGCTCTTTTTGGATTAACTAACTTCCTCTTAGATCCTTTACAATTGTCAATAGTAAAGGAAGCTTTTCAATATTCAAGTCGGATCCTTAGTAGTTTATTTGTTATTATCATAATTTTCTTCTTGTATAACATACTTATTGGAAAAGTAACTACTAAAACCAGAATGAGAGGGTACATCATGTTTATTATCATCATTCTGATAACAATGATGATATTCGATTTGGCTAATCTTACTCCCTTGACAAAGGGAGAAGTTCAGAGGGGATTATCATTAGGATTGAGTATGACCATAGGAGTATTTGCTATTTGGTTCTTTTTCCATGGTTATTTAGATAGAATGGTTAGCCAGAAAAAATCTAAATGATGGGTCTCATTCTTAGGATATTAATTCCTTTAATAAATGCCTTACATCTTCAGGAGACTCAATTGTGTATTTAGCTTGAGAGGGCCCTAATCTCACCTTAATGGAATAAGCTATATCTGGAAGAGCAGCAAATACATCTTCGTCTGTTTGATCATCACCAATAGCCAATATGAAATCCCATTTCTTTTTTGAAATGAAACGAGCTGCGGCTTGCCCTTTATTTGCATTTAAATTCTTGACTTCTATAACCTTGCTTCCTTCCAAGACTCCAACATCAAGATTTGTAGTTATATGTAATAGATCGTCTCTAAGTTCTCTTGCTCTAACTGAAGCTAATTCAGGATCTGCTTTTCGATAATGCCAAACAAGGGAATAATCTTTCTCTTCAATAAGAGAGCCAGGCGTTCTATCAACATATAATTCAAGCAATGGATGTATCTCTTCTTTCCAATCATCTCTTAAAGGCTCAATCATTTCCCACGAACTTTTTTTACTCTTGATCCAGACACCATGTTCCGCTATTAGATTTATGTCTAATTTCTTGAATACCCTTCCTAGAGAATTTTTATCTCGTCCACTCACAATTATGACTTCGTTATTTGATTCACTGATAAGTCCCTTAAGCAATCTTGATAATTCTCTATCTGGTTTAATTTTGGTTGGTTTACTTGTAAACGATACTAAGGTACCATCGTAGTCTAACAAAAACAGTCTATTTTTACTTCTCCTATAATCATCCACTATTTGCTTCATGCTGTTGGAAGTAAGTCTCTTTGAGGTTAATTCTCTTTGGGTTTTCTTTATAGATTTAAGGCCTTCAATAAAATCTTTTGCCCATCGTTCAACATTATAGCGCCGAAGTCTTTTCTGCATCGTTCTATTCCTTGAAATTTGCTCGCTTTTTGACATCTTTAAAGCGTCTACTAGTGCTGAAGCAATAGATTCAATATTGTTTGGGTTTACTATAATTGCTTCTCCCAGTTCTTTTGCAGCTCCCGCCATTCCGCTTAATATTAAAACTCCTAGACCATTTGCTTTTGTGGCTATGAACTCCTTTGATATAAGGTTCATTCCATCTCTGAGCGGAGTTACGAGAGCGACATCAGCAATGCTATATAGAGCGGATACGGAATCATCATCTAAATATCGATTAATATACCAAATTGGCACCCATCCCATAGTGCCGTATTTTCCATTAATTCTTCCAACGATCTCGTCAATCTCTTTTTTCATCAGCTTATATTGATCTACATCCATTCTTGAAGGAGAAGCAACAAGAATTAGAGTTACCTTCTCTATGAACTCAGGATTCTCTGCTAAGAAATAATCAAAAGATTTTAACCTTTGAGAAAGACCTTTTGTGTAATCTAGTCTATCCATCGAAAGAATTATCTTACGATCACCGAGCTTTCTTTTGAATTTTCTGATCTCCTTTTGTACTTTGGGATTTTTCGTAGCGCTCGCAAATCGGTTGTATTCTATCCCCATTGGAAAGATGTCTGCTTTTATTATTCTATTTCCAATGTTTATCTGACCAAAGGTTGAATCATAACCCGAAATAAAACGTAGACTGTTCAGAAAATGTCTTGCATAATCATATGTATGAAATCCAATAAGATCTGCTCCTAAAAGTCCTTCAATTATTTCCTCTCGCCATGGCAGTAGACGGAATAATTCAGATGAAGGAAAGGGAATGTGAAGAAAAAATCCAATTGTAGCATCGGGAAGCTTCTCTCTCAACAATCTTGGCAGTAACATTAATTGATAATCATGGACCCAGATTATATCGTCCTTTTTTAGAACTTGAATCACTGCATCGCAAAAAGCCTCATTTACATCCTTGTAAGATTTCCAAAATTTTTCTTCATAAATTGTATATTGAGGAAAATATGAAAATAGAGGCCATATGGTTTTGTTACAAAAGCCTTGATAATAATTAGAAATATCATTTTGGGAGAGGAAAACAGGATAACAATTCTTAGAAACCAATCTTTTCTTAATCTTTTCAAGTTCTTTCTGATTTATTTCTTCTAATGCCATTCCTGGCCATCCGATCCAAAAGCTCTGATTTGATTTATAAAATGAACCTAAACCAGTTGCTAACCCACCTATGCTTTTTTGAAATCGTATCGTATCTTTTTTTCTTACAATATTGAATGGCAATCTGTTTGAAATCGTCAGCAAACGAGACATATCATTAACCTAATTTAGCAATCATCAAGTCTTCTATGGAATAATAAGATAATAATTATTATATGAATTTCCGTGGGCCCTTCATTAAGCTTCTTTTGGAATCAATAGAAATATATTAAGGCAAAACTGCTCAATATTGAAAAATCAATTACTTTGAGATTAATGCTCATGAAATATTGGATAAATAGAGGAATGCAGTTCGGTTGGTTGAAAGTAAATCAATAGTACAATATGCTGATATCATAGGACAGGACTCGGTAAATGAGATCATAGAAATAGCTGAAACTCTAAAGGACACATCTTTAATTCACATAAATTCTACAAAGATTGGTGGCGGAGTTGCAGAGATTTTACAGAATTTAATTCCTTTAGCCAGCTCTATTGGATTCGATATGAGATGGCAAGTTATGAAAGGCGCTCCTGAATTTTTTGATGTTACAAAAAGTTTTCACAACGCTCTTCAGGGGATGGATTTGCCGTTAACCGAATCTATGAAGGATATATACTTCAAATACAACAGGGAATTCGCTGATTCAATGGACTTGGACTCAGATTTGCTAGTAGTCCACGATCCACAACCAGCACCATTAATAGAAATGTTAAAAGATAGAAAAAAAATCCTATGGCGTTGTCATATCGATTTAACTAATGCAAATTTAACTTACTGGAATTTTATCCAAAAAATCATTACTAAATACGACGCACTTATTTTTTCATTAGATAAATATGTCCACAAAGATGTCAGTGAAAAAAGAATATATTTTGTTCCCCCATCTATTGATCCACTTTCAGATAAGAACAAATCCTTACCCCCTGAGACTATTCTTAAAACACTTCAGAAATTTGATATAGACTCTGAGAAACCAATAGTTACTCAAATATCGCGATTTGATTATTGGAAGGATCCTCTAGGTGTAATAGAATCCTATAAATTAGTTAAAATGAAGGTACCTGATTCTCAACTCATTTTAATTGGAAACATGGCCCACGATGATCCTGAAGGTCAGGAATGGTTTGAAAAAACATCAAGAAAAGCTGAAGAAGTCGAAGATGTGCACATGCTATTAAACCTTGACGATTTAGAAGTCAATTCCTTTCAAAGAGCTTCTGATGTTGTGATTCAAAAATCTATCAGAGAGGGTTTTGGCTTAACTGTAACTGAGGCTCTGTGGAAAGGAACTCCAGTCGTAGGAACAAAAGTTGGTGGAATACCTCTTCAAGTGATAGATGGTCTAACAGGTTTTCTAGTCAGTGATATTCGAGAAGCAGCAGATAGAATTGTTCAACTTCTAAAGAAACATAATCTGGCAAAAGTCTTAGGATTGCAAGGAAGAGAGCATATAAAAAGGAATTTTCTAATTACCCGACATCTGAAAGATTATATGGAAATTCAAACGGAATTGATTAAATCTAAATTCTAATATATATTGGATATGGCGCGCGCACTAAAAAAAGTTTGCATGAGCTAATATCTAGCATACTGTAAAATTCTTACATAAATATTCTTTTATTAATGGTAATAATTGATTTTATTTATGCCAGTTAAAAAAAAGAATCAAAATATCAAAGATGATATGTCCAATAATATAGCATCTAAAAAACACAGAGACCTTCATGTCAAGGAAGAAGTTGTGAAAGTAGGAAAGCGGTTTAATATAGTAAGAACTTTCATGACAAAAAGCGGTGTTATTGTTTCCAGAACAGTATCACCCATAATGTCTAAGTTTGAAGGAAAAGATGCTGCGCAAGTTTTCATTGGATCTTTACTGTTATCTACTCCTTTCATGGTAACAGAGGAAGTTTGGAGCCTAGGTAAGGAACTTTCAATAGTTAGTGCTATTGCACTAGTTATCCTTTCATTAATTAGCTTAATAGTACTTATTTATTATACACGCTATCAAGCAGTCAGAACAACAGATGGAAGAATACCGAAAGTAGAATTCATAAAAAGAATTTTTGGTAGCTATTTTTTAACTCTGGTCATTGTGGCTACACTACTAACAATAATCGGAAAAGCACCTTGGCTTATTGATTATATAACTGCTTTAAAAAGAACAATACTGATAGGATTACCTGCTTCTTTGGGAGGAGCGGCTGCTGACCTACTAAAATAATACTTAGAAAGTAGATGCTTACTATGTTTTAAATAAGGAAACCACACCAAAATTTAAACATCAATTTCAACTAAATTATATTATATGATAAGAAAATTAATCAGCTTTTTTTCTTTAATGGCAATCTCTTTCTTGTTGTGGTTTACCAATTCCAGATATCCACATATATTATTCCAAAAAGCACTACAGACATTTCTGGTCTTAGTAATTATTTATTTCATTTTTTCTATCGTACTGGAAGAGATAATAATTAAGAAGATAAAGGAATCCAAAACCAGATATTCTTTTAAAAGGACTATTTCGATACTTGAACTAGTGGTTTTAGCAATCATAATAATTACTATATGGGTAGAAAACGTAGAGGCACTTGTTGTCTCTTATGGTCTGATAGGAGCAGGCGTTGCAATCGCTTTACAAGATTTTTTTAAAAATTTTGTAGGTGGAATTGTAGTATTTTTAACAGGAATTTATCGTGTAGGCGATAGGATTGAGATGGACTCAAATTACGGTGATGTAATGGATATCGGGATTCTTTATACAACACTCATGGAAACAAGGGAATGGGTTTCAGGAGAGCAGGCGACAGGAAGACTCAAGATAATCCCAAATGGGCAGGTTCTATCTAAAATAATTAACAACTACACTAAGGATCATGACTTCATTTGGGATGAGATGAGCATTCCAATAACATACGACAGCGATTCAAATGAAGCTATCAATAGAATTTTAAGTATAGTAAAAAATGAAACAAAGGAAATCACAATACAAGCAGAAAAAGAAATTGCAAAAATTGGAGAAAAATATTATTTGCCTAAAAGGGATGTGGAACCGGCTATTTACCTTACACTAACAGATAATTGGATAGCATTTAACATAAGATATGTTACTAAAGTGAGAGAAAGAAGATTTCTACGCAATAAATTAAGTCGAATGATCCTTGATGAGATTCAAAAGTCCAAAAAGATAAAGATAGCTTCTTCAACTTTGGACATTATTGGTTTGCCAGAATTAAAAATTAAACAGAAAAAAAATATCTAAGTTCACAACATATAATATTTTGACTTAAACCAAAATCCAAACATCTTAACTCTCAAATATGTTAATCAGTTTTTAATAAAACATATTAGTTATCTAAGTTTATTATGAAATTATTGTTGGATTAAAATTTGTAAGGAAAGAAAAAATGAGATACATAATATATATTGTAATTACGGTATTGATCATATTGTTAATCCTAAGTGGCTACTTAGCTTTTATTAGCAGTTTAACTGAATTAGGACCAGTCATAGAGAGTTTTTCCGCAGCCTTTGGCAAACTGATTGGTGGATTAATAATGATGATTTCAGGATTCTCCTTAATTGGAATATTAATCCATTATTATATTCTAAAAAGACGCTCAAACTGAGAAATTGAATTTAAAATCTTTATTGCTGTCAATTCAAAACGTTAGTAAGAAGTGTATACTAAGGAAGGAACAAAATGCAAGCGCTTGCGCTTTTTACGGAATGAATTTCAGAAATATACCAGAGCTTGAATGGTGATTTGGTTACTAAATAATTCTATTGATAATGAATATAATAGGCAGATCAATGTTATTTTATTTCAGAATTAGAAAATTGTTATAAGAGTTAAAGAACATATATTAACAAAATTGAAAATATCAAAAGGAAACAAAAATGGAAAGAAAGGTTGATAAAAAAAGTCAGCCTCTATTTGTAAGGGATATATACAATTCTGCAAGGATGAATTCGTTAATAGTCGATGAAAACGAAACATTGAAAGAAACTGTAATAAAATTTGCAGAACGACCAGAGCTCAAGGGTATCTTCATCTTAGATAAAAGTAAGAAGCTTAAAGGCGTCGTAACGCGCATTGATCTCTTGAATCTAGTTAAAATAAAAATAGGGAAAGATTTAGGAGAGGTTCCGATGCGCACATTACATATAAGAGAACTAAAAGAAGTCAAAACCAAAGATATTGCTAGCGTATACAGTAAAGCGGCTTTTGTCAAATTAGAAGATCCTTTAGAGAAAGCGTTAAGATTAATGATTGATATGGACCTTATAGCCATTCCAATTGTTGATGATGATAATAATATAATTGGCGATCTTAAACTTTCAGATATATTATTGAAATTTTATGCGACATCAGAAAAATAATCACTATAAATTATTGAATTAGTTCAAAAATACATATTAATTAAGCGCACTCTAAACTAAAAAAATATTGAATGAACTTGACTAATTAATAAAAGTCAATTCCAGAAAAAATATATTGTGAATAGATGAAAATATTTGCCTAAAAAAGATAATATTCGTATAAGAGATATCTTTGAACCAAAAGATATGCACACTCTTCTAGTATATGAAAAGGATACAATAAGAAATGCGATTAGGCATTTTGCAGAAGATCCATGTTGTGGAGGCATATTTATTATTGACAAGGATAAGCGGTTCAGAGGTGTAATAACAAGATACGATTTATTGACTTGGGCAAAATTCAAAATCGGAGCAGGGATAGAATCCGATGCAATATCGATACAAGAGATCCATAAATATGCACATTCCACCAAAATTAAAGAGTTCATTGAGAAATATAGCGATCGATTATGCCTAACTCTAGATAATTCACTTTTAGATGCACTAAACATGATGTTATCAGAAGATCTAATAACAGTGCCTGTTGTCGATGAAAAGGGAAAAATACTTGGGGATTTGAAATTATCTAATGTTTTAACTAAGATACTTAAAATGAAGAGAGATTAGACAGGTATTTTTATAGTTTTAGTTCTTAGCCTAATATAGATATATATCGTATTGATTTTTTTATTGTATTATTATTAGTTGCAAGGTGTTTTTTCTGGTGTATGTGTATACAGAGCATGCACTAAAAAATGGATTAGTTTTTTTCTAAAATGATTATCAATTAAAATTTTGATAGTTGTAAAAATGTCAGAAGAAACAAAAAGATTTAGTTGTTTGAAATGCGATGGATATTTTGACGCATATCCTCCAGATGATATGTATGTAATAGCAAGCATTAAGAAAAGAGAGGGAGAATGTGATTTTATCGAAAGGAAATACAAATGCACCAATTATAATGAAAAAATATAATTTATTGGTACTAGCCAATTATGGGTTTTAGAAATAAAAAGTATAGAACAGAGGTAAATAGCGTTTAGTAATCATTCATTCTATTGATTCCACTATTATCAATATCTAAAACAGATCTCATTTTCTATACCTAAATTTGGAAAATTGGATTCACACATACGGTTACAGTTATTGTGAGAATTATTTTTAAGATAGCCTTTCATAAGGATCTATATAGATTATGGGGGAACGTAGTCATTAGATTTCCCTTGTATTATATTATTGTTATCGTATTTTCGGATCATTAATGATCTGGTCATCTGTTTCTTAACATTTATTACCTAACCAGACAATCGATTCCCCCCAAATATTTATCATAGGAGGTGTTAAACCAATTTGAGTGAAGAAAAGAAATCAAGAATTGAAGAATTAGAAACAAAAATGGAAGATATTAAGAAATTAGTAAAGGAATATAGAGGCGATTTTGAGGAGATAATGAAGCGTAGACCTACAGAAACAGCTGGCATAATTTTTATTGCAGGATTAGTATTGGGGTTGTTATTAGGGGCATCAGCTTCTAGACGTTAATCAGATGTTAGGAAGGTAGGATACAAATAGCGCATGCGCTACATCACATTGATGAAATTCCAAATAGGTGAATCAACGGAAACGTTCAATTGTTCGCGTGTTGAATCGTTTGTTTTAGTCCACATCTTTGGCGTCTTTCCACATTGAATGCAATCAACTGGTACAGTCCATCCAGTCTTTTTATGTCTATACCCCTGAGACCCATCATTTGCTGAATCCCAGCGTTCATAACTGCTTTTAGGAATTATCTGGACATAATCATAATCTTGAAAATCAAAAGATGGAGCATTATCCCTAAATTTTCTAATAGATTCAAAAAAACAATCTTCCTTTGTATGGCAATGATTAATGAAAGCCTCATTTATTCTATGACACATGAATTCCATACTATTTTGCTCCCTCATCGAAATACTACCCTTACTCGCTTCTGTTGAATATCAATCATATAAAAGGTTTTATCACTAACTCGTTTAGTATTGATTTGTAGATTCATTATAATGCAATAAAGGAGTGAATGGAGTCGTGAAAATTGGTATGATGGCAGCTTGGAATCAGACTTCAGGCGTCTCTATACATTCTGAGCTAGTAGGAAGAGAATGGGTGAAGCAGGGTCATAATCTAAAAATATACTCTTTTATAGAGAACGATTTCCATGGCCGTTCTCTCATAGGTCAAGATGAAAATTATGTCATTCGTTGCTTTGGAACTCGACAACTTACTAATTTTCTAGATCCCGTTCCATTTCTGGAAAGCGACCATGATATATTCGTTGCTCAAGACATAAACATGGTTCCAATGGATAAGTTGCAAAAGATATTTCATCTTATTAAAAGAAAGAGTAAAACTGTTCATATAGTTCATGAGAACAGATCATCAAGAGATCCTTCTTTCTATCAACATGATTGGGATGCTTTGGTTTGCTTTGATGATCGGTTTAAAGACTTTCTTTCCAGGATCTATTCATCGGATTTTATTCACACTATTCCCTTCCCACAAGCTAAATGGGATCCTGGAAATAAGATCGATGCTAGGAAAGAGCTTGATCTACCTTTGGAAGAAAAGATAGTTTTTATTTTTGGGCAGAAATGGCAACATCTTCAAGAAGAAGAACTGCAGGCCTTGAGGGAATTAAGTAAGAATTACGATCTATTAGTACTAATCATTAGCGAAACACAAAGAATATCCGATTTAAATCTTTCGGGATGTAAATGTCTTTTTAAGAAAGAAGTATTGGAAAGAGATGAGCTCTACAAATATTTGCATGCAAGCGACGCATGGCTTTTTCCCAAAAGGCCAATGGATAACTTTGCTGTATTATCGAGTACAATTCATTTCGCCATGGGATCTGGATGTGTGGCTGTGGCCAGAGACTCCAACTTCTTATATGAAGTGAGAGATTCAGTCCTCCACTATAATGATAAAGAAGAGTTTAAGAACTGTTTAATAGAAGCTTTCGAACAGGGAGATAGTTGGGAGAAAGCTAGAGGAGAAGCAAAAAATTGGACTGAAAAGCATGGAAGTGAAAAAATTGCAAGTATGTTCATAGACCTTTTCGAATCACTTCTTTAGATACCCAAATAACTCAATGAATCTTTCAGCAACTCTTTCAGAAGAATTGTTGAGTACATAATTTTCGGCTTTTCTAATCACGTTTTTATATTTCTCATGTTGCTCACAGACTTCGATTAAGCATTCTCCAAATTCTCTTCTATTTCTAAATACAAGGACTTCATCTTGAAGAGTTTCTATTGCATTTGATTCTCTGGCAATTATTGGGCAGCCTGATCCTAAACATTGGAAGACTGTGCTCGATACTACAACATGAGGTTGGGAAGGTTTATTGAAGATCAATGCATCACAAGAATGCAGGTAGTCATATAATTGGGAGATGGTTAAGATCTCTTCCCTAATATCAATATCGCCTATTCGGGAGTATAGACGAGCTTCCATTAAGGCCTCTTTATCTCCACTGACAACCAGAATGAGTAATGGATAATTAGAACTGTATTTTAGTATCCAAGGTATCGTTTTGATTCCGGTTCTAGCTGCTTGTCCAAATATAAGTAAGATCTTCTTCTCGATAGGTAACTTTAATCTCTTCCTAGCTGCTTTCTTATCCCCTATAGTCAATGGATGACATGGATAGGAAATTTGGTGTAATAATCCAGCTGGATATGCTTTTTTAAGGAAATCGAGATATCTTTGATCGAACCCCACAACAGCATCCCAATTGAATTGATAAAAAGAGGGATCCTCTGATAATCTCCCATCATGTATTATATTTATAGTCTTGGCTTTTTTCCTTATCCAATGAAAGAGATTTCCCAAAGGATCTTGAGGCAACATGCCTAGATCTTCAACAATAAAAAAATCATAATCTTCTTTAAGAAAAGGAATTGGATTCAATTTAACTTTGGGATCTGTTGAAGTAGTGAAACAACGATTTACATAATCTTCATCCTTATTTGTGATTGCAGTGCCGTGTATACTATTCTCAAAAAAGGTGAAAACAGATAGCTGATGGCCCGCTTTCACCCATTCTCTGCCAATGAGTTCCGCGTGTATGGAAGCACCTGAGTCGGTATTCCATGCACCCATTAGACCGATCTTTAAAGCATTGCACCTCAATTGAATTGACAAATCAAAGTTATTTCGATTTATACACTCATTAACTGCGAGTAAAAATCGAGAAACAATTATAGATTTAGTATTTATGACCTTTTATTTAATAAACAATTACTATCAACATTTACCTCATATAGAGGTGTTCAAGTTATATCTGTCTGGGTCTAATTAATTATATGATGATTTTAGAATGAGTGGGGTATTTGAGCGTTATAAAGGGAATCCTGTACTATCACCTAATCCAAGAAATTTATGGGAATCATATATGGTCTTCAATTCAGCCGCTATATATCTGGGAGGCAAAATCCATCTCTTATATAGAGCAAGGGGGAAGAAAGGTGGTATTTCTAGATTAGGTTATGCTTCAACTAAGGATGGCTTTCATATAAATGAGAGGTTAGATAAACCAGTATTTGAACCTGAACCTGGGAATACATTGGATTGCCTTGGCTGTGAAGACCCAAGACTAACAAAAATTAAAGATAGAATATACCTAAATTATACGGCTTATGGAAGAATACCTTTTATGGTACCTCCAATCAGCACCATACAGTTAGCGATTACTTCTATTTCGAGTCAAGATTTTCTTTCAAAGAATTGGATATGGGGAACAAGACATTATCCATTTCCCAGAGTGGATAACAAAGATGCTTTCATCTTCCCGGAAAGGATAAATGGACGGTGGATTATGTATCATCGGATTCCTCCCAACATATGGATTGCTTACTCTGATGACCTAGTGAATTGGGGGGATACAAATATTATAATGTGTCCTAAAGAGGATTGGGAATACTATAAAATTGGTGGTGGTGCTCCTCCAATTAAAACAGAAGAGGGGTGGCTCATAATATATCATGGAGCAGATAAGGAATGGAACTATAGACTTGGAGCTGCAGTAGTAGATCTAGAAAATCCACATAAGATATTAAAGAGAGGAAAAGAACCGATCTTAGAACCCGAGGAAGAATTTGAAGTTGAAGGGGATGTGCCTAATGTGGTCTTCACTTGTGGAGCAATTCTCAAAGATGAAAAAGTATTTCTGTACTATGGTGGGGCAGACACTGTGACTTGTGTGGCAACTGCTGAACTTGATGAGTTGCTCGATAGTCTGGATAAGATCTGAAAAAAGTATATTAATACTTGTGCTGAGAAAGTAGCGATATTATATTTTTGAATATTGTGCTTACTATACTAATTGAAGAATAATAAAACAGTAAGCGTGCGCTTCTTAATAATGCCTAGTCCTAGAATGAAAAAGCATATATTAGTTTGCTGTAGAAGAAAATTTCCTGAAGAAGGTGTAAACAGAAAGTGAATGCAAAGATAGGTGAATGGGCTTTCATAATCTTCGTTACAATAGCGATTTTGGCAGGCTTAACAGCAGGCATAGTTGGTGGTGCTACGCTTGGATGGATTACGCTAGTTATGGTTATTCTAGGGATAATAATTGGCTTTACGACAATAACTACGAAAGAAGCTCCAACATTTCTAACAGCAGCCATAGCTCTTTTAGTTGCGAATGCTGGTGGAGTATTCCTAACAATAGATAAAATACTTGCTCCTCTAGGAACAATTATTAATGCCATAATGAGTAACATCGCCGCTTTTGTAGCTCCGGCAGCTATTATTCTTGCGATAAAAGCTATTGTGGGTATTGCAAGAGACTAAGTGAAATAATTAAACTCCCAACTTTTTTTATGCACTAAGGTACCGCGCGCGCCTTAAGCATCTGGTATATTTTGAGCACTGGGAACAGAATAAGCAGAAAGGAGATAATGCTTCTGTGCATCATATATGTTGTATTTATTCTTTATCAAGCTGGATTATTCATATTTTTTCAGTGTTCCTTAATTCTATCCATTTTATTACATTCTTTATTTAGTAATAAAATCGTGTTCTTGGAAGCACATTAACCAATATTGGTAAAGTATAGCCCATTATCCATACAGGCATTGAGTTTAGGCTTAAATCACATAATGAACAGATAATCATCTCTCCATACAGTCGAGAATCATGACGGCATATGGATCTTCCGCAAAGACGGCAAATGTATGTCGCTCGCAGATTAGGATGGTAAAAGCACATACCTGAAGGTATGACTCTAGTAACAGGTAAGGGAATTGCCTGCTCAATTACTTGGGGTTTGGCGAATGAAAATCCACAATTTGAACAGTAGCGTGCATCATCGTTGTTTTCATTATTACAGTTATTGCAAACCTTTACCATTATTTTCACTTTTATCGGTTATTTATTGCATACTTAAATCAAAAATTTAATCATTAATGCGTTTTAAAACTTATTAGCGTCCTGTCTTCACTATTTAAGATTCTAATTGTCTTTCTTATTTTTCCAAATATACTTCTCCAATCTATAAAGATAAATGATATAGAAGCAGAAATGCCAATTAAGTCTGCGAGAAGTCTTATATTTCCCATGGCAAAAAATCCGAACATAAATAAGATCTTATGTGAAGCATACATAAGCGATAGATATGATATTCCTCTCCCAACAGCAAAGCCTGAAATTATCGGCAATATTCTTACTCCTGAGATGCCTGATGAAATGAACAGGAAATTGGAGGGGAGCGGATTTACAGAATAGATAAACGTGCTAAAAAATAATCCCATCTTCTTATTATTGATAAAATTACCCATGTAACTGATGTTATCCAAACGATTTTTAGGAAGTATCTTACCAAAATATTTTGAATAGAGATATAGAACAAAACGTCCAGATACAGAACCTACCACTCCTGAGAATGCAAGAGCAATATAGTTCAACTCTGGATAGTTAATCTTGTAAAGCCCAAGTACAATCCATGTAGGAGGAGCGAAAGCTGGAATTACATTTACTATAAAGGCTATTAATATGACTTGGAAATGGATAAGAAAATCTTGAATGAACATGAAATATTCAACTATCTTTTTTATGCTTACTTTATGCTTACGCTTCCTTCCATGTTTTAAATATCGTAAGAACTTCCGTCCTTTCGATATTGGGTATTTTACGTATTTTGTTCGTAACTATTTCTCTTAGAGAAGAAGTATTTTTACTATAGATCTTAAGAATTAACTCGAACTCTCCATAGATTTCATGTAACTCTTTAACTTCCTCAATCTGCATCAGCTGATTTGTTACATCTTCCATATTCCCTGGATTAACGCTTATTAATACGTAGGCAGCAAACGGATCGTCAAATTTCGAATGATCGATGCTCACAGTAAATTTTTTGATAATACCCGCATTCTCAAGCTTCCTAACGCGTAAATGAACTGTGGCGTCCGAGATGCCTAATTCATCCCCAATTTCAGTGAATTTCTTCTTGGCATCTTTCTGAAGAATATTTATTATTCCTATGTCTGTTTCATCCAATTCTGACATTATTTATTCGCCTATATTTATTATTCCCAATAATTTAAGATTTTCTGATAAATTAAGCCTATTTATAAGATATCCAAAATAATAATAATGTTTATTAAGAACATCTTACCTTATCAATGACAAATCTAAGAGGTAATTAATGGTGAATAGAAAAAAAATTGTTGTTGGTGTTATAGGTTTAGTAGCAACCACGCTCATCGTTTCAGCTCTCATGAAAAGTAGAATGAAAGGTAAAATATCTAGAGGTGTATGAGATTGGTGGTTATGCCTGTTTACAATCCATGGGTAACGTATGTCCGGCCCATATATCCATTAGCATATCCTGCTGTATATTATCCGACCTACTACCCGCATTTCTATTATATCCTATGATATAGGAGAATGTGATGTTGCATTTCGAATATGACTACAAGCTTATTGATGCAATCAATAATCCAGGAAATTTTTGGATATGGTCGCTGGATAAATAAATTTCATAAAAGACATTTTTTTTACAATTTACTTCATACAATTTTCTTCTTTTGCAAATTTTCTTTACATAATTCTCTAAAGTGTACAAAATACTAGATAAGACATAGAATTGGAGGAAAAATTATGGTAAAGACTTGCTCACAATGTCAGCACGCGCTAAATAGGAATGACGCAACATTCTGCTCAAATTGCGGTGCTTCTTATTCAGCCCCTACAGTAAAACCTGCACCTTCTATAGGAGTTGTATGAATAGTGGCTCTTTCGACTGCCATGAGAGTCTCACCGCCAGGGATGTGTTACTACCATCCGAATTTAAGAGCATCATATGTCTGCAGTCGTTGCGGCCGTTCTATATGTCGTGATGATTCTCGATTCTATGGAGATCTAAATCTGTGTCCGCAGTGCCATGCAGGCGTTCATCCGGTTGCTGTGCCAAGAGTAAACAATCCACTACCACCAATGCTTACTGGATTCCTTCCACCGAAACCTCGGCCAGTTTGGGGTTTCATTTTAGCTTTATTATCAGGTATAGTAGCTATCATAGCCGGAGCCGGGGCTACAACGATCTTGTATGCAAACTTAGCTTTGGTACCAGCTTGGTTAGTTGATTATTGGATGGTCCCGCTAGGAATAGGCATACTCCTGGGGCTGGTTGTAGTACTGGGAGCTTTCCTGGTATGGCAGGGCTATTCCACTCTAGGCGGAATATTGGCATTCATATTCGCATTAGCCAATATATATCTGGCCATTCTAATTGTGGTTCCAGTGATGATGATGTATATACCGATCGCTATTGGAATAGTGGCTGTGGTCCTAGGCACAATTGCTGGATTCTTAGGAATACTATCAAAGTAGTTCAAGCTAACGTATTAAATGACTTTTTTTATTTTGGAAATATTTCAAAAAAAAATAACTAATTAATGGATTGAGAAAAAGTGGATTTAGTTGCGTAAAATCATAACTTTGCTATTTATTTTACTGATAATGCTACCAGTTTATATACCTAATGCAGTCACACAGGAAATTTCACGTTTAAGGACTGATAAGATAGTCGCTCCTCAGCGCGTTCTAGAAGGCAACACAGTCGAGGTCACAATCAAGCTTACTGGAGAAGGAAGTATTGCAAAGTCTGAAGTTGATGTTGTATTGATTCTTGATAGGTCTGGGAGCATGGGAGGCAGTAAAATTGCGGATGCCCAACAAGCAGCCAAAGGATTTCTGGACTTTACCAATGAGCTAGATAGAGTGAGTTTTATTTCATACTCCAAAGACATTCAGATTAGATCCGATCTGCTATTCATGAACAGCACTAACAAGGGGATATTAAGAGCCGAAATTGATAGCTACAAGATAAAGGCAGAAGGAACCACCAATATATATGATGCCATAGATACTGCAAATGAACTCCTCTTAAAGTCACCAAGGGAAAACGTGCTATTGGTGGAAATACTTCTCACGGACGGTCGTCATAATTATCCAGCCAAACCGGAAGGAGCGTTCGAGTCTTTAGCAAATTATGCAAAAGATAATGATATTGCTATATACACTGTTGGTTTAGGGAGTGACGTTAATCCCGATAGACTTGAGATGATTGCTAATGTCACCAGTGGCAAATATTACTTTGCTCCAACATCGGGTGAACTTGAAGGTATATTCGCAGAGATCGCCAAAAGCCTGGCAATAGCCGGTACTGAAATTGTGGTTTCAGAAACCATACCTTACTACTTATCTTATAACAATGACTCTTCAATAATTCCAGACGAGACAGATGAGAATTCAGATACTATTCTTAAATGGGATGTCGGTACTCTATGGATAGAAGATGAATGGAATGTCACCTATACCGCCCAAGCTGATAGAGCTGTAGATTTAAGCAATCAAGTAAGCCATACTCAGATAAAATATGTTACAGCAGAGGGAAATCCAGTCACAATAAATCTAGTACCTGGATTGGTTTTTCACGATATTGCGGTAACTCGCTTAACAGCTGAACCAGCGAGGGTAAATCAGGGAGACCTGTGCCAAATTACTGCAACTGTAGAAAGCAAAGGCATCGTTACAGATACTTTTAATGTAGAAATGCGATTGGATGATGCATTACTAAGTAGCCAAACATTGACCCTAGAACCAGAACAATCCAATGATGTAAGCCTTGCTTGGAATACGTCTGACACTCCGAAAGGAAAATACCAAATTGCGGTTACTGCTGACCCGAATGAAATAATTTGGGAGCAAGATAGATCTGATAACACAGCCGAAACCAATGTAGAAATTAGTACTGCTGGACTAAGTTTTATTTTCCTCACTTTATTCTTTCTGTTATTCTTAATATTGGCTTCATCTGTGGTTGCAGGTACTTATTACTCCAAACGTGCACAAAAGAGCATAATCAGTCCAGCCATTACAACTTGTCCTAGGTGTGGATCATCCTTGATTTACAACAGCCGAATAAGAAGATGGTATTGTGCAAGGTGTAGACGCACACTTTAGCAGTACATTATAAATAATTCTTATTTTATTGTCTGGCGTATTCAATGTGACTATTGTGTGGATTTTCGGATATTGGATGGATAAGAAAAATATTAACATCGTGATTTAAATTAGCGCGCCGTATCTTATAATTACTGAAACGTGCACTCAATTCATCTATGCTTCACTCTGATACCTCCTAGTCCAAAAGATTAAAGAGAGGTTTTCATTCAATCACGTGTTATGTGATTCATTCTTTAGGCTATTCGATTATCCATCGATTGGTTGCCTTGACTATTAAAAAGATTACGAAGGTTACGAAAAGAAATGTTATTAAAGCACTTGCAAAATGTCCAATCCGAAATGGTCCTACCACAATGTTCTCCCATTTATCTACTGGCACGACAAAAGTAAATATTGGCATGATCAAGGCATGAACAAAAGCCTCTGTCAATACACCGAGATAAGTTCCAAAAATGAAACCAACGGCAAGACCAACGACACCATATTTTGAAAGAAAGGTTCTGAACTCATTCCGCAGTCCCTTTGTTAAAGGGGGTGTTGGTTTGGGTTCAAGAAGTTCTCTTATTCGTTTCAACTCCTCTAAGATTTTATCTTCTTGTGGCAATTAGATTCATCTCTGAGAGGTTAATAATCAATATAATCTGAAAATCATCTGTTTATATTATTTTTCACTTATATAATACTCGCGTGAAAAATTCGGAAAACTTTTTGCATTTTAGCGCGCGCGCTAAGCATTATTCAGTTTTACATTTCAAATTTCTTAAAGAAAGACCTCTTTACTAATTCTACAGTTATCAAATAGGCTGACAGTATTAGAATTATTAAAGCAAGAACCGATAGAGGAATCTTTACGAATTCAAAAAGTACCCCGCCAAATGACGCGTAAGTTATTGTCACAATAATAATTCCTGAGATTAATGAAGTCAATATTAGCCATTTACTTGGTTTACTTTTAAAGAATGGTAATCTTGTCCTTATGGCAAATGTCATAATGAGTTCTGAAAGTGCAGATTCAATAAACCACGCTGTTCTAAATAAAGCTGGACTTGCCCCAATTAAGAATATGAGCGGGATAATCAAGGCCAGGTCAAAAGATGTGCTTATAAATCCAAAATACATCATGAATCTGGATATGAGATTCATACTCCATCTCCTCGGCCTTTTTAGAAATTCCATATCAACATTGTCAGTTGAAATTGTCATTAAGGGCACATCGCTGATAAAATTAATCAGCAAAATTTGTCTGGGCAGCATTGGAATGAATCTAAGAAAAAGGGATGCTGCAGCCACCGTGAACATATTACCGAAGTTAGCGCTAATGGTATTTAGAATGTATTTAGTAATATTACCGAATGTTTTTCTTCCTTCGATTATACCACGAGCTAATACTCTAAGGCTCTTCTTCAGAAGAATGATATCCGCAGCCTCTTTAGCAATTCCTGTTGCTGAATCAACAGATATGCCAACATCTGCTGCCTTTAATGCTGGCGCATCATTTATACCATCGCCCAAGAATCCCACAATATGTCCTTCTTTGTTAAGACTTGCAACAATACGATATTTTTGTTCGGGTGTAACTCTGGCGAAGACATTATATTTTTCACAGTAATTTTCGAATTCTTTTTCACCAAGGCTTCCAAGTTCATCTCCTGTTACGACCTTTTCATAGACAATTTTTAGCCCCACATCATTGCATATTTTCTTGGTTATATTAGAACCATCTCCACTGATGACTTTCACATTGACTCCCAAATCTTTCAAAATTTTCAGTGATTGTTTTACTGTTTTCTTTGGAGGATCCAAAAAGAGCATGAATCCAAGTAGCATGAGTCCTTCTTCATCATTCTTACTCGATTCATTTTTATTCAAGAATTTCTCTGCTATGGCAATAATCCGATAGCCATCATTTTCATATCCATTAACCTTTCCTTTTATACTTGAGAACAAGTCTCTGGATAGTTCTATTTCTCTTTCATCAATTATTGCTGACCTGCATACTTGAAGAATTGATTCTGAAGCTCCTTTGACGATCAAAATGTTGTCTTTATCCCTCTTAGCTAGAACACTCATTCTTCTCCTTTTAAAATCAAATTCATTTTCATCTAGAACTGAATATCTTTTCAATTCCGGTTTCAATTTATCTATGTCTTTACTTAACCATATCGCTCTATCTATTGGATTGCCGTATATTTTCCTACCTTTATACTTCTTCGCAGAGTTGCAAATCAAGCCACAAAGAAGCAATTTTTCATTTCTTTTCCCCTCCAAGTCTATATATTCCTGAAGAGAAGGATCACCCTCAGTTAGCGTACCCGTCTTATCACAGCACAGCGTATCAATATTTCCAAAATCCTCAACTGAGATGAGCCTTTTTGTAATAACTTTCTCTTTAGCCATCTTAAGAGCTCCGTTAGATAGAGTTATAGTCATTATTATGGGTAGAATCTCTGGAGTTATGCCAACAGCCAATGCTATAGCAAAAAGAAACGAGATAAGTATTCCTTTGCCTAGAATTACATTAGATATGATAATAAAAATTATCATAGCGATAATTATTTTTAATAAGAAATTACCAAAATTTCTAATGTTCTTTTGAAAGTCGGTTTCGGGGGATTTCTGTTTTAGGTAAGCTGCCGTCTTTCCAAAAAATGTGTCTTTGCCGGTTGAGATTACTATGCCATTTCCTGAACCGCTAGCTACAGATGTCCCCATGAAGACAACATTATGTATTTGTTGTGGCAGTTGTTGCTCTTTACCAGCTAATGCAATTTCCTTGAGTACTGGCATCGATTCTCCCGTTAGAGATGCCTCATTAGCAGTCATCTCATCAACTTTAAAAAGTCTAATATCTGCTGGGATGATGTCGCCTATGCTTAGGTAGACGATATCCCCTAGAACAATCTCTTTGGAATCTATTTCTACTAATTCTCCATTTCTAAGAACTCTGGATTTGAACGCAACATATCTTCTGAGTTCTCTTAAAGCTCTTTCAGCCCTATATTCTTGGAAGAATCCAAGAATAGAATTAAGAATAACTATAGATGTGATTACTAACGCATTAATCTCTTCAGCTAGAAAATGAGAAATTATTGCAGCGATTATCAGGACTATAACTAATGGATTCTTAAATTGAGAAAGGTAAATGTCTAATCCATGCGCTTTCTCTTTTTTCTCGATTTCATTGAATCCATGCTCTTCAAGCCTTCTCTTGGCTTCCGTACTCGATAGACCATTTTCAGAACTTTTTAGGTAATCAACCAATTCTCTGTCTGATAAAGCCCAAGGCACTACTTTTGTATGCTTCATCCCATTCTTGAAATATTATATGGCGACACATAATATTTTCTGAAGTCAATAATTAGAACATGCTTCAAATAATCAAAAAAACAAATAGCACGAATAAATATCACGCGCGCTACTCCATAAACCTCTTATCCAATTTATTTTTCATTGTTTATTAAGAAAAATAATAATGACCTTGTTTGTTATTCTAATGTGTATATGCGTGCACCAAGATACCCGACTAAGATAAAAAATATTTAAAAAAATTGTTTAAAAAAAAATCAAAAAATTATTTATTTCGAACTAATCGTCCTTTGACTCCTCTTCCTCTGATTCCTCTTCCTCTGACTCCTCTTCCGTTTCTTCTTCAAATCCTAACTTATCCACAGATCTCACCTCCAATATCTAGCGCGTACGCGCGCTAAAGTTCTTAGATTTGATATAGGATCAATATATAAAATTATTCAATTCCAGTATTTGCCAAAAAAATGCTCTCGAATTGGAATGATAGCTTATGTTGAATGCTTCTAATTACGTTTTGTTAATTTAGTAAAATTAGAATAAAGCAGCATACCAGGTTTAAGATAAAACAATCATAATAATTTTCCACTAATTACATTCTGAAATTTGTTAATAAGTTCGATCGATATGTTTCTTTTTAAACACAAAATTATGCTTAAGCTATTTAATTTTTTTTAGACTTTATAAATATCTGACCAAAGATGGTTGGAAAGAAAAAATCAAAAAGCACTAAAAAGAAATCTAAAACAAAGAAGAAATAGGCAAAACTTTTACTGAAATATCCTTCAAGAGATCTGGCGCTTACTATTTTTTATCTTTTTTTGCCTATTTAATGTGTACGACTCTTTATTCTACGCGCCAGAATTTTTTTCCTTATTTGCAGCGATGTATTACTTATGTTAGTGCACACTAAAAATTCGATAAGGGAATATATTGTATTTAATAATTGGTTAAAGTACAATAATGATTCTCATTAGAATTTGAGGAATAAGCATTAAATGATCCCAAAAAATATTTTCTTAACCAAGGGAGTAGGTAAACACAAAGAATATCTTCAATCCTTCGAATTGGCCTTAAGAAGTGCTGGGATACAATACTGCAATCTGGTAAGTGTCTCAAGCATAATTCCGCCCGGTTGTAAATTTATTCCAAGGGAAAAAGGATTAAGACTTTTAGAACCAGGAGAAATTACTTTTACAGTGATGTCTAAAAATTCGACAAACGAACCTAATAGATTAATATCAGCTTCAATTGGAGTGGCTTTACCTACTGACAAGGGAAAATATGGTTATCTATCAGAACATCATTCATTCGGACAAAATACGGAAAAGGCTGGAAATTACGCAGAGGATTTGGCAGCCACAATGCTAGCTACCACAATGGGAATTCAATTCGATTCAGAAGCTGCATGGGATGAAAAAAAACAATTATTCAAAACAACTGGTTTGATTATTAAAACTTCAAACATAACGCAATGTGTAATTGGAGATAAAAAAGGTCTGTGGACAACAACAATAGCAGCCGCGGTATTTTTAACCTCATAATCAATTTTCTTCATAATTCTTAATAATATTCAAAGTCTATTTTTATACTCTTTTAACCTTGAACTCGATAGCTATGGCGCGCTAGGAAAGGAAAATAATATTTTGATTCATCAATTAAGAACAAGCAATCTAATTAGATTCTATGATAATTGATTGCTTTGTTCGTTGTGAATCAATTTAGCGCGCGTGTAATAGTAAGTTATGTACGAAAGGGATTAGAATGCCTTCAAAAAAGATTGCCATTTTAGGCGCGGGAAATGGAGGACAAACCACTGCTGCTGATTTATCTCTTGCAGGATTTGAAGTCAATCTATATGAATCTCCTAAATTTGAGAAGAATATTAGGCTTATTATCGAAAGAGGAAGAATAAAGATAACCGGTGTGGCAAGGAGAGGTTATGCAACATTAAATAAAGCGACAACAAATATCAGGGAGGCCATGAAAGGCGTCGACGTTGTAATGATAATAGTTCCCGCTTATGCCCACGAAATTTTCTTTAAGGAATTTATACCCTACCTTGAAGATGGACAGATTGTTAGCATCCAATCAGGGAATCATGGGGCGCTTCAATTATCCAATATGTTGAAAAATATGAAAGTAAATAAAGACGTTATTATATCTGAAACTCCCACACTCATATACGTTTGTAGGGTGACGGCGCCAGCAGAAGTAAGAGCAAGTGGGATAAAAAAGGAAGTACCCCTTGCTGCTATTCCAGCAAAGAATACGGAAAAAAGTGTTAAAATATTAAATGAGTTTTACCCTCAGTTTGTTCCCGCAACAAACGTCTTAGAAACGTCCTTATCGAGCGCCAATATGGTCCTACATCCTCCCATAACGCTCTTAAATGCGGGGCATATTGAACGTTCCAAAGGCGATTTTCTATTTTATATTCATGGGGCCTCCCCTTCAGTAGCACGAGTCTGTGAAATCATTGATGCTGAAAGACTTGCCGTTGGAAAAGCTTTAGGTATCGACTTGATATCGGTGAAAGATGCCATGTATAAAAAGTACGATGCACATGGCAGTAATCTCTATGAAAGAATTCGAGATTGTAAACCATATTGGGATCATAGTTCAGCCTCTGCACCGAGTAGTCTTCAGACTCGATATTTAAATGAAGATGTTCCATATGGACTGGTACCATTAGCGTCTTTAGGCGATTTATTGGGAGTACCTACACCTAGCGTCAAAAAGATCATCGATTTCGCTTCATTGGTTAATCAAACAGACTATTGGAGAGAAGGATTGACTATAGAAAAACTTGGACTAAAAGGATTGACAGCAGAGCAGATAAAATCCTTAGTCAACTGATAATTAGTAACTTACTACTAACCAACTTTTTATCGTATACGTTTTATGTAGCGCGCGCTGGTTAAATTTATATACTTCTCATATATGGAAAATACTCAGCAAAAATGTCAGGAATTTCTGACACTAAATAAGTAATAGGAGAAAAAATTGAAAATGAAGAATTTGCTAGCAAATAGAAAAGCCGTATCGCCTGTAATTGCAACTCTACTTGTAATAGCTATCGCAGTAGCCGCAGCACTTCTGGTATACGTGTGGGCCATGGGTCTTATCGGAGGACTGCAAACCGGAGGCGGTGAGCAAGTCACTGAGCAGGTCACACTCGACGTATATGATTGGAATGCTTCAAGCGGTTCATTAGAGATGTACCTTCGTAACGTAGGTAGAGCCGAGCTTACAGTTGACGAGCTATATGTATCTACCAACGCAGGAATCGAGGTATTCGATGGTGCCGCCGTTGCATCTGGTGGTACTGGTGACATACCTATTGGTACATATGAAATCTTCACATGCGGTGTTACCGCAGGAAACCTGACTCCTGGTGCAGCTTACACGATAAAAGTTGTTACAGAATCAGGCGGTGTGTTCACCTATTCTGCTGTAGCTGGCCGTGCGGCTTAGAATAAACAACCATTCTTTTTTTAGTGCGCACGCGCTTTATACATTCTAAAAGCGCGCGTATTATAATAAAATGTGGCGCAGGGATTTGACCTCAATTAAGTACTAGTCCATTTTATCATCTAATTTTATTTGAAACTCTGGGTGTGTTTCTAACTAAAAGTAGAAAAGCACTTAAATCAAATCTCCCTTGGACTAAACCTTCTAGAATATAATTTATGCGATAAATAATAAAGGAGTCATACTGCTTTTAGCGAGCGCGATTACCTTAGCATGCATTGCCAAACTATATTTTTATACAAGTTATACAGAGAATTTAGAAAACACATACATTTAGATAAAAAGGAGTTAGAAACCGACGCTTGTCGAGAAAATCTTTGAGAATTCACACCCAATAGGCGTTAACTTCAGTCAAGCATTATGCCATTTCAAATACATTGCTATTACAACGTTTTTAGTCTCCTTCTTCATAATCGTTGGAAATCATTGCCAAGTCATGCAACTTACGCATTTATATATATGTATGCTTAGCAAAAGCAGTCTTTACTCATGCATATCTCACTTAAAATTAAGTTTGAACCTCTTAAGAGAGCTCTTTATGCCAGTAAGCCATAGCTTGGACAAAACAGCAAATATTGCCTTTCAAATCGAACTCAAGAACTTTAAGACATATTCCACATGCTATTTTGCTTCGATATCTTTAGGTATTTGTAAAATTTCTGTGATCGTACCAACTTTAAACGAAGAAAAATACATTCATAAATGCCTATACTCGCTTAAAAGTCAAGAGTTTGAAGGAGGCTATGAAGTAATAGTCGTTGATGGAGGTAGTTTTGATCGCACTATGGAAGTCGCTGAGCCTTTAGCTGACAAAACAGTTCTATTCCCAAAGGCTCCTGTTGGTGCAGCTAGAAATTTAGGCGCAAAAATAGCAAAAGGAGGAATAGTAGCATTCATAGATGCAGATACTGTAGCATCGGAGCAATGGCTCAATAATATTCAAGAGGCTTTTGCTTCATTTGATAGACCAATAGGCGTAACTGGCCCAACTTTGACTTATGAAGGTGGAAAATTGGACCGTTTGGCTTACAAAATTGCAACTGAATGGATACAGAAATTCTCCCTTTTGATGGGGATACCTCATGTAGCAGGATTCAACTGCGCATATCTTAAAGAACCATTCCTAAAATGCGGGGGTTTTGACGAAAATAAAAGACTTTCCGAAGATTTGGTCCTATCTCTTAAAATGAGACGTAAGGGAAGAATAATCTACAATAAAAATGTCCTCGCCTACACTTCACTCAGAAGAGTGAAACACTATGGTTATCCTTATCTTCTAATATTTTATCTAATAAATGATATATTCTTCTTCGTAACAAATAGAACTTTGAGCTACCATCCAATTAGATAGCATAAAAAAAACTATCTATTAAGATATCCTTACCTAATCTCTAGCGCTCCAGCTTAATCTATTTCAAGTTAGTGCACATAAGAAAAAGTTTTGGTAAAGGATAATTCTTCAAAGATCATAAACATATAAGTCGCATATTCATTCTAATTCAACCTATAGGATGTTAAAGGGCGAGCAGTAAAACGATTCAACTTCCAGCTTATGTTAAAAGATGGCTTGTTTTAGATCTATTAGGAGGCGTCGCTGGAGTAATAGGCGGATTTGGTGCGGTAATATTTAGATACGTAATTGATTTGAACCAGCGCTTATTCTTTGATATACTACTTCCCAAAATATCATTATACGTAGATGGTTTTAACCTTGGTATAATTCTATTGCCAATACTTGGTGGACTTATCGTTGGTCCAATTATCATGCATTTCTCACCAGAGACCAAGGGGCATGGCGTTCCAGAAGTAATGGAAGCAGTTGCGCTAAAAGGCGGTAATATAAGGAAGAGAGTGGCTTTCCTAAAAGTTATTGTCTCCTCAATTACTATAGGCTCGGGAGGGAGCGCAGGAAGAGAGGGGCCGATCGCCCAGATTGGAGCAACTGTTGGTTCATTTCTAGGTCAAATATTCAAACTAGAACCACAAGACAAAAAGGTTCTGGTAGTCTGTGGTTTATCTGCAGGAATTGCAGGAACGTTTAATGCTCCTCTGGGAGGCGCGCTATTTGGAATGGAAATTCTATTCAGAGGTATTGGCTTGTTCAACTCAATGCCTGTAATCCTCGCCTCTGTGATTGGGACTGCTGTCGCTATTTCATTTTTAGGACAAAAACCTGCTTTTAATATAGAGGGTCTAACCTCATGGAATCCCCCTGAACTAACTTTTTATATAATCTTAGGAATGGTATTCGGCATTATTTCAGTCCTGTGGGTAAAGGGCTTTTATGCTGTAGAAGATAGTTTTGGGAAACTGAAGATTCCGTCCATGTATAAACCAGCATGCGGAGGTCTATTCGTTGGTTTCCTGATCATGCTTTTTCCTGAATATGGCATTATGGGTGTAGGGTATGAGGGTGTGAATATGGTATTGCTTGGAGAATTATCTCTTCTATTACTCCTCATATTGGGCATTACGAAGATGTTAGCCACATCATTGACTATAGGCTCTGGGAGTAGTGGAGGTATCTTTGCTCCAAGCCTTTATATAGGATCTATGTTCGGCGGTGCTTTAGGGTTATTATTCCACTATGCGTTTCCATCGATCGTTCATCAACCCTTCACATACGCTCTAGCTGGAATGGCTGCTCTTTTTGCTGGTGCTGCCCAGGCCCCAATCAACGTCATCATAATGATTCCAGAGATGTCACATGATTTTGGCCTCATTCCACCCATAATGGCCTCCTCTGTTACAAGTTTCTTCATAACATGGCTTTTCCTGCGAGGCTCTTCAATTTACACTATAAAGCTTCAAAGGCGTGGAGTGAATCTGAGGATGGGTAGGTCCTTTACGCTAGACCTAATCAAAGTAGAGGAAGTAATGACGGAAGAAGTAATCACAATCCATCCTGATATGTCGGTATCTGCATTAGAAATGTTATTCGAGGAACATCATCATACAGGTTATCCAGTCGTTAAGAAAGGTGAAATCATAGGAATAGTTACTTTAAGAGATGTCCAAAAGCTACCTCATGATAAGAGGAGTCTAGTAAAGGTCAGTGATATTGCTCCAAGAGTTCTAACTGTAGCCTATAAGGATGAGACTGTTCACTCGGCTCTTGATAAAATGCATAAAAAGAATGTTGGTAGGCTGCCAGTAGTAGATAAGAACAACCCTAAGCGAATTATAGGAATAATTTCCAAGCATGATATCCTTCGGGCCCATGAGATTGCTTCTCAAAGGCCCGCTGAATAGTAACCACGCTATTGAGTTAGATAATAGCGTGTACGCTCTATCATGTAGAAGGAAAAAAATTTGAAATTACATGCGAAGAAATTATGGGAGATAACAAAGTGCCCAGAATGCTTTAGTGAAGACCTTGTTGAAGATTGTAATCGTGGAGAATTAATCTGTCAAAGCTGTGGACTTGTGATCAATGAACATATTATGAATATAGGGCCTGAATGGAGAGCATTTACTAAGGAAGAAAAGGAAAGTAGGGTCAGGGCAGGAACCCCAGTTTATTACTCAATGTTTAATAAAGGTCTGTCCACCGTTATCGATAGAATAAATCGTGATGCTTATGGTAGAAAATTACCGCTTTCAACTAGAATTCGAATGCTGAGACTTAGACAGTGGCAAATAAGAACTCAGACCAGTTCATCTACCAATAAGAATTTGGCTCAATCAATGACAGAGTTGAACAGATTAGTTGATAATCTTCATATCCCATTTTATGTGAAAGAAAGAGCTGCATTGATATATAGAAAGGCATTAGATAATGGACTAGTTCGAGGTAGGTCAGCTGCAGGTGTAATTGCTGCAGCTCTTTATGCCGCTTGTAGAATTGCTGAAATTCCGAGAACTTTAAAAGAGGTGGCCTTCGTAAGCGGTATAAATAAAGAAAAATACATTGCACGCTGTTACAGGGCCTTATTGCAAGGGTTAGATATTAGAGTTCCTTTGGAAGATCCGATAAGATGCGTACCAAAGATAGCATCAAAGTTAAAAATACCTTTGAAAACTCAGAGAATAGCCATAAAAATATTATTAGAATCGAAACGAAGAGGGATTGCATCTGGAAAGGAACCCATGGGATTAGCTGCTAGTGTGCTATACATTGCTTCTTTACTTAATAATGAAAAAATATCACAAAAAGAAATCTCTAAGGTAGCGAATATTACAGAGGTAACATTGAGGAATAGGAATAGGGATTTGAAGAAAGTTCTGAAAATAAATATCTGTCCATACAAAAATCATAAATAAGCAGATAAATAATATCGATTTAATATCCTTAGACTTTATTAAGGCGATGCGTACGATTTCAGCTCAAATTTTTATTAAGACAAAAACAGAATTTATAAAAGAAGTTTTCAACAAGCTTAAAGAAATACCGAATATAAAAGATATTCATTTGTCTTCTAATATATATAATATCATTGCTAAGCACGCGCGCGCTATCAAGATTCAGAGCACCCTTATTTCGAAACAGGCTCATTTTTAGTCAACTTGTTTGTTTTTTCGAGGAGGAACGGTATTTTGCACTGGAAACGCATATAAATAAAAGTTCTATGGCTATTTAATATTTAGCAAATAATATCTTGTTCCAAAAATCTCTAGCTAGCGCTATTATTCTAGTATATTAACTTGTGCTAAGCTTTTTAGTCACATTGATTTTTCTAATCAACTCGGGGATTACTTCATATAAATCCCCAACAATTCCATATGTAGCGACTTTGAATATTGAGGCATTAGGATCATTATTGATTGCTATGATTATTTCTGATGTTTGCATACCCGCTAAATGTTGAACCGAACCTGATATACCACATGCTATATAGATTTTCGGTCTTACAGTTCTCCCACTCAAACCAACCTGATGTGAGTAATCAATCCAACCTTCATCAACAGCCGATCTACTTGCCCCAACAGCCCCCCCCAAAAGAGATGCTAATTCTTTGAGCGATTCAAATCCGTCGGGACCACCTAAACCTTTACCACCAGAAACTATAATGTCAGCTTCAACAATGGAGACTTGGCTGTCCATTTTTTTGAAATCAACAACTTCTGTTCTGTTTATGATGTTCCTTATATCAAAAGTCATCTCCTTTACCGTTCCTTTTGAAGAAGGTTTTAACTCAGTCTTTTTCATAACTTTGTATCTTACGGTGGCCATCTGAGGTCGATTGTTAGTACAAAGTATTTTTGCCATCACATTTCCACCGAAAGCAGGTCTAATCTGGATTAGATTACCATCTTCGTCAATCTCGAGTCCAGTGCAATCCGCTGTTAATCCTGTTTTTAATATTGCTGAAATCCTTGGTGCAAGGGATCTTCCAATCGATGTTGCCCCCATCAATACTATGCTTGGTTTTACCTCTTGAACTAGATCAGAAATTATTTGATTGTATGGATCATCCTTGAAAACTTCTAATTTTGGGTCTTGATACAGGTATATTTCTTCCACTCCATATCGAATTAGTTCTTCCGCTTCATTTCTCATCTCATTACCTAAAAGCACAGCTTTTAAAGGTTCACCGAGTTTCTCTGCAAGTTCAGCACCCTTTCCAATAAGTTCATAGACCACTGGAGAGATCTTCCCACGTCTTTGTTCAGCGAATATCATAACTCCTCTATATGAAGATAAATCGGCACTGACTTCTTCCTTCTTAGATATTGTAATTGCATTAGTTGGACATCTAGTGACACATATTCCGCAAAACCTGCAATCTACAAATCTTGGATATTGGCCATCTAAGATGACGCAACCAAATGGACATGCATCAACACAGATTTTGCATTTATTGCATCTGTTTTCGTCTAGCTTGATCTCAGCCAATATAGACCCTCCTATAAAATCTTAAGGCTTTTAAGCTTGTCGACGAGTTTCTCCGCTTGAACTTGCGGTGTCCCACTAATCATCTCTCCTTTCTCAGGAGGTTCAGGGTTGTAAACTTCCACAACCTGGGTAGGCGATCCATCTAAACCATATCTGGATAGCTCTCCCTCAAGTTCCTTTGGACCCCAAGTCTTTATCGTAGATTTTCTAGCTTTTATCTTCAATTTTAAAGAAGGAAGTCTTGGTTTGTTTATCCCTTTCAACACAGTTAAAAGGCAGGGCAACGGACATTTTATGACTTCAGTACCGTCCTCTACCATCTTATTTACAACAATATGGCTGTCAGATATATCCTCAATTTTATTAACATAAGCAACATGAGCTATCCCAAGTCCTTGAGCTAGTCCAGGACCAACTTGACCAGTGTCCCCATCAGTAGTTTTCATTCCACATATGACTAGATCATAATGGCCAATCTTCTTTATTCCTAGTGCTAATGCATACCATGTTGCAAGGGTGTCAGAACCAGCAAAAGCTTTATCACTAATCAATAATCCATCATCGCAACCCATTGCCAAAGCATCACGGATAGCATCCTCTGCTTGAGGTGGACCCATACTCATTACAATGACTTTGCCACCAAATTTTTCTCGAATTCTAAGGCTCTCTTCTATCGCATGCAGATCTAAAAGATTGATTTCCGATGGGACACCTTCTCTGACCAAAGTCTTTGTTTCAGGATCGATTTCTACTTCTGTGGTTTCCGGTACTTGTTTTATGCAAACAATAATATCCAAAGTCAGCACAACTTGACAAGCTTAAGTTCTATTTCTTAAATTAGCTGCTTAATCCAAGCGCTTATGATATTTGAAAGTTCATTCTCATATCCAGTAAAACTGTGGTTGGCTTGTTTAATAATTTCTACATCCACTTTTTTCGATGATTTTGTCTTTTCTTTAAATAAATGTGCCGCTTCTTCAATAGAAGGTTTAATTAGGTTATCAGCTTCACCGAAAATAATTAGTAATGGATCTTCAATTTTTGAAAGCGCCTCCCATTTATTTGAGTCGGGATTATGGTAGGGGAAGATATTACCTACACTCTCTTCTGTCAAATATCCATAGTATGCTATTGCAGCCATCGGACATACAAGCGCAAGCTCTTTGGGTAGCATCTCCTTCTCTCTACCCTCTTCTATCATCTTCTTGATCATTTTATTTGTTTTCTGATATTTTTCTTCACCAAGAGCTGATAGCATCAATCCAGCATCATTTCCTGGAGATAAATAGACCTGACCTATTACTCTTCGATCACTTTTCATATGTTGATAGTAAACAAGTTTTTGACAAAGACTATGTCCTTCAAGAATTACTTTTTTTATGCCTTGGATTTTTAGAAAGTCTATCCATGAACTGATATCTAAAATGCAATCTTCAAATCTTTCAAAACCGCCACCGATCTGTGTCCATTTAATTCTTTCATCGGTATGCTTTCTCAAGTAAGCATATACATCATGACCTCTATTGTTTGCTGTTAGGAAAGATATTCCTTCTGATGATATCTTTTCACCGATAACATCAATGAAATTATGAGAGTAAAAATCCCCTGCTGATCCATGAGAATGATAGAGGGCAATATCACTCTTTTTATCAATCCAAAATCCTTGAAGCTCAATTCCATCAGAGGTAATAGTCTTAGCGAGTTCTCCGTTCAACATAACTATCACTGTCAGCTGGATTATTTATAAGCATTCAAGCAAGCGATCTATTTAAGAGAAAGAATCCTTAAAATCTAGCGTTCTGCATTACGTATAAGTCAATTGAGGTGTTTGTTGCAGCTTGTATAGCAAGATAACTCCTGAACTACTTGAAAATCTCAGACAAATTGTAGGTAAGGAGAATATTATTGAAAAAGGCTCGGAATTAGAAGATTTCTCGCATGATGAAACCGCTACCTATGTTGCAATAACCCAAATGCCAGATATAGTAGTGAAGCCTGCTAACAGCCAAGAGGTTGCCAAAGTGCTCAAGCTCGCTTGCGAGAACCTTATCCCTGTTACCCCCAGAGGAGCTGGTACAGGACTTAGCGGAGGTGCGGTTCCAATTAAGGGTGGAATTGTCCTTAGCTTGGATAGATTGGATAAGATCATCGAGGTGGATGAAAATGATCTTATGATGACTGTAGAATCTGGAGTTCCGCTTATGAAGATCTATGAAGCATTAGAAGATACAGATCTATTCTTCCCACCCCATCCTGGCGATGAGAGCGCGCATATAGGTGCTGCCATAGCAACTAACGCTGGAGGTGTGAGGACGGTCAAATATGGAGTCATGAGGAATTTTGTCAAAGGCGCCGAAGTTGTGCTACCTACAGGAGAAATAGTCAATCTATCGGGAAAATTGCTCAAAGATAATACAGGTTATAACCTCCTTCAACTTTTGATAGGAAGTGAAGGAACTCTTGCAATATTTACAAAAGTGACCTTAAGGCTACTTCCCAAACCAAAAGAAATGATGATTCTACTTATGGAATATGAGGATGTTAGTAGCGCAATATCAACTGTACCTAAACTTCTAAGGACTGGGGAAATACCGTTAGGGTTGGAATATGTTGAGAGGGAGGGCATAACTCCTACTGAGAAAATGTTAGGGGAGGTCTGGCCTGCCAAAGGTCAAGCTTTTTTGATGGTTGTAGTTGTAGGGAATGAAAAAGATGAGCTTTATTCAGTATGCGAAAAAATTGCTGCGGTCGGTGAAGAGAATGGAGCAAAGGATGTACTGCTTGCTGATAAGAAAAAAGAACAGGACGTGATAATGCGAATTAGAAGCAACCTATATGAAGGGCTTAAACCAGAAATGATAGATCTGCTTGATGTTGCTGTTCCTCCAAGCAAAATAGCTGAATTTGTAGAGAAAGTCAAAATTATATCCTCAAAAAACAAGGTAACTCTTCCAGTTTATGGACATGCTGGTGATGGAAATGTGCATGTACATATAATGAAAGAAGGTCTTGGTGATGATTGGAGGCAAAAATATGAACAGGTCAAAAAAGAAATTTTTGAAGCTGGAAGGAGTTTAAATGGTGCCATAACAGCAGAACACGGCATTGGAATCCAGAAAATTAATGATCTACATTACAGCTTAAGTCAAGAAGAGATAGAACTTATGAAGGCAATTAAAAAAATATTCGATCCAAAAAACATACTCAATCCTGGTAAAGTCTTACCTGAAGATAGCTCAAAACAAGAATCTATAAAATAAAAAATATAGGAGTTATGTTAGGTAGTTAATATCTAATTGTTTATTTATCCACCAGATTAATTGGTAATTCGTATTTATTCTTGTTTGCGACCCTTCAAAAGTAAAGCTACTGCTAGGATTATAATCACAACCATTAGAAGTATTATCAGATAGTTTTGTTCAATTAGTAAATTCCAAATCGATGATACTCCTTCACTTGGAGTTGTTGGGGAAGGAGTGGTATCAGTTAAAGGTGCTTTTTGAACCTCAAGTTCTATCATAGTTGATTTAGTTATGCCACCGCCAGATGCATATATCGTCAATGCATAGACTCCAGGTTCAACTGCTTTAGTTATATCCAGTCTTAATGTAGAGGATAGATCTGTCACTCCACTTGTAGGTGTAAATGAAGTTTGAATTCCTGATGGAACTCCTGAAACTGCTAAATTGACTTCTGAGTTAAAACCACCTTTTCCAATCACAGAGACCATGAAGTTGATTGATTGTTGATGCGTAGCTGATTGTTCTGTTGGAACAACAGATAATTCAAAATCAGATTCCTCAGAGCTTTCAATAATCAGTGTAACGCTTATAGTTTTTGACACTCCTGCTCCTTCACCTATGATGGTTATTGGAAAAGTTCCTACGGATGCATGTTCGGTAGTTTGAATAGTCAAAGTAGTGCTAAAGGTTGGAATTCCTTCATTTGGCATTAATGTATGCGAAGCACCTGGAGGAATTCCTTCAGTATGTAAATCTATATGTTCAGATGGTCCACTTATGTGCTCAGCGGTTATTACAAATAATGCATTTTCCCCAGCTGGTACAGTTTGGCTATGGGTGGAAGTAGTAAATGTAAAATCGAATCCAGGTGCAGGTGGTGCCACAGTAAATTGGAAATTTACTTCATTATCTGATCTATCTGTATTATCCGCTTTCATATCAGGATCAACGATCCAAGTACCTGTGTGTAGGCCTGGTGAATATTTCTTAACCGGGGTATAAACTTGCCAAGCGTTTATGGAATTTATCTCTATTGAACCACCTCCTACAAGCATTCCATCAACTATACATTTTACATCCACTTGTTGCGGCAATGGATTTATCGTGCTTTTTATCTCGATCCAAGCGAAACATTTTACAAAGTCCTCAGTAGTTGGATTGGGTGGCGAGACTCCAGGGCCATAAATCTTCCAATCCGTTACATATGTCGGCGGACCACCACCGACAACTTGAAAAGAGGTTGAGTCACTTCCATCTGAAAAGCCAATTTTTGAGGCTTGAGCAGAGACACTCCAGGTTCCTGATGCTTCACTAGGCGATAGACTATAAGTATAAAAATAATCGCCAGGTTGAATTCCAATTTCTGCTCCAGGGAAAGCAATAGCAGGACCAGGTGGCGGAACTAAACCAATCCATACATCAGCTCCTGAGACTCTGGTAACTCCATCTGTCTCCCTAACCTCTACTTTTATAACAACATCTTCACCTGGAAAATATGTGGCTTTATTTGTGGAAACATAGACTAGTAAAGGTGGTTGTGCATTAAGCTCTTTGAAATCAATGATTAAGGTTAATGATAAAATAAGAAACGTTATTATGATAAATTCCTTTTTCATAAACTTACTCACAATTCTCATTAAGATCAACCAAGTTGGAATGTTTATTCAATCTTATAATTCAATACAGATATAAATATTATAAAAAAAATAATCCACTTCATATCAAATATTACCTATGACCGCATAAATTATTAGCTCTTACTAAAAAAAAAGAGAGCGCCGAATTTGAAAAGAATCTCTATAAGGGAAGATGTCTGCACTGGCTGTAGATCTTGTGAAATAGCTTGTTCATATGGTAAACTGGGAATCCATCAACCAAGTAAATCCCTAATCAAAGTCCATTTTGATGCTGAATCCAACAGTATGGATATTTCAATAAATGATAAATGTAATCTATGCAATGGAAAAAATGAACCTCTTTGCGTAAAATACTGCTCAGCCGGTGCTCTGGTTTTGCAAAATAAATGAGGAGAGGAAACTTGGCAAACCATGGGTGGATTGGAAAATTTCTAAAAGTAGATTTAACTAAAAACGAGACAAAAATCGATTCCTCTAACAGTATCATTAAGGAATTTATTGGTGGAAGGGGAGTTGGTCAATGGATACTTTTCAGGCATTTGCATCCAGAAATTTCACCTCTTCATCCTGAAAATCTTTTAATTTTTAGTACAGGCCCACTCACTGGAACAATGGCTCCTGCCTCTTGTAGAACCAGCATAGATACAAAAAATCTGTACACCGGAGGTGTATTATCGTCTAATTTTGGCGGGCATATAGGTCCAGAATTGAAATTCGCTGGTTTTGATTTCATAATTTTCGCAGGAGCCTCTAAGAGTCCTAAGTATATCTTGATCAAAGATGGAGATACTGAGATCAGGAATGCAGAGCATCTATGGGGAAAAAATACTTGGGAAACAGAGCAAATATTGAGAAAAGATTTGACTGATACAAATTTAAGAGTGGCTTCAATAGGAATAGCTGGGGAAAATCTGGCAAAACCAGCTTGTATAATTGCTGATCGGGGTCGAGCTGCAGGACGAGGTGGAGTTGGCGCAATAATGGGATCAAAGAATCTTAAAGCCATCGCCATAAGAGGAACAGGCTGTGTTAAATTGGACGAACCAGAAAAGTTCATGAGCGAAGTCGATAGGGCATGGGATAAAATTGATCAGAACAAGTCTACTGAGATGAGAAGGACTTTTGGAACTAGAGCATTTCTCTCAACATCAAACGAACTTGGATTTTTAGGAGTTAGAAACTTTCAAGACGATTTTTTGAGTTTAGAAAAAGCTGAAAAAGTAAAACAAGATTTATTGAACAAAAAATATGAAGTAAGAAAGCTAGCCTGTTTCAATTGTCCCATCTATTGCAGCCATTTATACAGAATTGAATATGGAGATAATCAAAATTTCCATAGCGAAGGATTTCAATTGAATATGGATTGGGATTTTACCGGAAAACTGGACATCGATGATCCTGAAGCATTGATAAGAATAAATGCTTTGTGTACAGAACTCGGATTGGATATCGATAACTCTTCAGCTCCTATATCATGGGCTTTTGAGCTATTTGAAAAAGGTATAATTGGAATAAATGATACTGATGGTTTAAAGCTAGAATGGGGAAATACAGAAGTTGTAATTGAACTACTTAATAAAATTGCCAACAAAGAAGGTTTTGGTAAAATTCTCGCTGAAGGTTCAAAACGTGCATCTGAAATTATTGGAAAAGGATCTGAGAGTTATATATCACATATTAAAGGTCAGGATTCTATTGAAGCAATGAGATCAGATCTGGGATGGGCTTTAGGGTGTTCAACAGCCGCCAGAGGTGGAGGCCATCTAGATGGTGCTTTTCAATCTCATAAGACCCCAGGTGCAGGAGATCCAAAATCACCAAATTCTAAAGCAGAAAAGGTCTTTTGGTTTGAGAGGTTCAAAGCAATTACAGATATGATGGGAATTTGTTATTTTGCGACTGTATGGAGCAATAGTGATTTACTGGGACCAGAGGATATTTCTTCCTTATTCTCAAAAGCTACAGGAATATCAATGAATGCGAGTGAATTAATGTTAATTGGTCAAAGAGTTCGTAATATTGAAAAAGCATTCAATACGATACATGCAGGTTTTAAACGTTTAGATGATTATCCTCCTGCCAGATTTATGCAAGAGCCAATTCGCTCAGGGCCAAAAAAGGATTGTATAATAGATAAAGTATCTTATGATAGGATGCTTGATGAATATTATAGTTTGCATGGATGGGATATTCAAACTGGTTGGCAAACTGCCAGTAATCTAGAGAAACTTAACCTAACTGAAGTCAAAGAAAAGCTCCAAAACAACGGTAGATTGATAAACGGTAATTAGTGTAATGGATAGATAGGAGATTTCATAATCTGAAATAATAGTTGTACTTGTTCTAAATAAAAGGAATAGTTCTATAGGGAAAATAAAATGCTCCTTCTAGGTATTTGTGGAAGCCCTCGCATAGCTTCAACAGATTTTGTTGTAAAAACTGCTTTAAAATGGGCAGAGGACAAACATAATCTGAACACGAAATATTTTACTGTGGCTGGTAAAGAAGTAAAATTTTGTATTCATTGCGACCATTGTGTAAAAACAAAGAAAGGTTGTGTCTTCAAAGACGATATTGCGAAAATATATTCATTGATGGAGAAAGCGGATGCATGGGTAATCGGTACGCCCGTTTATCAGGGGAATCTAAGTGCACAAACAAAAGCCGTTCTTGATCGTTGTAGAGCTATATCTGCTAGGAATCCTAGCATTTTAAAGAACAAAATCGGAGGTGCGATAGCTGTCGGTGGCGATCGCGTAGGAGGTCAAGAACCCGCTATTAAAACAATCATGGATTTTTTTATAATAAACGAAATGATACCTGTTGGTGGTGGCGCTTTTGGAGCGAATTTGGGGGGCACAATTTGGTCAAAAGACAAAATGGCAGAAGGTGCGAAAGAAGATTCAGTAGGATTAAAAACCATCTATAAAATGGTTGATCGATTAGCCAAGATGTTGGAAATAATGAAAAGCTAATGGAATGGGATCTTCTTCATGATAAGGATAGTATGGGGAATAACAGGCTCCGGCGATTTACTGCCAGAGGTTACTGAAGAATTAGAGAAATTGGTTGATATGGGCAAAGTAGAGATAACAACCTGTCTATCCAAAGCTGCCAAGATGGTTGTAAATTGGTATAAGTTAAGCGAACGCATTGAGAAGATATCTAAAAGAGTATTACACGAATATGATGCAAATAGCCCGTTTATTGCAGGACCTTTGCAGATTGGTAAGTATAACAGTCTACTAGTAGCTCCTGCGACAGCAAATACTGTAGCAAAAATAGTGCATGGAATAGCAGATACTTTGATAACTAATGCAGTAGCCCAAGCCCAAAAAGGAGGTATAGAAATAATAGTCTTGCCAGTAGATCAAAAACCTGGTAAAACAACTACTTTACTGCCTACAGGTGAAGAAAAAACACTCATTATGAGAGATATAGATATCGAGAACACAGAAAAATTGAAGGGCATGAAAGGAATTAAAGTAATTGAAGTACCAGAAGATATTCGAAATCTTACCCTATCTTCTAGCGCTTAGTGTTTTTAATTTATTTTATCATTTTAGAAGCTATGGTTTGTGCCTTAATAGCATCATCAACTGTTACTTCAGGTTTCTGTTTTTGTAGTATACAATCCACAAAATGTGAATCGATCTGATAATGCCCCCAGACTCTAGTACCTTTTTCTTTAAAATTCCATTCCAATTCTGATGACGCTCCTGATATTTTTAGATGGTTGTTCCATTTGGCTTCCAATAGATTTGTATTATCGCCAAAAATCTCTAATCTACTAGTTCCCAATCCTGATGCAACCGTTGCACAGTAATGTAAGGTTCCAACTGCTCCATTTGATAATTTTATGATGCCTGTTGTATTGTATCCACGATAATTTTCGATCCCTTCCAACGGTGAATAATTTGAAAACCAATTAACATCAGTAATCTCAGCATCAGTAATCCATCTTGCTAGATCAATGGACCAGACTGAAAGTGTAAAATCTGGATATCCTCCGCTTTTTTCAATATCCCAAGCCCATGATCCAGATGGCCATTGTTTTGCCAAATCTTTTGCTGGAATAAATTCACTGAAATTGATCGTGATAGGATTTCCAATTGCCCCTCGCTGAATTAACTCTTTTGCTTTGACATAGTTTGGCGTAAATCTAAAGTTTAGATCAGGCATCAATATTACCCCAGCTTTTTTTGCATCATTTCCTAGCTTCTTAGATTGATCTATAGTTGGCGTTAAAGGCATTTCACAAAGTACATGCTTACCACTAGCTATACAATCTGAAACTATCTTGAAGTGAAAAGGAGTTGGAACAGCTACCACTACAGCATCGATATCAGGATCTTTAAGAGCTTCATTATGATCAAGATAATATTTTATATTGTATTTTGAGGCAAATTTCTGCGCACTATCTTCTATCACATCTATTACAGCAACTAAATCTGCATTTGTAATTTTTTTGAATGCAGGAGCATGAGCTTGTCCACCGACGAATCCGAGCCCAGCAACAGCTACTTTAACCTTTTTTTTTGCCATTTATTTCTTACCATCCTGAACTAAAAATTTGAATTACTAAAGACTGTAAACATCATTTATTTATAGTTTAACGCTCACACTGAGTTGGAAAATTGTCCACACACACTATCTAAACTGTTAATAAAGAAAAAAAAGAAAAAAAATTTCAAATGGGAGTTTTGATTAACAATGAGTTAATTTCTTCGCATCAAATATTTTTGATTTAATCTGTCTTCGCTACTTTAATTTCTATTGTAGATACGTTTCTTACGTCTCCGCCCTCACCTAAAGCTTGGGTTCCAATTTGTACATCTTTGACTGTTAATTTACCTCCAAAGAACCTTCTTCGCACAACCTCGACTACATCAACTGCTCTGCTTATAGCTCTACCTCTGGCTTTAATGGTCAAGGTGTTCTTACCTCCATGGAAATGCATCATAACAGCCGTTGCATAGGCCATGACTGGCTTGCTGCCTATTAGTATGGTGTCTGGGGGGATAGGAGTTCTTGCTTTTGGTGCTCCTTCTGCCTCTTTCTCTGTATCATTTGAACTTTCAGACATGCAATTTCACCTCCTTGCATTCCTTGAATTTACACTCTTTCAAGATTCATAGCCTATCTGAGTTTTACTTAAGTTTTATTATTGACTAAGGCAATTTGGCTCTTTTTCAATCAACACTTAGGCCAGTCTATTTAAGACTAAATCATGAGAAATTTTCTCACTATTTTCTTTGGTTTTTTACAAATTCCTTTTATTAATGTTAAAGGATTCTACCACATTTCTTGTATTTTATCAAAAACTATTCATGAGAATCACAAATTGAGGTATCAAATTGCCAAGTAATAGAATAAAAAACTGGGATAAGGATGAAAGTCCACCCGTTAATATAAAATTCCCAGGTATACTACAGCAGCAACCGAGTCTTAAGGAAAAAATCTCAAAAACTATTTACCGGTTACGAACTCAGCAAAATAAGCTAGAAAATGCTGTAATGAGAATGCAACGACACGACAGAGAACTATTTGATAAATGTGTTTCATCCCAGATGACAAAGGATTCTGCTCGCGCTGCTATGTATGCTAATGAGTGTGCTGAAGTAAGAAAGATGGCTGCAATAACTCTTAGAAGCCAACTTGCCTTAGAGCAAGTATCATTAAGATTAGAAACAATTCGTGAATTTGGAGAATTTGCAGCTTTAATGGGACCTGTTACCGAAGTCGTGAGATCTGTAAAGACCCAAATCAGTGGCATAATGCCTGAAATGTCATATGAACTTGATGATATTGGGGAGACACTCAATGGTATGGTAGTTGAGATAGGAGAAGCCACTGGTCAAGATATTAATACAGAAGCACCAAGCTCGGAAGCTAACAAAATTTTAGGAGAGGCTGAAACAGTAGCTGAGCAGAGAGTGAAAGAAAAATTCCCAGACTTTACATCTATGGAACCAGATTCCACTCAAGCCTCGGATTATAGAACCAGAGAACAATCACAAACTTGATATTAAAAAAAATTGGAGGAAAAAAATTTGGAAGAAATTAGAAAATACTTAGGCGAGTCTGTTTTTGATGCCTACGGAAGAACAATAGGTAAGATAGTTAGTCTTGAGTTAGATGCCAATAATAAAGCTGAATCCATTAAGACATTATCAGGAAAAGGCGAATTCATCGAGTACCCAATAAATCAAGTAGCCATTGAGCAAGGGCAAATTATCTGCCTACCACCATGGGAAAAAGAGGCAAAAGGGATACTAAGACAGCTTAATACTTTAAGAAAGAGGATCAATGCACTAGATGAACTTTATAAATCTGGAGAAATACGTGAAGAATTCTATAAATCATTGAAAAGCAATTATGAAAGTTCATTTTCAAAAATAAAAGAGTCGCGCGAAAATATTTTAGAAAAAGCAGAAAAGAGAAAGGAAGATCTGATCAATAAAATAAATGAACTTCAAATTATATTTGCCAATAACAAAATGCAATTTCATTCTGGAGAAATGAATGAGGGGACATTCAAACCTTGTCAAGAAATCATCCAAAAGCATATTGAGAGTGCTCTAAAAGAGAAAAATAAGATTGATGACATTTCTAAAGAAATTATTAGCTTTGACGAGACTGAGGTAGTTATTTCAACAACAGATGATACGAGCATGGACGAAGAAAAAACCACGGATGACGGAGAATTAAAGGATGATGTAACTTCAACAGAGGAAGAGGAGGAAAAAGAAGAAGAAGAAGAAACCCAAGCCACTTCAGAAGAAGCAAAAGACGACATGACTTCTTCAACCATTGAGGAAGAAGAAACTCAGACAACTTTAGATGAATCAAAGGAATTCATGGCTTCTTCGAACATAGATGAGGAAGAAACTCATGATACTTCGGAAGAACAAAAGGATGATATGACCATTCCAACCACTGAGGAAGAAGAAACCCAGACCACCATAGATGAACCAAAGGAATACATGACCTCTACGAGCATGGACGAAGAAAAAACCACGGATGACGGAGAATTAA
>SMTZ1_10000192_pt1 | contig 77653 bp, 70 predicted proteins | sample DeeMarSWOR136_30_FD_25667 | JGI IMG/M metagenome (IMG submission 25667) | reverse complement strand
AGGAAATCACCGTCCACCCTACCCTCGACCATCCTGAGGGCATCAGCCGTACCCAGCTGCTTCCTCTGCTCGCAGTAGCTGATGTCCACCCCTAACTTTTCGCCCCTGCCGAAATAGTCCCTGACCTGCTGGTCACAATAGCCGACAATGAGGATGAATTCCTTAATGCCCGCTTCCCTGGCTTCGATGAGCAGGTGTTCCATAATAGGTTTATTGGCGATGGGGAGCATAACCTTGGGCCTGGTGGCCGTCAGCGGACGCATGCGGTTGCCTTCGCCGGCAGCCAGAATCACGGCTTTCAACTTCTCTCTCCTTCATTAACCAAGGAGTCCTTTATCGCCCGAAGGCAGCTTTCATATAGCTGCCGGGCGGTCTCATCGCTTTTAGCCTCGGCGGTTATCCTTATCTTGGGCTCGGTACCCGAGGGACGTACCAGCAGCCAACCGTCAGGGAAACTGAGTCTGATGCCGTCGGTATTACTCACCGCAAGCGGCTCCATAGCCCGCAGCTCCGATTCCAAGCGGGATATATCAACGCCATTGCTGGCAACGCTGCCACGGAGCAAAGGATACGAGGGTATAGCAGCGACAAGCTTAGACAACTTTTCTTTTACGGTGATAGCCGCCAGCCGGGCGGCGGCATAGATACCATCGGGGCAGAGTGATATCTCGGGGAAAATCCAGCTGCCGGAGGTCTCGCCGCCGAAATCGCCGCCATTCCGGAGCTCCTCGGAAACAGCCGTATCGCCTATTTTAGTGCGGCGTATACGACCGCCCATCTCCTCTATAGCCATCGAAGCGTCCAGCGTGGTCACCAGGTCTTTGACTTTTAATTCGCCAGCGAATATCGCCAGCATTTTATCACCGGGAACAAACTCGCCGCGGTCATCAACCGCCATCATGCGGTCGGCATCGCCGTCATGGGCAATACCGAGGTCGGCTTTGATATCTTTAACCTTTTGGCAAAGTCCTTCCAGATTGGCAGCGGTGGGCTCGATACCGCGGGGAAAAAATCCACCTGGATTACAGTTAAGCGTTATCACTTCGGCGCCGAGCTGCTGAAACATGGGGGGAGTGACCTCGGAAGCCGCCCCGCAGCCGGCATCTACCACCACCCTGAGCTTGAGGCCGGCAGGAAAACGACTCAATATGAAGTCGATATGCTGATTAATTGCACCTTCGTAGAGACCGCTTGATTTAACGTCCTGCCAGCCAGCAGTAGCCAGTGAGGAATCGGCAAGGGTTGCCTCTATCTGCTCCTGCTGGGATACGGTAAACGAAGAGCCGTCGGGGTTGAGGAGCTTGATACCGTTGTATTCGGGGGGATTATGGGAGGCGGTAATCATCACCCCGGTATCGAATTCCCTGGCGGCGTAAGCCAGGGTGGGTGTAGGAGTGACACCGGCATCCCTGCAGGCGGCGCCTGACGCCAGCAGTCCGGAGATAACGGCATGTTTCATGACATCGGCGGAAATACGCGTATCGGTGCCGATGACAATATTGCCGTATTTTTTACCTACCGCCAGTCCGACGCGAAAAGCCAGGTCAACCAGGTCTTTATTGAAGAGGGCACGTATGCCCGAAGTGCCAAAAAACCTCATATACTACTAATTCTACTCTTACGGTGACAAATGTCAACCAAGCTAACCCTTAGTTCTAATTATGTGTGGTTGACGGGTGCTTACCTCACCCCCTGTGTTCCCCTCTCCAAACGAGGCATGAAATAATCCGTAAACCGATTGTTTGGAGAGGGGGAAAGGTTTTGAGAGGAGCTAGTGCCCCTCTCGCTAACGCACTCCCTACTTGAGAAGAGGTCTATTACGAGAAATGGAGCGGGTAAATTAACACGACATTAGCATTTAGCTACTTTAACGCCCAGGTATCTGGCTACAAGGTCCATGGCGCAGTACTGCCCGCACATACTGCAGGCCGAGCCCGCGGTAGCTCGTTGGCGGTGAACGAACCTCGAGCGCTCGGGATTAAGCGAAAGCTTAGCCTGCTCCTCCCAGTCGAGGTTTTTCCGCGCCAGAGCCATCTGCTTGTCAGTCTCTTTAGCGCCTTTCACGCCCTTCACGATATCAGCGGCATGGGCAGCAATGCGGGAGGCGATAACACCCTCCTTTACATCGTCGACATCTGGAATCGCCAGGTGCTCGGAAGGAGTCACGTAGCAGAGAAAGTCGGCCCCGGCCGCGGCGGCGACAGCCCCGCCGATAGCCCCGGTAATATGGTCGTAGCCGGCGGCGATATCGGTTACCAGCGGCCCCAGAACGTAAAAAGGAGCGTCCTTGCAGAGCGACTTCTGGAGGCGGATATTGGTTTCAATCTGGTCAAGCGGCAGGTGCCCCGGCCCCTCCACCATCACCTGAACGCCGGCATCCCAGGCCCGCTGTACCAGTTCTCCCAGCGTCACCAGTTCCTCCACCTGAGGCCGGTCGGTGGCATCGGCGATACAGCCGGGACGCATGCCATCGCCAAGACTCAGGGTAACATCATACTCGCGGGCGATGTCCAGCAGGCGGTCGTACTGCTCGTAGAGCGGATTCTCGCGGTCGTTGTGAAGCATCCACCCGGTGAGAAAAGCCCCACCTCGTGAGACGATATCCGCCACCCTCCCCTGCTGCTTGAGGCGCTCGATAGCTTTCAGGGTGACGCCGCAATGAACGGTGATAAAATCAACCCCGTCTTTAGCATGTTCTTCGATAGCCGCGAAGAGGGCATCGGCATCCATCTTGACGATGGCGCCATGTTTTTCAATGGCATCGATACCGGCCTGGTAAATCGGCACCGTACCGACGGGCACGGAACTCATGGCGATAATCGTCCGCCGGATAGCCGGTATATCGCCACCGGTGCTCAAATCCATGACGGTGTCCGTCCCCGCCTTGATAGCAGCACACAACTTTTCCACCTCGGTGTTAACACTGCCGAAATCCGATGACGTACCGATATTGGCGTTTACCTTGGTGGAAAGCCCCCTGCCAATGCCGCACGGCACCAGTCCGTCGTGCATGACATTGGCCGGAATAACTACCGTACCTTCGTCCACACCCCGGCGAACAAGCCCGGCATCCAGGCCCTCCGCCTTGGCCACCGCTTCCATCTCCGGTGAAATTTTTCCTTTTCTGGCTATTTCCAACTGTGTCATTCCGGCACCTCCCCAAAATAATAAAACCAAGGGCTTTAGCATGTAATGCCAGACCCCTGGTCTGATTTTTCAATCGCTTCCCTACGCTCGCATTAACGAGTTCAGGTTCCAAGGGTCGCCCCGGCAATACCGGGACTCTCAGCCCTGAGCACCCCTAGCGTGTATATTGTGTATATATTATAGTACCGACTGTTGAAGAATGCAAACGGCGACATCTAAATTTCTAAAACGTTGACCGAGTATACTCACCCCCTTTATCCCCCTCTCAAACGGGGCGATACACATTTTCATACTCAGTTTGTTTGAGAGGAGGGAGAAGATGAAAAGGAGTTTCACCCCTCTTAAACACCCCTTAATAATAATGAGGGGTTAACCGATGATGGATGTAAGTATATATCTATCCATCCGGTCTCAATATTTTCATTCTTTAAATGGCATCGTTAGCTGCATGCCGGCATTACCCAGGGCCGTACGGGCAGGATACCCGAGGGCAGGTGAGTGGGAAAGATTATTTCCCGCCGCGCTGGGAAAGGAGGGGCGTAACCCCTTTCTACCCATCCTTAAAAGGTAGCGCCAACTGCGTGCCAGCGTTGTTCTGGAAGAACCTGTCACCGAAGACTCCTGCCAGATACGCCGAAGCCCTGAAGCCGGTGCAGTGAGAGACTCCCAGGTACTGCACGCCCATATCCTGCAACGCTACCGCCGTCTTTTCAAGTCGTTCCTGCGAGGCATGGACGAGATGAGTGCCGCCGATAGCGGCATATATCAGGTCTTTGCCGGTTATCTTCCTGGCATGTTCCAGGGTATTGACGATACCGTGGTGAGAGCAACCCAGAACTACCACCAGTCCGAAATCGGCATCTATAACCATGGCCTGGTCATCATCGAGGCTGTCCTGCTTCAACTCCCCGTTCTCTTTAACCAGGAGGTACTTTTCGATAATCTCGTAATCATTGGTCATGGGCACGTAACCGGTGGTCATGATGCGGTCGGAAAGCCTAGCCGGTTCCGGGGAGAGCCTGAAATCCGCCCCCAGCGCCTCCAGGGCTTCCCGGGGAAAGGGAATACCGACATAGCGTTGCGGGCCGCTCTCCATGCGACCGTACTTGCGTGCCCAGACATCGGGGTGGGCATAGATATCAATCCTTTTCCGTAGTCTCGTCAGTACCTCCCGCAGGCCGCCGGTATGGTCGTAATGCCCGTGGCTGATGACGATACATTCGGCGGTGGTGAGGTTAACTCCCATCAGGTTGGCATTATAGACCGCCGAGAAACCACCACCAGTATCGAACAATATCTTTTTACCATCGGCCTCGACGAACATACTAAGGCCCCACTCCCCCAGACAACCGGTACCTGCCGTATTTTCACTGAGTGTGGTTATTTTTACTTTCATGATGCCCTCCTTTTACAGCGGCCAACCGAGCCATTCAAAAAAGGCCAGCAGTTTCAGTCCCATGTATAACAGTATTATCGTAAATATATAAATAAGTAATTTCCTGGGTAATTTATGAGCCGTAGCGGCCCCCACCTGTGCCATGATAGTACTGGGCACCACCAGCAACAGCCACGAAGTTAGATTTACGTAGCCCAGGGACCACGACAGACGGTCGGCGACACCAATGCCATTGATAATATAGCCCAAAATGCCACCGATACTGGCAATCATGATTATCGCCATCGAAGTGCCGATAGCGTAATGCATTTCGAATCTGAGTGCCAGCACCAGCACCGGAACCATGATAATGCCGCCACCGATGCCGAATATTCCGGAAACGAAACCAAGGGGGATAGCCCAGAGAATCCACAACCAAGGATTGTCGACAGCCTCAATCTTATATTTCGGCTCGCGAGCCGTGACCATCCTCACAGCAGTAAGTAGAATGACGGCTCCGAAGGCTATCCTGAGGGTCATTCCCGGGATGTGAGTCGCCAGGGTAGCCCCACCCAGGGCGGATACCATACTGCATAGACCCATGACAATGCCGGCACGCCACCACACGGCCTTGTTGCGGTGGTGCCGCCAGGCGCCGCTGATAGCTGTGGGCAGAACGACCAGCAGGCTGGTGCCGAAAGCCGTCTTGATAGCCAGGTCCTCCGGCAAGCCCATGGCGGTATATACCATAAACTGTACCGGGGTCATGATAAAGGCACCGCCGAGTCCCAGAAGACCCCCGGCAAAACCAGCGACGGCACCGGTAACCAGCAGTATGATGATATGTTCAGGTGACATTTTAACGTTTCAAAACTCTGCGGCAGGCTTATTCTCCTTGATCCAGTTGTTTTTTCACTGCCTCGACTTTGCCGGTCATGGTCAAAGGCTTATCGCGGCGTTCGTCAATACGGAGGGTGGTGACCACTCTCTGAATACCCGAGTTAAAGGCGGAGTCGTGCATCTTTTTTGCCAGCGCCAGCAGATGCTCAAGGTCGCCTTCAATCACCGTGTTCATGGGAGTAAGCTGGTATTTAATGCCCGGCTCGCTCTGCAATATCTTCACGGCGCCGGCAACGAAACGACTGACCGAAGGCGTGGCTGTCCCCACCGGCACGATACTGATATCAATAATAGCCATTTTGCCTACCTCCATATAGTATTGTTATATCATCCGGTTAATCGATTTTATTCATCAGCCGACGGTAATAGGAGCCGGAGAGATAGAGAGCCGCCAAGGGATTATGCCCGAAAACCCGGTCCTTTACCGCCAGAGCGGTTAAGGGAACGTTACAATATTTAATAAACAGCGTATCGTGCCCGATACAGAGTCCGAGCAGGACCGCCATATCGACTCCGGACCCGTTGATAATCATCGCCTGAGCAATGGGATTGCACATGGTTTCCCAATCCCCGGGCTCGGCGATTTTTTCCGTGGGCTTCACACCGAGTCTTTCCTTGGGAACGGCGCCGCACTTGCACTGTACGGAGACAACTTCGAACCCGTTATTTTCCAGAACATCGGTGAGAAGGCGGGCCTCGTTCGCCAGCCCGCCACAGTGGGCGATACCGAGTCGCTTGTACCCGCACTTCCTGGCGAACTTAATCAGTTCCTCAACGCGGGGGAGCCTGGTCCGCAAGCCGTCAGGCAAACGCTCGTAGCACTCGGCTTCCTGTATCGAAGCCAGCCTAGCGAACTCCTTAACTTCAGGTTTATCATACTCGGACATCGCCTTAGCGAAGACATCAGACATAAGCTTCATCGGGCAGAAATTGGGGGCTTTCTCCAGCGACGGGGGTTGAGCGTCAGCTTTCTGTCCCCAGTTCTCGCAGACCTTGGTGGGGCACTTAGCACATTGCGGGTAATTCTTCTTCATCATGCAATACCTCTTTTCCTATCCTGTGTTTTATTCTAGTCAGTTACCGTAAAAAAGACAACACAGAGAGAACAGTATAATATCCGGTACTATCAGGGTATATTGATGGCTTAATCCCAGTAATATACCCTATTATATATAACGCCAATCATCATGTAACATGATAGGGACTGATTCAGAAGACAAATATAGCATACCCCCGTATCCAGTGATTCCTTGACTTTTAAAACGCCATAAGATAAACTTATTTGGGTAAGCCGGGAGACCAAATTACCAATCTGAGCTTCCCAAGAAGTCTCAGATTTAATTATGCCAGAAGCAACGTTTTAATGAAGATAGCGATAACCGGAAAAGGCGGCGTAGGCAAAACACTTTTATCTGCTTTCCTTTCACATACTTTCGCTAAATCGGGCTTTTCCGTGATAGCCATAGATGCCGACCCCGATGCCAACCTGGCGGCCACGCTGGGTTATCCTCATCCGGAATCAATTGTGCCCATCTCCGAACTCGAAGACCTTATCGAAGAGCGGGTAGGCGTACGCCCCGGAACACCCGGGGCCATCTTCAAGCTGAACCCCAAGGTCGACGACCTACCCGAAGATTATTCCGTAAAAATTGACGGCATCAGACTGATGGCGATGGGGCGGATAAAGCGGGGAGGCACGGGTTGCTACTGCCCGGAGGGTGCCCTGCTGCAGGCACTCGTCAGCCACCTGCTGGTGCAGCGGAACGAAGCTGTCATCCTGGACATGGAAGCCGGCATCGAGCACCTGTCACGGGGCACCACCAAAGCGGTTGACAAGTTTATTATCGTCGTCGAGCCGGGACGAAGAAGCATCGAGACGGCTGAGACTATCGTCAAGCTGGCCAAGGACCTCGGCGTCGAGAGCATATCGGTGGTGGGCAACAAAATCAGGAGCGAAGAGGACAAAAAATTCATACAGTCCAGCTTGCCGGACGCCGATTTCCTGGGTTTTATCCCCTACGACCCGGCCATTACCGAAGCCGACCTCGCCAGCCGTCCGGTGGTGGAATCCAGCATGAAGGCGGCAAAAGAGGTTAAAAAAATCTACGATAAACTGATATCTTCCATCAAAGAGCCCAATACAAAATAAAAACATATCATGAGGAGGTCTTTGTGGCTTATAACGCTGTAGAAATGAAGGACTGGCAAATCTCGGAAGCAGCCGAGAAAAACATGCCGACTCCGGATGAATGGCAAGAGAAACTCGGTCTTACCAAAGATGAAGTTCTCCCCTACGGACGTATCGCTAAACTCGATTTCTTAAAGATTATCGACCGGCTGAAGGACAGACCGGACGGAAAATACATCGAGGTCACAGCGATAACCCCGACGCCCCTCGGCGAGGGGAAGAGCACCACTTCCTGCGGTCTCATGGAAGGCATGGGAAAACGCGGTTGGAGTGTCGGCGGGGCGCTACGTCAGCCCTCGGGCGGTCCCACGATGAACATCAAGGGAACAGCGGCTGGCGGCGGCAATGCCCTCCTGATTCCGATGACCGAGTATTCGCTGGGACTTACCGGCGATATCAATGACATCATGAACGCCCACAACCTGGCGATGGTAGCCCTCACGGCCAGGATGCAGCACGAGCGGAACTACGACGACGAGCAGCTGGCCAGGCTAACCGGCATGCGACGCCTGGACATCGACCCGACGCGTGTGGAGTTCAAGTGGATTATGGATTTCTGTGCCCAGAGTCTGCGAAACATCGTCATCGGTCTGGGCGGCAGGATGGACGGCTATACGATGGAGTCGGGCTTCGGTATCGCCGTCAGTTCGGAGCTAATGGCGATGCTTTCCATCGTCACCGACCTTGCTGACATGCGCAAGAGAATGGACGAAATCACGCTGGCTTACGACAAGAAAGGCAATCCCATTACCACCGGAGACCTCGAAGTAGGCGGCGCAATGACCGCCTGGATGCGCAATACCATCAATCCCACGCTGATGTGCACGGCGGAATATAATCCGTGCCTGGTCCACGCCGGGCCTTTCGCCAATATCGCCGTCGGGCAGTCATCAATCATCGCCGACCGCATTGGCCTGAAGATGTTCGACTATCACGTCACCGAGAGCGGCTTCGCCGCGGACATCGGCTTCGAGAAGTTCTGGAACGTCAAATGCCGCTATAGCGGACTGAAACCGCACGTTTCCGTACTCACCACCACCATCCGCGCCCTGAAGATGCACGGCGGCGGACCGAAAGTGGTTGCCGGGCTCAAACTCCCCGAGGAATATACCAAGGAAAACATCGGCCTGGTGGAAAAGGGCCTGCCCAACATGGAGCATCTCATCGGCGTTATCCGCAAGTCCGGCATCAACCCGGTGGTCTGCATCAACGCTTTCCACACCGATACTAAGGAAGAGATTGCCATGGTCAGGAAGGCAGCCGAGGCGGCGGGAGCGCGCTGTGCTCTCTCCACTCACTGGGCTGACGGCGGCGACGGCGCCCTGGAACTGGCGGACGTGGTCAAAGAAGCCTGCGAAGATGAAAACGAATTCAAATTCCTCTATCCCAACGAGATGAAGCTGCGCGATAGGGTGAATTTAATCGCTAGGGAAGTCTATGGGGCTGATGGCGTATCATGGACAGCCGAAGCGGAAGCCAAAGCCAAGGCTTTCGAGGCCGACCCGAAATACGACGAGTACGCCACGATGATGGTAAAGACACACCTATCCCTCACCCACGACCCGACCCTCAAGGGCGTGCCCAAGGGATGGACACTGCCCGTACGCGACGTACTGATTTACTCCGGCGCCAAGTTCCTCTGCCCGATGGCGGGAACGATTACCCTGATGCCGGGTACGTCATCCAATCCCGCTCTGAGAAGGGTAGACGTGGACGTCAACACCGGCAAGGTACAGGGGATATTCTAGAACCCGTTACTGCGGGAAGGTTGAAAATAATATAAAAAGAAGTTAGATTAGAAGTAGAGAGGTATTATAAAGGAAGGTGTTTTGAGCGTAAATATTGCCGTAGCCGGTAAGGGAGGAACCGGTAAAACATCCGTTACCAGCCTTATCATACGCTACATTATTAATAACGGTCTGGGAAATATACTGGCTGTCGACGCTGATCCGAACTCAAATCTTGCCGAGAGCCTGGGACTCGAAGTAAACCAAACGGTTGGCCGGATACTGAATGAGTTTCAGGGGGAGAAATTAAAAATTCCCCCGGGGATGACCAAGGAAGCTTACCTAGAATACCAGCTCAATATTGCTATTACCGAAAGCAAGCAGCTGGACCTGGTAACGATGGGGAGAGGAGAAGGCCCGGAATGTTATTGCTACCCCAACGTGGTTATCCGGAAACTCATCGATGACTGGGCCAAGAACTACAGCTTCGTCGTCATGGACAACGAGGCAGGCATGGAGCATCTGAGTCGGCGTACGACCCAGAATATCGACGAATTGCTCCTGGTATCGGACCATTCGGTCAAGGGCCTGCGCGCCGTAGCCCGCATCCGGGAGCTCGTCGCCGAACTGAAACTGGTCGTAAAAAGAGAATCCGTAATAATCAACCTTGTACCCGGTGAAATCGACCCGCTGTTGCGCCAGGAAATGGAGAAACTGGGAATTACAGCAGCGGCGACCATACCGGTGGACGAAGAGATGAAAAGGTATGACCTAGAACAGAAGCCGCTGTTCGGGCTTCCGGATACATCGGCCGCGGTGATCGCCGTTAATGAACTGATGGATAAATTACTCAGTAAAGCGGGTGTGTCAGTATAAAAGGTACAGGGGGGTGAAAATGGGTAAAATCTTCAAGATGATACTGCTACCTCTATTACTTATATCAATACTATCACTGCCGATAACCCTCGGATGCAACGGCGGAGGCGGGGATTTTGGCGAGGGGGAACTGGAGCAAATATTAGTGGATGCGGTGAATTACGCTAATACCGCCGATTCTTACAGTCTTTTCATGAACGTGGAAGCGTCTATGGATGCGGAGAGCGAAGGCGAGGAAGCCACCATGGAAATGAAGATGACTATGGATGGCGCTTACGACCAGAAGAATATGGCTATGTATATGACCATGAATACATACATGGCTATGGATTTTGGCTATGATATGGGGACGGAGGAACAGTCAGCGGAGATATACCTGGTTGACGATTATATGTACGTATATACAGATGGAGAGTGGCTGAAAATGCCAGCCGACGAAGAAGCTTTTCAAACGTACGATATATATCAATTCCAGGAGCAGATAGCACTGCTGGAATCTTTGGGGGATCTTAATTTCGATAAATACGAGACCTTCAACGGTAAGGAATGTTACGTAATAGAAATCATCCCCGATTTTGATGCAATGCTGGATTTCCTGGGAGAAGAAGGAATCGGAGGAATGGACCTCAGCTCGGAAGAGATGCGCGTCGTGCGCGATATGTTCGATGAAATCTCTTATTTTTGCTGGATAGAAAAAGACACGGGATACTTAACCAAGATAAAAATGCAAATAGAGATGAAGATATCCGGCGATGATTTTAAAGAAATGGCCGGTGTAAGCGGGAAAATGAAGATGGATATGTCAATGACGATAGAGATATCCGATTACAACCAGCCGGTTAACATAAATCTCCCGAGTGAAGCGGAGAACGCCCCGGAAATGAGCGATGTCATGTACTAACATGATGATTCCAGAAAGTACTTATTATTAAATTCGAAGGGGGTAGAGATGACAGCACAGCTAATCAAAGGCGCCGAAGTGGCGGCTCAAATCCGCGAGGAACTGAAGGCTGAGATTGCCGAACTTAAAACCAAGCACAATATAGTACCCGGTCTGGTGACAGTACTCGTCGGTGCCGACCCCGCCTCACAGGTATATGTCGGCGCTAAAGAAAAGACATCCAAAGAGCTGGGGATATACTCGGAGAGGTACGACCTGCCGGCGGATACTTCACAGAAAGACCTGCTAGCCCTGATAAATAAACTCAATAAAAACCCCAAAATAAACGGCATCCTCGTCCAATTGCCGCTGCCCAAGGGACTGAACGAGGAGGAAGTCCTTTACGCTATCGACCCCAGGAAGGACGTCGACGGTTTTCACCCGGTTAACGTGGGCAAGCTGATGATAGGCGAGCCGGATTACCTACCCTGTACTCCCGCTGGTATCCAGCAACTATTAATTCGTTCCGGCACGCAAATCGAAGGCGCCGAGGTGGTAGTGGTGGGTCGCAGCAATATCGTCGGCAAACCAATCGCCAACATGCTGCTGCAGAAAGCCCCCGGTGCCAACGCCACCGTTACTGTCTGCCATACCCGCACGCGCGATATCGCCTTCCATACCAAGAGGGCGGACATCCTGATAGTGGCTGCCGGAAAGCCCAAAGCGGTTACCGGCGACATGGTCAAAGAGGGCGTGGTTGTCATCGACGTGGGCGTTAACGAGATAGGCAAAACGGCGGAAGGCAAGCGCATTTTGGCTGGCGATGTCGACTTCGAAACGGTCAGCCCGAAAGCTAAAGCCATCACGCCGGTCCCGGGAGGGGTAGGCCCGATGACGATAACCATGCTGATGATGAATACGGTCAGAGCCGCCAAGGTAGCCGCTGGCCTGACATAGTTAAGGAGGAGTAAATAATGGCAAAGAAAGCAGCACCGAAAAAACCAGCCACCCAGAAGAAAACAGCAATGGCAAAGAGTGCAACCGAACCGGGAATAAAATACGTAAAAAAGGACGCACCCGGTCGTGGCGAGGTAGAAATACTGGCTGAAACCTATGACAACGGTTTGCCGAGCGGAGAGGATGCGGGGAGATGGCGCCAGAAGCTCGAGAGCCGGGAAGACAAGCTGAAATACCTTCAAAATGGCGAGAGGTACTGGTACAGCGACGACTGGTTCGGCAGCGAAAAAAGAAAGACACCAGCCTGATAAAAGGAGGAAATAATGGCTTTTGAAATTCCAAAGACAGCCTATAGCGGTAAGATACGCCAGATAAAACTGGGTAAGGGCGATAAAGCGGTAACCGTCGGTGGAGAAACAGCCTATCCGTTCTATCTTTTTGAGGGCGAGATGCCGAACCTGCCGAAGATAGCGATGGAAGTTTACGACATGCCGCCGGAGGAATGGCCCGAAGCCGCCCTGGAACCCTTTGCCGGCGTTACCGACGACCCGTTAGCCTGGGCACAGAAATGCATCAATGACTACGGGGCGGAAATGATATGCCTGCAACTCCTCAGTACTGACCCCAACGGGCTGAACCGACCGGCTGATGAAGCCGCCCAAGTGGCCAAGAAATTGTGTGATGCCATCGATGTACCGCTGATTGTCTGGGGTACCGCCAACCATGATAAAGACACCGAGGTACTGAGAATGGTAGCCGAGCTCTGCCAGAACAAGAGCCTGATTCTGGGTCCGGTCGAAGAAGCCGACCACAAGAAAATCGGCGCGGCAGCCATTGGTTACAAGCATACGGTAGTGGCCTCGACGCCGATTGATATCAACCTGGCAAAACAGCTCAACATCCTGCTGGGAAATCTGGGCGTTTCCGATGATTTACTGGCGATGGACCCCACCGTAAGCAGCATCGGTTACGGTCTGGAATACTGTTATTCGGTGATGGAAAGAATGAGGATGGCAGCGCTGACGCAACAGGACGCCAAGCTTCAGTTCCCCATCATCTGCAATATAGCCAAGGAAACATGGAAGACCAAGGAAGCCAAGATTACCGAGGCAGAAGACCCCAAGATGGGAGATGCCAAGAAGAGAGGCATACTGCTGGAAGCAATGTCAGCAACGGCTTTACTTCTGGCGGGAGCCGACGTACTGATCATGAGACACCCCGAAGCGATAAAACTCGTGAGGGAGATGATATCAGACTTAACTGCTAAATAAGAGAGGTAAATAACACATGGCAGAAGACGAAAAGAAGAATAAAAGCATTGACAAGGCTACACAGGAACTATACGAAAAAGCCTGTGCCGATGAGATAAGCACCAGCTATAGCCGGGCTGATAGCCTAAAACCATGCCCGATAGGTTCGGTGGGTAGCTGCTGTAAAAACTGCGGCATGGGTCCCTGCCGCATACCATTGCCGAAAGGCAAGGAGGAGACTCCGGAGGAGAAGAAGAAACGACGGGGCATCTGTGGAGCCACCGCGGAGACAATCGCCGCCCGCAATTTCATCCGCATGATTGCCGGTGGCGCTGCCGCGCACTCCGACCACGGACGCGGCGTAGCCGAGCTGTTCGTCGCAGTAGCCAAGGGAGAAGCCCCCGGCTACAAAATCCGTGACGAGCAGAAACTTCTGGCCCTGGCCCTGGAATGGGGAATCGATATCGGTGACCGCAGCAACGAAGAGATTGCTCTGGAAATCGGCGAGATGTCCCTGGCCGAGTTCGGCAAACAGGAGGGCGAAATCCTCTTCGCTAAACGGGCCCCGCTCAAGCGCCAAGAAATCTGGCGGGAACAGGGCGTGATGCCGAGGGGCATCGATAGAGAAATCGTGGAGATTATGCACCGCACCCATATCGGTGTGGACCAGGAATACCAGAACCTGCTGACGCAGGGCGTCCGGGCATCAATCGCCGACGGCTGGGGCGGCAGTATGATTGCCACCGAGCTGCAGGATATCCTGTTCGGTACGCCTTCCCCGGTACTCAGCGAGGTAAACCTGGGAATTCTCAAGGAGGACGAGGTCAACATCATCATCCACGGCCACGAACCACTGCTATCCGAGATGATTGTGGCCGCATCCCGCGACCCCGAGATGATAGATCTGGCAAAATCCAAAGGAGCCAAGGGCATCAACCTCGGCGGCATCTGCTGTACCGCCAACGAAATTCTGATGCGGCACGGCGTACCGCTGGCAGGAACCTTCTTGCAGCAGGAACTGGCGCTGGTTACCGGCGCCGTCGATGCCATGGTAGTAGACGTACAGTGCATCATGGAATCGCTACCCGATATCGCCCAGTGCTACCACACCCAGGTTATCACTACTTCCCCCAAGGCCAAGATTAAGGGAGCGATGCACATCGAGTTTAACGAGCACGACGCCGTCAACGGCGCCAAGGCCGTCGTTAAAGCCGCCATCGAAGCTTTCCCCAACCGCGGAAAGAACGTCCGCATCCCGCAGGACACGCACAATCTTATCGCCGGTTTCAGTCATGAGACCATCAACTATTTGCTGGGCGGGCTTTTCCGGGCTTCCTACCGGCCCCTTAACGAGAATATCATCAACGGTCGTATCCGGGGCGTAGCCGGAGTTGTCGGCTGCAACAACGCCCGCTGGGAGCACAACCAGGCGCATATCGCCATGGTTAAGGAACTCATCAAGAACGACGTGCTGGTAATCCAGACAGGCTGCAGCGCCATGGCCAGCGCTATGGCCGGCCTGATGGTACCGGAGGCTGCCTCCAAATACGCCGGAAAAGGCCTGGCTGAGGTCTGCGAGACAGTAGGCATACCGCCGGTACTGCATATGGGCTCCTGCGTCGATAACAGCCGCATCCTGATAGCCGCCACCGCCATGGTCAAAGACGGTGGACTCGGTGACGACATCAGCGACCTGCCCGCCGCTGGCGCGGCACCGGAGTGGATGAGCGAGAAAGCCATCTCCATCGGTCAGTACTTCGTCGCTTCCGGCGTTTACACCGTGTTCGGCGTTACCTGGCCGACGCAGGGCAGCAAGGAAGTGACTGAATACCTGTTCAAGGACATGGAAGAAAAGTACGGAGGCATGTGGGACTTCGAGCCCGACCCGATACAGGCGGCGCACAAAATGATTGCGCACATCGACGAGAAGCGAAAAGCCTTGGGAATCGATAAAGCCCGGGAGAGAGTACTCTACGATATGGAAATGAGGCGCGAACTGGAGGGTTAGCCTTCCGGCGCTGTTGATAATTAAGGAGGTTATGAGTAAATGTCCAAGATAATTGCATCGGCAGCCATCCGAGGTGCTCATAAGGTAGTCGACCAGGCGGAGAAGAAATGGCAGGAAGCCATGGATAAATACGGTGCCAACGAGCCGGTCGGCTTCCCCAACACCGCTTATTACCTGCCGATAATCTACGGTATCTCAGGTATGAAAGTGGAGAAGCTGGGCGACATGGAAGCAGTCCTGAAAAAATGTAAAAATCTGCTGCCGCCGCTGGTAAAATCGGAACACCACCTGCCCTACCTGGGGCCGACCCTTGATGCCGGCATGATTACTTTCTGGGCGGAAGAGCTGGTCGAAGCCATAAGATACCTGGAAAATCCCGATTTCTACCTGCTGGGCGAGGACGTAACGGACAGTAACATCTGGCTCGGCGCTGCGGATGATGTCATCATGAGGAAACGCGGCGTGGAGTTCGTCGACGGTACTGCCCCGGGGTTCGCCGCCATACTGGGCGCAGCACCCACCCCTGAAATAGCCAAGGATATCGCCGAGGAGCTCCAGAAGAAGAACCTTTACGTGTTCATGGCCGGACAGCATAACGGTCAGAAATTCTCCGAGCAGCTGGTAGAAGCCGGTGTCCAGATAGGCTGGGGGACTCGACTGGTCTCCTTCGGTCCGGATACCAGCGCGGCCGTATTCGCCATGGGTTTCGCCACCAGAGCCGCTATGTCCTTCGGCGGCATCGAGGCCGGCGATTACCGCAAAATACTTATCTACAATAAAGACCGCGTTTTCGCCTTCGCCATGACCATGGGCGACGTTACCGACGAGTGGTACGCCAACGGCGCGGGGGCGATTAACTGGGGCTTCCCAGTGATTGCCGATACGCCGATACCGGAAATCCTTCCCACCGGCGTCTGTACGTACGAACACGTCGTGTCCAATATCGCGCACGATGAAATCGTCGCCAAATCAATCGAGGTCAGGGGACTGAAAGTTACCGTTACCGAGGTTCCTATCCCGGTGGCTTTCGGGCCGGCCTTCGAAGGCGAGAGAGTCCGTGGCGACGACATCTACCTGGAGGCGGGCGGCGGCCGGACGCACATGGTGGAATGGGTGACGACCAAGCCCATGGACGAGGTAGAAGACGGCCATGTAGAGGTCATCGGGCCCGAACTTACCGACATCGAAGCAGGCTCGCGCCTGCCCGTGGCGATTGCCGTTGAGGTTGCCGGACGCGAGATGCAGGACGACTACGAACCCATCCTGGAGCGGCAGATTCACCACCTCATCAACTACGCCCAGGGCGTGATGCACATCGGGCAGCGTGATATTGCCTGGATACGCGTCGCCAAGCAGGCGGTCGAAAAAGGATTCAAGCTGGAACATATCGGCACGATACTGCACGCCAAACTGCACCAGGACTTCGGGCGTATCTTCGATAAAATCCAGGTGAAGATATACACCGAAGAAGACGGGGTCAACGAAATCCTTGAGAAAGCAAGGGGAGTTTATCTAGCCAGAGACGAGCGTATCGAAGGCATGACCGACGAGACTACCGAAACCTACTACTCGTGTACACTATGCCAGTCGTTCGCTCCCAGCCATGTCTGCGTCATCAGCCCTGAGAGGACGGGGCTATGCGGTTCGTACAACTGGATGGACTGCAAGGCCGCCTACGAAATCAATCCCACCGGCCCCAACCAGCCAGTCGAAAAGGGCGATACCATCGATGCCAAGCTGGGACAATGGAAAGGCGTCAACGCATTTGTTGAACAGGCTTCCCGCGGTAAAATCGACCACTATAACTTCTACAGCATCGTCAACGACCCGATGACCACCTGCGGCTGTTGTGAAGCTATTGCCGCCGTGGTACCTTTATGCAACGGCGTGATGACGGTCAACCGCGACTATACCGGCGAGACACCCTGCGGCATGAAATTCACCACCCTGGCCGGGACCATCGGCGGGGGTTTGAGCACGCCGGGATTCGTGGGGCACGGAAAATACAACATAACCCAGAGAAAATTCATCGCCGCCGAAGGCGGTCTGCTAAGAATGGTCTGGATGCCCAAGATACTCAAGGAGGAAATCGGCGAGCGGTTCAAAGCCCGAGCCGAAGAACTGGGCGTACCTGACCTCCTGGATAGAATTGCCGATGAAACGGTAGGTGTTACCGAGGAAGAGATACTCCCGTTCCTGCAGGAAAAGGAGCATCCCGCCCTCGCCATGGACCCGATACTTGGATAATAAAGGAGCGAAAAACCACTAGAGAATTGACCAGCATGTCATTCCCAACTTGATTGGGAATCCAGGAATCTCTGGATTCCCGCTTCCGCGGGAATGACGGTATAAAGAATGATGCCTTGCCCCAAAGCAGGTTAAGGAAAGGAGACCAGTTATGGCACTCTCTGGAATTGAAATCTTTAAATTGTTGCCCAAGACCAATTGCGGCGATTGCGGCGTACCGACCTGCCTTGCCTTCGCGATGAGTCTGGCGGCAGGCAAAGCCGAGCTCAGCAAATGCCCGCATGTTTCCGAGGAAGCCAAGTCGAAGCTATCGGAAGCATCGGCACCGCCGATTCTACCGGTAACCATCGGCACGGGCGAAAAAACACTAAAAATAGGTGGTGAGACAGTGATGTTCCGCCACGAGAAGCGCTTTGAAAATCCACCCGGTATCGCCATCCTCATCAGCGATACCATGGACGATGCCGAGGTAAAAGCCCGGCTGGAAAAGTCCAAATCACTGGAATACGAGAGGGTGGGACTAACACTCAACACCAACCTAATAGCCCTGAAAGCCGAATCGGGCGACGCCGCCAAGTTTACCGCCCTGGTCAACAAGGTCAAGGACGGCAGCGACGCTAACCTGATACTGATAAGCGATAAAGCCGATGTACTGGCGGCAGGACTTAAAGCCTGCGCCGATCGCAAGCCGCTGCTCTATGCCGCCACCAAGGGCAATATCGATGCGATGGCAGCGCTTGCGAAGGAGAATGGCTGCGCGGTTGCCGCCAAGGGTGACGGACTGGAAGAGCTGGCCACTCTAACCGAAAAACTGGACGCAGCAGGACTGAAAAACGTGGTAATAGATTCCGGCTCGCGGACGGTCAAACAGGCGCTGGAAGACCAGATAATCATCAGGGCAGCCGCCCTGAACAAGAAATACCGCCCGCTGGGCTACCCGACCATTGTCTTTCCTGCCGAGATGACCGACAATCCCATGAAAGAGGCGCTCATCGCTTCCATGTTCATTACCAAGTACGCGGGCATCATCGTCCTTTCCGATTTCCAGGGAGAGAGCCTGTTCCCGCTGCTGGTGGAAAGACTAAATATTTATACCGACCCGCAGCGGCCGCTGGCGACCAAGCAGGGTATTTACGAAATCAATAATCCCAATGAGAACTCACCGCTGATGGTCACCTCCAACTTCTCGCTGACCTACTTCATCGTCTCCGGGGAAATAGAGAACAGCAAGGTGCCCAGCTGGCTGTACGTCAAGGACACGGAAGGACTCTCCGTGATGACCTCCTGGGCAGCGGGTAAATTCTCCGCGGATATCATCGGTCCGGCTATCCTAAAGAGCGGCATCACCGATAAAATAAAGCACAAGAAGCTGATAATACCCGGATACATCGCCGCCGAGAGTGGCGGACTCGAGGAAGAGATGCCCGATTGGGAAATCATGGTAGGTCCCAGGGAAGGAGCCCATATCCCGGGTTATCTTAAAGATTGGAAGCCATAGGACAAAATTAAGGAGGCAAGATGATCCTCATCGGTGAAAATCTAAACGTTATGTCTCATACCCTCGGTCCCGCTCTCAGGGAGAAGAATGCGGGTCCGATAGAGGAAATGGCCAAAGCGGAAACAGCGGCCGGCGTGGACCTGATTGACCTGAATATCGGCCCGGCCCGCAAGGGCGGTGACGAATTAATGTCATGGGTGGTGGAAACCGTCCAGAGCGTTACCGAAAAAATGCTGTCGCTGGATACCACCAACCTGGACGCCATGGAAGCCGGACTCAAAGTAAAAAAGAACAAAGTACTGATGAACTCAGTATCCCTGCAGACGAGTCGCATCGACCGGGGGCTGGAGCTGGCGCTGAAATACGACGCCGACCTCATCGGACTGCTCTGGAGCAACGACGGGATGCCGCGGGATGTTAACGAAAGAGCCATGCACACGGTCGATTTCGTCTACAAAGCTAACGAGGCCGGCATACCCAACGAGAGGATATGGATAGACCCCATTGCCAGTCCGGTATCTGTGGAAATAAACCAGGTGAAAGCCTGCGTTGAATTTATGGGTATGCTGGGCGAAATAGCGCCGGGATGCAAGTCAACGGTGGGGCTTTCCAACGTCTCCAACGGCGCCCCGGACGAACTGAGGTGCTGGCTGAACCGTACCTACATGATAATGCTGATGCGCTACGGGCTCTATTCAGCAATTGTCGATGCCTTTGATAAAGACCTGATAAAAATAGCCAGGGGGAAGCGACCGGACATCGTGGAGCTGGTACATAAGATTATGGACGGCGACACCCCGGATATCGCGTCGCTGCCCAAGGAAATGGCTAACTACGCCAAGACGGTCAGAGTGCTCAAGGGAGATTCACTCTATTCCGCTTCCTGGCTCGAAGTGTAGAGTCGCGTCTTTAAAAGACAAAGCAGAGATAATCGGTTATAATTAAGGCGACAGTGAGAAGTCACGCTGCAAAATGGCAAGAGAACGCTTAACGATACCGAACCAAAACGTAAGAGATTACGCACATGAGCTTGCCTATACACTCGCCCGCCAGCAACTGGCGGCTATCAAAGACATCCAGAAGCAATGCCGGAACAGCGGCACCGAATATATCGAAGCCGAAAAGGTTATCAGCATCGATTTCCTCAATCAGTCATATAAGATTAGCTACCCCGACGGCGAAGTTTTTTATAAAGACAGTGAGGAAACCGTTCCCATCAAGGATAAAATCCTGATAATGGATTATTTCACGCGCGCCAGCGGAACTCCCCTTACGGGGAAGCTGATAACCTACAAAGAGCTGCACGACGGACTGAACTACTTTGATGTTTTCCACAAGAGGGGGATACAGCCTTTCGTGACTTTTTTCGGCGAAAAACCCGATGAACTGGTGAGAACCGCCGGGATTTTCAACGGAAAACCCGCCGACTACGGCGACGTTGCCGTCACCATCAATGCGTTTAGTCGCGTGCCGGTAACGATTGCCCTCTGGCGCGGTGATGAAGAATTCGGACCCGAAGGGAGTATCCTGTTCGACAGTACCGTTTCCGAATACCTGACCAACGACGATATTCACGCGCTATGCGAAGGCATGGCCTGGAAAATGGTTAGGGCACTGAAAGACAGGAGGTGATTGCCCTGGCAGTAGATAGTTTAACCAAAGCCGATGTAGAAGATAAAATGAAAGCCCTTTTCTCGCGGCACCACGGCGAGAAGCAGGAGCTGATTCCCATCCTCCAAGAAACGCAGGCGCAGTTTCGTTATCTTCCCGCCGCCGCCATGAAGGAAATAGCCAGGTTTTTACGTATGCCGGAAAGCACCGTTTACGGCGTGAGTACTTTTTACGCCCAGTTCAAGCTGACGCCACTGGGCAAGAAAATCATCCGGGTATGCCGCGGCACCGCCTGCCACGTACGGGGGGCAACCAAGGTCCTGAACGAACTGGAGAGTCGGCTGGGTATCAAAGCCGGCGAGACGACGGACGACCTGGAATATACGCTGGAAACGGTGGCCTGCATCGGTGCCTGTGCCCTGGCGCCGACGATGACAATCGATAACGTGACCCACGGTAAAATGACGGCGAAAAAAGTTGCGGAGGTCCTAGGTGACAGAAGCGAAGCCAAGCAAGAAAAATAAACAGACGATACTGGTCTGCCAGGGAACCGGCTGCGTATCAGGGAAATCTCTGGAAATAACAGCGGCTCTGGAAAAAGCCGTCAGTGATTTGAAACTGAAAAATGTAAAAATTGACTTCACCGGCTGTCACGGCTTCTGCGAGCAGGGACCCGTAGCAATCGTGGAGCCGGAAGGTATCTTTTATACTCACGTGGGTGTCGACGACGCCCGGGAAATCATCGAATCGCATATCAGGGACGGAAAACCGGTAGAGCGTCTCTTCTACAAAGACCCGGCGACCAGAGAAGCGGTGCCGAAATACCACGACATCAAATTTTACAGCAAACAGCAGCGGATAATCCTGCGAAACTGCGGGCACATCAATCCGGAGAGAATCGACGACTACATCAATACCGGCGGCTACCAGGCTTTAACGAAAGTCCTCAACGAAATGACCCCGGAACAGGTTATCGGCGAGATAAAGCGCTCCGGGTTACGCGGTCGCGGCGGTGCCGGTTTTTCCACCGGAACCAAGTGGGAATTTTTACGCAACGCCGCCGGCGAACCGAAATACATGATATGCAATGCCGACGAGGGCGACCCGGGGGCGTTCATGGACCGCAGCACGATGGAGGCGGACCCGCACACCGTCATCGAAGGGATGATAATCGCGGCTTACACCACGGGTGCTGCCGAGGGATATATCTATATCCGGGCGGAATATCCGCTGGCCGTGAAACGCGTCAGGTTGGCACTACAGCAGGCCGAGGAAAGAAATTTCCTGGGCGATAATATATTGAGGTCGGGGTTTAATTTCCACATCCATGTCAAAGAGGGCGCCGGTGCGTTCGTATGCGGCGAAGAAACGGCACTGATGGCGTCAATCGAGGGCAAGCGGGGAATGCCGCGTTCGCGTCCTCCCTTTCCCGCCACGTCGGGACTGTGGGGAAAGCCCAGCAACATCAACAACGTGAAATCGTTGGCTACCGTGCCGGAAATAATTAACCGTGGTGCGGACTGGTACGCCGCTACGGGCACGGAAAAAAGCAAGGGTACCTGCGTCTTTGCTCTCACCGGCAAGATAGCCAACAGCGGTCTGATTGAAGTACCCATGGGAATTGCCCTGCGCGAGATTATCTATGAAATCGGCGGGGGCATACCGGACGGCAAGCAATTCAAAGCGGTGCAGACCGGAGGGCCTTCGGGCGGGTGCCTGCCCGCAACTCACCTGGATGAGTCAGTAGATTACGAATCACTGTCAGCTGCCGGCTCGATGATGGGCTCCGGCGGCATGGTCGTCATGGACGAAGAGACCTGCATCGTCGATATCGCCCGCTATTTCCTTTCCTTCACCCAGGCCGAATCCTGCGGTAAGTGCGTTCCCTGTCGCATCGGGACCAAGCAGATGCTGGATATCCTGGAGAGAATCTGCCGTGGTGAGGGAGAGCCCGGTGATATTGACCTGCTGGTAACACTGGGAACCCAGATAAAGGCTGGCTCTTTATGTCAACTCGGGCAGACCGCTCCCAATCCCGTACTGACGACAATCCGCTATTTCCGGGAAGAATACGAAGCCCATATCAACGAGAAGCGGTGCCCGGCGCTGTCGTGTGTCAATCTGATTAATTTCTATATAGACCCGGACAAGTGCCAGGGCTGTGGGATATGCCTGCGCAGCTGCCCTACCGAGTGCATCGCCGGCGACAAGAGAATGGTACATGTCATCGACCAGGACAGGTGCGTAAAATGCGGCACATGCCTTGATGTTTGCCCGGACCGCTTCAGCGCGGTGACCAAACTATCCGCCGAGACTATGGACGTACCCAGTGAGCCGATACCGGTAAAAGAAAAGCCTAAAGCCGCCGCAACCGGATAGCCAGACAAGGATGTAATTCGCACGAAAGCAAGAATCCAGATACCGGATGAGGGGTGGTTTGGATTATCGGGTCAAGCCAGGAATGATAGTATTGCGAGTGAAATGGCGAAAATTACATTAACCATAAATGGACAGCAAATACAGGCGGAGAAAGGCATGACCGTGCTCGAAGCGGCACGGTCGGCGGATATCTATATCCCCACCCTCTGCCACTTCCCGGACCTAGAGCCGTACGGAGGCTGCCGCATGTGCATCGTCGAGATCGAGAACATGCGCGGGTTGCCCACTGCCTGCACGACACCTGCCACCGAAGGCATGGTGGTCAATACCAAGTCCGATGCTGTCAATGAAACACGCCGCATGGCGCTGGAGTTCATTTTAAGCACACATCCCTGCGAGTGCCTGGAATGCCACCGCCGGGAGAGATGCGGACCGTATGATGTCTGCCTGCGCCACGTCGCCGTGACCGACCGTTGCGTTGTCTGCCCGGCCAACGGCGACTGCGAACTGCAGCAGGTGGTTGATTATTTAGGTGTACACGAATTACGCATTCCCCGGGATACCACGCCAAGGACGGTGGACAACAGCAATCCGTTTTTCGACCTCGACCGTAACCGCTGTATCCTCTGCGCCCGCTGCGTGCGTGCCTGCCAGGAAATAACCGGAGTGGGCGCGATAGACATGGCCTACCGCGGCTACAGCATGAAAGTAGCTACCTTCGGCGATACACCGCTGATGGACTCGATATGCCGTTCCTGCGGCGAGTGTATGGTACGCTGTCCGGTGGGCGCCCTGACTCCCAAGGACACAACACAACCGGAAGAAGAGGTGAAGACGATATGCCCTTACTGTGGGGTTGGCTGCCAGATGTATCTGGGCGTTAAGGACGGCAAGATAACCGGCGTGAGGGGCGACCCCGAGGGACCGGCAAACCACGGACGCCTTTGCGTCAAGGGCCGCTTCGGTATCGCCGAATTCGTCAACAGCCCGCAGCGACTCACCAGTCCGCTGGTAAGAAAGAATGGAAACCTCGTCGAGTCATCCTGGGAAGAAGCATTACAAATAGTCGCCGACAGACTGGGTAGATACAGCGGCGACGAGGTGGCGGTAATTACCTCGGCGAAAGCCACCAACGAAGACAACTACGTAATGCAGAAATTCGCCCGGGCGGTATTGGGTACCAACAACGTGGACCATTGTGCCCGCCTCTGACATGCCCCCACCGTGGCCGGTCTGGTCACAACCTTCGGAAGCGGAGCCATGACCAATTCGCTCGACGATATTTGCCAAGCAAAATGCATCCTGGCAATCGGCACCAACACGACCGAAGCCCACCCAATAATTGGTATGGACATCCGTCAGGCTGTACGCCGGGGCACAAAGCTAATCGTCGCCAACCCGCTGGAAATTGGACTGGTAAGGGATGCCGACATCTGGCTGCAACACCGGGCGGGTACCGATGTCGCCCTGCTGATGGGGATGATGAAGATAATCGTCGACGAATATCTAATGGACCTGGAATTCATCGAAGAACGCTGTGAAAACTACGATGCTTTTAGAGAATCGTTGAAAGCCTACCCTCTGGATACGGTGGCGGCTACCACCGGCGTGCCCCGGGATAAGCTTATCGCCGCGGCGCGCATGTACGCCGTAAACAGTCCGGCCAGCATCCTGTACACCATGGGGATTACCCAGCATACTCACGGCACGGATAACGTTATGGCGGTAGCCAATATGGCGATGCTTACCGGCAATGTCGGTAAACCCGGCTCGGGGGTTAATCCTCTGCGGGGACAGAACAATGTCCAGGGAGCCTGCGATGTGGGTGCTTTGCCCAACGTCTACCCCGGATACCAGTCCGTAGCCGACGAAAATATCAGACAGAAATTCGAGGCTGCCTGGGGTGTGAAACTGAATCCGAGCGCCGGTAAAACACTTACCGAGGTCATCCCCGCCGCCTACGAAGGACAGATCAGGGCAATCTACCTCATGGGCGAGAACCCTTACCTCAGCGACCCCGATGCCAAGCATGCCCGTGAGGCGCTCCGGAGGCTGGACTTCTTCATCGTGCAGGATATTTTCCTCTCGGAGACAGCCATGATGGCGGATGTCGTCCTGCCGGCAGCCAGTTTCGCCGAAAAAGACGGCACGTTCTCCAATACCGAACGACGTGTCCAGAGAATCAGAAAAGCGGTAGAGCCACCGGGCGTCAGCCAGGCCGACTGGTGGATAACCTGCCAGATAGCCCGGCGCACGGGAGCCAGTGGCTTCGACTTTACAGATGCTTCGCAAATCATGGAAGAAATCGCCAGCCTGACTCCCAGCTACGGCGGGATAACCTACAAACGACTTGAAGAAGGCTCTCTCCAGTGGCCCTGCTCCAGCGAAGACCATCCCGGCACCTGTATCCTTCACACCGAGCTGTTCAGTCGCGGTAGGGGGCATTTCGTGCCGCTTGAATACCGGCCTTCCACCGAGCTTCCCGACGAAGAATATCCGCTGGTACTCACCACCGACCGCTCTCTGTTCCACTACCACACGGGCACGATGACGCGGAAAGTCAGCGGGCTTAATATCTTTCACCACGAAGAAAAGATGGAGATCAATCCCGCCGATGCCGCCGCTCTGGGCATTGAGGAAGGAGACATGGTTAAGGTGACTTCAAGGCGGGGTGAAGTACATGCCAGAGCCAGATTACGAAGGGTACGGTGGCGATGACCTTCCATTTCGTGGAAAGCCCCACCAATGAGATAACCAATCCCGCCCTCGATCCTGTATCCAAGATACCGGAGCTCAAGGTGGCGGCGGTGAGGGTGGAAAAGGCGGAACGAGTGGCGGTAAAGACAGGTTAGAATTACCTGAAGTCTCTGATTTCCACTATCTCGGCGCCCCAGGGACAAAAACGACCGACCGTGTTGACCCAGTAATCCAGGTCGTCCTCTATATATGAAGGCAGACCGTCACACAGCTCAATGGTGAACTCGGCCATGTGAATATCCTGAGTATCGATATGCCAGCTCCAGGGCAGGTTATAGTCCACAGGCTCGCCAATTATCTTACCGGAGAGTATCTTTGCCTGGCTTTCACCACTCTGGACCGCCAGTATATCGGCAATTGTCTCCTCATTTTCCACGAATATACTGTACTCTTCGCCTTCGACATCAAAGGTCACCAGGATACCGCCGGATAATGACGGTACTTTCTCTACCACTAGCTGCAGTCGGTACTCATCATCTTTAATTACTTTGTCCACTTCAGGATACGGCAGAACGCTGAAAGTAATCTCGTACCTATGAAAAATATCCATCGACTTCTGCTGGGTACTTCCGGGCTGGGTTATCGTGGTTGTATATGTATCATCGAGAAAGGTGATTTGCAGGATGCAGGTAACTTCTCCTTCCCAGACACAGGTGGCACCGGTCGGGCACCGGCTGTCGCCCGTCACTTCGACGAATTTGAACTCTATTTCTTCATCTTTAATAAATACGGTCTGCCCGATTCTAAGTTCAACTTCCTCTCCCAACTCCGCCGATATTTCTTTCGGTTGTTTATCACAGCCGACGGAGAAAATCGGCACTATTATCACAACGAGTAAACCAACATGGAACAGTATCCTAATAAATATACTTCGCATATTTATCAACCTCAGATATTAGCAATTTCTTTTTCAAGAAAGCCCACGTCAAATGGTAAGAAGTCGATTTCTTCAATACCTATCTCCCGGAAACCCATGCCCAGGTACCAGTCCTTGAGATTAGTTTGCTCATTGACGATGGCGATATTGATTTTAGCAGCACCATAATCCCGCACGCAATCGATAGCCCTGGAAATGAGCTTCTCGCCGATGCCCCGGTGCCAGTATTGGGGCAGCACGGCCAGGCGCTTGGCAAAATAGCGTCCGTCCTTTTCCCTTTCCACCAGGATAAAGCCAACCTGTCGGCCGTCAACGAAAGCCCCGAAGAACCTCGCCCCGCAGTCAAACTTCTCAACAAGGTCAGCCACAGTGTTGTAAGCGGGAAACCGGGGAGAATTTTCCTCGGTGATACCGAGTTCTTTGGTTACTGTGCCGAAGGCTTTACGGATGATTGCGATACTATTATCCAGGGCCTCGCCGTTTATTTCACGAATCTCGTAGTCCAAGGCTTTAACTCTTTCTAAGCTTCCCGTTAATCCATCAGTGCCGCCAGCTCATCGAGGACAGCCTGAAGGGCATCCCATTCCTCGCCGAAGCCAGCCCAGTCGCCGGCCTTCAGCTTCGCCTGAGCCTGTTCGTAATGGTAACGGGCCTGTTCAATAAGCTCGGCAACCTCAGGAGACATGGGCTCTCCGGGTTCAGCGGGAGGTTCGGTCGGGGGCTCGACGGGCGGTTCGACCGGCGGTTCTACAGGTGCGGTATCCTCCCCGAAAATCATCCCGATGCTATCCATCAGGGTTTCTTCCATGGCTATTTTTTCGCCGGCAGCCACGATAACCCGTTTCAGCTCCGGCAATCCCCCGGAGGTAGCCTGTAGAAATATAGGCTCCACGTAAATATTCGACCCGCTGATGGGAATCATTAACAGATTGCCGCGGATAACGCGGGAACCACCGCGGTCCCACAAAGCGAACTGCTCGGTGATGATGGTATCCTGCTGGATGCGGTTTTCAATCTGGCTGGGACCGTAAACAAGACGGTCTTTGGGGAAATCGTATGCCAGCAGCTTGCCGTAGTTGTCCCCGTCACAGCGCGCCGCCAGCCAGCCGATGGTATTGTTCTTGTTGACGGGCGTGAAGGGCAGCATCAGCAAAAACTCCTCCTCAATCTCGTCCGGCAGGCGCATGATAACGTAGTAGGGCTCCATGAGCTGCTCCTGGCCGGCGTATACCTCGCGGGGTACTGCCCAGAGGTCTTCGGAGTTGTAGAAGACACGGGCATCCTTCATATGGTATTTGCGGTACACCGATGCCTGGATATTAAACATATCTTCCGGGTATCGGAGATGCGACCTGAGGTAGTCCGGCATCTCGTCGGCGGAGACAAAGAGGTCGGGGAAGACCGCCTGGTAGGTACGAATCAACGCATCATCCGGCTCCATGACGTAAAAAATCACGCTGCCGTTATAGGCATCAACAACGACCTTGACGCTGTTCCTGATATAGTTAATCCTGCCGCCGTAGGTGGTTATCGGCTCGGAGTAAGGATAGCGGTCGGTGGCGGTATAGGCATCCTGTATCCAGAGCAGCCTGCCATCAGCGATAACCAGATAGGGATCAGCATCGAGCTTGAGGAAAGGCGCCAGGTGACTGACCCTTTCCTGCACGTTGCGATAATAGAGGACGCGGCTCTCGGGTTTTAATTCACCGCTGATGAGAATATTGAAGTCTCCCAGCTGCCAGGCGTAAACCAGCCGACGGAAGAATCCGTTCAGGCTTACGCCCCCCTCTCCCCCGTACTCCCCGAAGACATTTTCGTCACCGCTGGGGTAGTCGAACTCCTGCTCATTAGTATTGACGATGACATAGTCATCCGTCTTCTCGCCGTAATATATCTGGGGCAGGTCTATCTGAAAATCACCGATGGGCGGGATATCTTTCAATAACAGGTTGGGCAGCCCCTCAGCGGTAACCTCGTTGACCGGACTGAGGACAACCCCATAGCCGTGAGTGAACTGCAGCTTGCGGTTGACCCAGGTCTGCGCCTCGCCGGCCAACTTTTCCGCCGACAGTTCCCGTCCGGAAAGCATCACCTGTGTGTATTCGCCGTCGATAATATAGCGGTCAACATCGATATCGTTGAAGTCATAGTAGAGACGGATGGACTGGATTTGATTGTAGGTATCCTTCAGCGGGCGGTGGTCCCAGAGCCTGATATTATTAATCGTCACCTCATTATCGATGATATCCTGACTGGTCGGCGAGGATTCGGCGGGATACGACTGCTCCTCTATACGGTTGAGCGCGAAGGCTTCACGGGTATATTCGATATTGTATTCAATGTAGGGGCGCTCTTTATCCAGCTCGCTGGGCTGTACCTGGAAACGGTGGATGAGTGCCGGATACGCCACGCCGACGATAATAATCGCCAGTATCCAGGCGCCGATGGCGTAAAGCGTCCAGCGCAGCCTGCGCCTGAGGATAGCGATCACGATTACAGCCATGAAAAGCACCACCAGTACCAGGAGGAACCACTGGGCAGGCACCTTGGCATTGATATCGGCGTAGCAGGCGCCGAAGACCACGCCCCTCTCGGAGAAGACCAGCTCCCAGATTCCGAGCCAGTAACCCCAGGCGAAAAGTACCAGGATAGCGATGACCAGTCCGCCGAGGTGGAACAAGACTCTGCGGGAATAATCGAACTTAAGTCGCTGGGCACCGTAAGCCAGAACGTAGGTGGCCGCGGTAGCCAGGAAAATGACAATCATCGCCCCGATGAACCAGCCTTTCAGAAACTGCCAGAACGGCAAAGAAAAGACGTAAAAACCGATTTCATTATTAAAAACCGGGTCGGGTATGCCGAAGGGCTGCCAGTTAAAAAACTGGAGAATCGTCAGCCAGTTGCCCTGCGCTACGGCTCCGAAGATTATACTCAGAACCACCGTACCAAGAATAACGTTCCACCTGAGGATTTTCTGGATGCGGCTGACCAGCGCCCAGGGCCAGATTTTCGCCTCTGACTGGGGAGCCAGTCGCGTCGCCAGCACCAGATTGCCCAGAAACAACACGGCAAAGATAATAGCAGCCAGAAAGAAGACGAGTATCTTGGTCTTGAGGATGGTGGCATAAACACTCCCATAACCCAGGCTGTCATACCAGAGCCATTCCGTGTAGAAGCCCTTGAAAATATTAAGGATGATATAAAGAGCCACCACACCGGCCAGTATCGCCAGTATCTTCCAGATTACCGACCTGCGCCACGACGGCGTTTCAGGTTTCTTCTCTTTATCCTCCGGGAACCAGCGCTGCCACTGCCGGCTGAAATCGTCCAATACAATCACCCTCCGGATTCTATAAATTTACTGATAACTAAAGGATAACAAACATAAATATGCGGGTCAATTCCTTGACAGCAAGATACCAGTCAGTAATAATTGTCACAAGCATCGTTTTGTGACCGGGAGATATTATGAAAATCCAGAATTATAGAGATGTAAAGGGCAACAGACCCGTCCCGGGAGTGGTCATGCGCGTGGTAGCCGGTCCTGACGAAGGTGCGCCTACCTTCGTCATGCGCGTATTCGAGATAGAGACGGGCAGCGGCACGCTCCACCATGCCCACGATTGGGAACACGAGATGTTCGTGATGGAAGGACAGGGCGTCTTGAAAAGCGGCAACACGGAGAGACCTCTGAGAGAAGGCGACGCCATCACGGTATTATCCGGCGAGCAGCACGGCGTTATGAACACGGGGAAAGGCATGCTGCGGGTGATATGCGTGGTGCCGCTGGTGGATGGGGTAATGCCGGGGATGAAGGTAGGAGATTAGAAAGAGGTACCCCGTATGTCAATAGAAGACAACAAGGCGCTGGTACGTCGTGCTTATGAACTCACTAATCGGAGGGAATTGGCAACCTTCTTCGAGCTACTCGCTCCGGAATATGTTGAACACCTCCCGACCGGCGATAAAACTCGGGAACAGGTAAAGGATTATGCCGATATATTTTTTAATGCCTTCCCTGACGTTCGTTTCAAAATCGTGGACATGGTCGCCGAGGGGGATAAGGTGGCGGTGCTGGTGAACTGGAGAGGGACACATAAAGGAGTATTTATGAATATTCTTCCAACCGGAAACAATATTGATATTACCAATGCCAATATGATAAAAATTGCCGGGGAAAAATGGGTGGAATTCTGGAACATCACCGACGTACGTTTAATGCAACAACTCGGTGTTATACCTCAACAAGGAGAACGATGAAAGAATTTAAAGATAAAGTAGCCGTGGTTACCGGTGCGGCCAGCGGCATCGGACGCGGGCTGGCGGGACAGTGCGTTAAAGAAGGCATGAAGGTGGTCATCGCCGATATTGAAGGAGCCCGGTTGAAAGAAACCGAAAAAGAACTTAAAGCAAGCGGCGCTGAAGTCCTGGCGGTAAAAACGGACGTATCTAAATATAAAGATGTCGAAGCTCTGGCACAAAAGACCCTTGATACTTTCGGGGAAGTACACCTGCTTTTCAACAACGCCGGTGTGCAGGCGGAAACATCATCCCGTAAGCCGCCGTGGGAATACACGCTGGCGGACTGGGAATGGGTGATGGGTGTCAATCTCTGGGGAGTGATTCACGGCATCAAAGTATTCGTGCCCATCATGCTGGGACAGAAGACGGAATGCCATATCGTTAATACCGCCTCGATGGCGGGCCTGATTACCGAACCGCAACTGGTTATTTATGCCGTGACCAAATCGAGCGTGATTAAAATATCGGAAGCGATGTATCTCCAGCTACAGCATAGGAAGGCGAAGCTGGGCGTATCCATACTCTGTCCGGCCTTCGTCACTTCTGACCTAGGCAACGCCGCGAGGAACCGCCCGAAGGAATTACAGAATCCCGCCGAAACACAAGCAGAACCGGAGCAACCTTCGCTGCTGAACAAGATACGGAAGGGCAACTGGAAGACGCTGTCCCCGGAGCAGTGCGCCGAACTGGTATTTCAATGCATCCGGGAAGACACTTTCTATATCCTGACCGACCCATTGATAGATACTTTAATGAAGCAGAGAATAGATAATATCCTGAAGCGGCAGAGCCCCACGCTGCCGGAGTTTTAAAACACCACGATATAGAGTAGTATCATAACGGTAATGCAGAGGGGGAAAGCAAGATGTCAATTGAAGAAAACAAAGCTGTGGTACGGAGCTATATTGTGCCCCCGCAGGGTTTTGAGGAACTTAACCGCCAGATACAAAACGCCCCGGACCCGGCGGCTTTCATCGAAAAGGATTCACGGGAATTCTTGGGCACACTATTCTCACCCGATTTAGTCTTTCATTCCACACAGGGCGATATGTCTTACGAGGATTTTATACAGGGAAATATCATGATACTTACCGCCTTTAAAGACATATCGTACGCTGTTGAAGACATGATAGCCGAGGGAGACAAGGTAGTAGTAAGATACTCCTTTCGAGGCATCCATCACGCAACCATGATGGGAGTACCCCCTACCAAAAAGGAAATCAAGGGAAGTGGTATCATGATTTGTAAACTGACCGGCGGTATAATCATAGAGGCATGGGTAATAGCTGATATTTTTGGTATGATGCAGCAGCTTGGGGTTATTCCGGAACATTAATAGGAGGTAACTGATATGCCCTTTAAAGTTAGAGGCAAGCTGATTGGATTTATGAACGACGTCGAGCGCTTTCCCTGCCATTTCGACTACAAAATAGGCGAGGAGTTTACCTACGATGGCGAGAGAATCGAGGGGAGAATCTGTCCCGGTGTGCTCCTCACCATGGTGCCGACCGTCTGGCAGACCTTCTTCTCCGGGAAAAGAGCCTACGAACGCATTATCTTTAAATACTCCGGTTTAAGCCTTAAAGACCCCTCGATGAAGCAGTACGACGGCATCGGGTACCGTCCGCTGAAAGAAGCCCCTGAAGGCTCGGGACAGAAGTCAAGTATCGTGGTGACTCCCGAGCGCCCGACCGCTCTCAAGGGAGGCGGGACGTTCGCCTGCGCTGACTGTCGCACGTCGGCTTACTTTTCCGTAGAGCCCATCGACCTGGCATCGGGCGGATACACGGTGCCCTACTACAGGAGAGAGATGAGTATATTCGAGAAAGTCAAGAGCCACCCGGGTATTACGGTGGACGAAATCCTGGGCAAGTTCACCGACTTTGAGAGGGACGAAATTTATCCGCCGCTTTACTCCGTGAACGTGCAACTGATGCTGGACGAACTCGAGGAAGTCGGCTATGTCGAACTCAAAGACGGGAAGGCATACCCGGGGAACAAGAAGTAAATTTTCCGGTAATGGACAGGTGAGAAGAAATGCATACCTTAAAAACAGCCCTTCAATCCTTTTCTTCATGGACCAATGAAAGAGTTGAAAAACAAGCCTATGAAGCCGCCAGAAAAGGCGATATCGAGGCTTTGAGTTATTGCCTGGCGGAACTATCACCGAAGCACAGGAATATAGATTTAACGGCGTGGCTCAATATAACCGAGTTCGCCCAGAAGCGGAAACTGCATCCGGTTGACTGGCTGGAAAAAGCCGTGGAAACAACGCACCGTTTCACCCCGAAAACGACCGGAAAGCATAACCTGTACATCATCTTACTTTCCGGACTGCATGGCAAAACCCCCGGATACGGTTTGTACATCGGGGAAACCTCGAAATCACCGGAGGCCAGGTTCAGGGAGCATACCCAGGGGACACGGAACAGGAAAGGTCCCCTGTTTTCCCGCATCGTGTATAAATACCATAAATGCCTGTTACCCACTCTGTACAGCCACTTGAACCCGCTTTCCCGGAAAGAAGCCAAGGAACTCGAAGGGGAGATAGCCGAAGCGCTGAGACTGGAAGGAATCCACGTTTACGGCGGGCACTAGCCAGCGAAAATGACTGCTATCACGCTATCGTTAACTGGTAATTAAGAGTATCCCCTGCTAAACTGTAAGTACCGGCAGCCTTATTTCTCAAGGAGGAAACGTACATGCACGGCTGGATGGGCAAGATACTTCATATTGAATTAAGTAGCGGTAAAATAGGTGAAATAGCGACGCAACCGTACGCCGACAAATACCTCGGGGGGCGCGGCCTTGCCTCCCGGTTATACTGGGAAAAGGTGACGCCGGAAGTCAAGGCTTTCGACCCGGAGAACCGCCTCATCTTTATGACCGGGCCGCTGCTGGCTACAGGTGCCCAGGGAGCCGCCCGGATGTCGGTCTCGGGGAAGTCGCCGATGGCTTACCCGGAGGGCTACTGCTACGGCAGCCTGGGCGGACACTTTCCCGCCGAACTGAAAAGGGCGGGCTGGGACGGAATCGTCATCGACGGGCGCGCCGAAAAGCCGGTACAGCTGGTAATCAACGATGATAGAGTCGAGTTACGCGATGCTTCCCACCTCTGGGGCAAGAGTGCCTACAAAGCCGAAGAAATGCTGAAAGAAGAACACGGCGACAGGATACGCTTCGTCACGACGGGAATCGCCGGCGAAAACCTGGTCAGGACCGCTATCATGTTTGCCTCCCAGCTGGGGGCGGTTACGGCCGGATTCGGGGCGGTGATGGCTTCCAAGAACCTCAAGGCAATCGCTCTCAGAGGGACGGAACACCCCACCGTCGCCGACCCTGCCGGGCTGAAGGAACTCAACCGATACACGCTGAAGATAAAGAATACCGTCAGCCTGGCGGTAACTCCCCGCCTGGGCATGACCAAGCACGGTCATGTACTTGAACCGTTGGGGCAGAGACACTGCTACCAGTGCGGCCTGGTATGCTCCAAGTATATCTACCGGTTCGGCAACGATCCCGAGCTGGAAGACCTGCGCGGTTGCCAGGCTATGGAATACTATCTGCCCTGGACATTCGACCGCGAAGACGAACCGATTAAGACGGTATTCGACGCCCCTACTCTGGCCAACGATTATTCCATCGGTACCTTCGAGCTCCAGAGCATGATGGAGTGGCTATATGCCTGCTATAAAGCCGGGGCACTTACCGAAGATGAAACGGGACTGCCGTTAGCGAAAATGGGCACCCGTGAATTCCTGGAAAAACTTCTCTACAAGATAGCCCACCGCGAGGGTTTCGGGGACATCCTGGCCGAAGGTATGATGCGGGTACGCGATAAAGTATCGGATAAAACGCGTGCCCTTTTCCCCTATAACGTCGCCCCCATCGGTATGCACGACGGAGTACCGCCGCGGGCTTTTATCGCCCACGCGCTTCTGTATCCCTTCGAGCCGAGGATGCACCCCATCGACGTCCATGAAATGGGCTACGTCCGCATGCCGTGGTCGATGTACCAGGAAGACCCCAAATCTTCCCCGATTTCACCGGAAGCCTTCCTAAAGATAGCGAGGCTCTACTGGGGCAGTGAAGCCGCCGCCGACCAGACGACCTACGAGGGCAAAGCGGTAGCGGCCAGAAACATACAGAACCGCACCTATCTCCGCGACAGCCTGGGACTGTGCGACTTCATCTGGCCGATTACTTATTCGTTGACCACCGATGATGGCGTGGGTGACCCCGAACTCGAAGGCAAGATATTCAACGCCGTAACCGGCATCCCCGCTGCCGAACTGCCTACCTATGCCGAACGCATCTTTAATCTGCAGAGGCTGATAAGGCTGAGGGAGGGTCATCGAGTGCCCGGGGACGATTATCCCCCGGAATATAACTTTACGGAACCGCTCGGGTTAGGCGTACATGGAGCCAAGATGATCCTGCCCGGTCCCGGCGCCCGGCCGGCTGATATGACGGGTAATAAGCTGGACAGGGAGAAGTTCGCCGGCATGTTGAAAGAGTTTTACCGGCTGCGCGGCTGGGACGAGAAAACGGGGATACCCACCAGAGAGACAATGATTAAACTGGGTATGGAAGATATGAAATCGGCTTAATTATGCCTTCATCCCCAGCAGCATCTTTGCCCTGACTTTGAGTGTATTCCACCTGCCGGTTCTGTTAGCCAATGTCTGCATATTAAAGTCATCTTTGTCCCTGGGGAGTACCGTTTCTTCCGCTTTTTTAATCAGCTTGTTGGCACCCGTCGGGCAAACAAAAACGCAAACACCGCAACCGATACAACGGTCGGGATTCAACTTGGCGATACCGTCGGCCATAACACGGGCTTCCATCTGGCACTTATCAATACAGTCGCCGCAGCCGTTACACAGGTCGGCATTAAATTCAACGTAGTAATTAGATATAAAAAGTTCGACAGGCCTGGGATGATTCTTAAACGGCCTCAAGAGCACGCAGCAATCGCCGCAGCAACAGCAAATGGCTTCCGGTTTATGCGAGTTTTCCGGCTGAATAATCAGTCCCGCCTGCTGGACTTTATCCAGAATATCGAGGGCTTCCTCCTTGGTGATATAACGCCCAATCCCCATATCGACATAATGCCGGGCATGGTCCGGGCCTGTCATGATACAGGTCTCCATTAGGTCGGTCTTGGTGCAGTGTCCCCCGAGAATCTCGCTGGTCTGACGGCAGATGCAATTAGCCACTGACAGCGGACCCGGGGCGTTTTCAATGAGCTTTCTGACGCTGTCGTAATCACTTACCCGGTTTTTCTCGGGAATGGGAATGCTCTTTTCGACGGGAACGGTGCGCAGGGGGATGAGTCTCTTAGCGCCGGGTTTCGGCGGTTTACCCGTTTCTTCGTGATATTTATGGAAATCATTAATAAATTCCCTGGTGAGTCGATCCACCTGAACACTGTATATGCCCCCGGCGGTAAATTCGGCACTGCTGTAATGCTTCTCACTATAGCCGTCTTCGTGGGGTACCAGGGTACCCTTACGCAGCATCTCGTCCAGGATTTTCTGCAACTCCCCAGTAGATATATCCATGCCGCTTTTCTTTACGCGACTATAAATACGCTGCAGCGACTCCGGTTTCATGGAAAGCTGGAGGGCTACTCTGGCTTCTTCCAAGGTGAAAAGATGCTTTAAAAGTTTTATATCCAGTCCGGACGGCGCCGCGGGAAATCCGCTCGGCATCCTATCCAGGTATTTTTGTAAGTTGCGGTAAACCTGATTCTCAGTTTCCATATTGCCCTCCAATACCAATACGACTAATTCATGCAAATGAAAAACTTCTCTGTTACGGGGCAGGCGCTACAAACGGTCATTGATACGCCTTGTCAGCACCCGCAATATTATACCGGTGGAAACAACCAGTACCCCGACGGTGATAAGAAGCATGCATACCAGGGCGTTACCCACCTGTAATACCTCGTTGGTGTACATTGCTTGTACTACGAGAATACCCATGACGATACCGGCTATTATCAAGCCTATCCCCAGTATCCCGAAGAACAGCAGCGGCCGTTCTTCGGATATCATGATAAACAGGCTCCTCAATACCCCGGCACCGTGACTGACCGGGTTGAGGCTCGAGCCATCCCCGGTGTAGCTGACGGATATGGGTACTTCCTTGATACGCAGCTTTTTAGCGGCAGCCGACTTGATTATCTCCGAGGATACGGCCATCCCCGACTCTTTCAGTTCCAGCTCGTTTATGGCTTTCCGGGAATAAGCGCGGAATCCCGATTCCGTATCGGCTATTTTTTCGCCCGAAAGAAGGTTGGTCAATCCACTCAGGACTTTTTGTCCCATCCGGCGATAGCGCGGTATCATGTGCTTCTGCTTTTCACGAGAGCCTATCACCACGTCATATCCCTCGGAAACGGCTTCAACCAGGGAAGGGATTTCATCGGGGTTATGCTGCGAATCGGCATCAAGGATAATAAGAACGTCGGCATCCAGCGTTCTGGCTTCAGCGAGAATGGTACGTACGGCGTTTCCGTAACCCCGGTTGCTCTCGTGGCGGATGACCGTAGCCCCGGCTAGTTCGGCCACCGTACGGGTACGGTCGGTACTGCCGTCATCGACGACGATTACCTCATCGGCGTGCTGTCTGGCCTGCAGGATGACGGTGCCGATGTACTTTTCTTCGTTATAGGCCGGTGTTCCAACGATTACCTTCATCGGAATTGCTTTATCACACCCCGGTTGAATTACTCTATTATAGTTCACCACCGGAGATTTTTCCATAGTACCTCCGCCCGCAATCAACCGCGGCGAATAATTCCCTTATTCACCCGGTAAAAACCCGTATTATTGACTGCTGTCACTTAATTATCCCCACGTTAATGTACAAACGGGAACAAAAGTCACAAAAATGTCAAATAATAAAGAGCGTAATGACATTAGCTGTCCAAATTTTTGACAAATGTGCACACAGCGTATATAATGTTATGTGTTACAGCCAATAAACATTTACCTTATCAACCGTATGAAGTGAGTCAAATGCAACAATTGTGTGAAAAGGTCAGAGAGCTAAGGTCCAAGAAAGGGTGGGCACAAGAACATCTTGCGCGGGAAATAGGTGTCAGCCTTTCGACTGTGCAACGCTGGGAAAAAAGGGGGGGCCGGCCTACCTATCTAGCCCGAAGAGAATTGATCCGGCTTTTCAAAGAAGTAGGTATTCATATCGATTAGGCACCCTTCCCGCTATGTAAATACTCCCATTAGGGTGCCGGATAGTATGAGAGCTGATTAATAAACATGAGGGGTATTTTCGTATATAAAAGGAGAAAATTCCGCCACAAAGCAGGCCGGGCTATCATCCTTCGGAGACTATTGTGAATAATGTAAAACCGGATGTTTCGGTAATCGTTACTTCTTATACCATGGCAAGATTTAATGACCTTTTAGAATTGCTGGCATGTCTCCAGGACCAGTCTTACCGCAATTTTGAAACCATCCTGGTCACGGAAAGGTCCACGGAGCTTTATGACAAACTGAAAGCCCATGTCCGCGACCAGGGCTGGCATAATACCACAGTATTATTTAACCGGGGTCCGTACGGACTCTCCGCCGCCAGAAACCTCGGAATAAAAGAGGCCAGAGGTGATATTATCACGTTTACCGATGATGACGCTCTCCCCTATCCCGAATGGTTGCGGGAAATAGTGCAGAGCTTTAACTCAGATGATTCGGTAATAGGAGTTACCGGCCCATCCTACCCTTTATGGGAGAATGAATCCATGAACTGGCTTCCCGAGGAATTCTACTGGATGTTCAGCTGCATGCCAGATAAATCACTGGATAAAGAGGAAGTAAGAAATGTCTGGGGCGTGAATATGTCCTTCCGCAGAGAAGCCTTCGAACGGTGCGGGGCCTTTTCTGAAAGATTCGGAATCAAGGGAGGCGGCGAAAAGGGGTGGAATGCACCGGGCTGCGAGGACACAGATTTCTCCATGAGGGTAAAGTCCCGGACGGGAAAACGCGTAATCTTTAATCCGAATGTAAAAGTACAGCATAAGGTCTACTGCTACAGGATTACCAACGGTTTCGTTGCCAGAAGAGCCTACTGGGAAGGATACGCCAAGGCTACTCTCAGCAAGTACTATCACAACGGTAATAACGGCCGGAAGGTATTATCAAGGGAACTGACATTGCTGCAGAGGATTTTTCTAAGGCTGTTCCCGGATATATTCGGCGGGTTTTTCAGACATCCCGGAATATCCTGGCGCAAGCTTCAGATTACTTCTATCTTCTTACTCTGTTCAGCCGTCGGTTACCTGCGGGGAACAATGCGTTCGATAGGAAATACTGAAACCGCCAGAAGAGAAATCGAGGCATAACCGGTATGAAGTGCCTGATACTGGCAGGGGGATTCGGGACCAGGCTGGGGCATCTGGCCGAAAACACGGCCAAGCCTCTCCTTGCATTGGGGCCCAAACCTGTTATCAGCCATATCGTCGATAAGGTACCGCCCGACATGGATATTATCGTCAGCATAAACAAACGGTTCGAAAGCGAATTCCTGGAATGGCGAACCGGTTTTAGTAGAGATATTGACTTCTTCGTTGAAGACGCCTGCCATAACGATAAAAAGCTGGGGGCGCTGAAATCAGTTCACCAGACGATAAACATAAAAGAAATCAGGGAAGACCTACTGGTCATTGCCGGCGACAATTTCTTCGATTTTGATATTTACGATTTCCTGGATAACTATGACGGAACAACACCTCTTGTTGCTATCTACGACATCAAGGACAGGAGCAAAGCCAGGCTTTTCGGCGTGGCACGTTTAGACAGGGGGAGGATAGTCGAGTTCTACGAAAAGCCCTCCCAACCGGTTTCATCGCTGGTGGCTATCGGTTGCTACCTGCTTCCGGTAAGAATATTCGAGCACCTGTCGGACTGCTGTACCAGTCACAAGGACAATCTGGGGGAATTCATCACTTATCTCATAAATAGAGAGGATGTATCGGCTTATACCTTTCAGGGAAGCTGGTTCGACATAGGAACAGTTGATGCGTATGAAGAAGCCAAAAAGACTATTGCGACCAAATACGTCGGGGCTTACGAAAGAGTATAGCTGGTGAATACGTTTCTGAAACGAGGAGAGTCCTTCAAGGATAAAAACCTATGGAACTGCTAATCATCATTATAGGGTCTGTTCTGGCTGTTCCTCTGGTAATTTTCTCCAGTGAACCAGTTAGAATCATAATAGGGCTGTTATTCGTTCTATTTTTACCCGGTTACACTCTTCTTGCCGTACTTTTTCCCAGAAAGACGAACCTCGATGGCATAACGCGTCTTGCTTTGAGCCTGGGCATGAGCCTGGCACTGGTGGCTCTCATTTTGCTTATATTGAATTATACCCCGTGGGGCTATCAGCTCTATTCTATACTCATCTCTCTTATTCTGTTCACGGATATTATGGCTGTTGTCGCCTGGGTCCGACGCAGGAAGTATGCACCCGAGGAACGTTTTAGTCCCGTTACCAGTTTCAAACCGGCATCTTTTTTCCGTTCCTAGGCTAAAAACGGTTACCTCGACAGGGCGCTTACCGTCGTACTCGCCGCGGCCATAATCGGGGTTGTCGGTACTCTGGGTTTCGTTACCGCCAGACCCGCCGCCAACGACCACTACTCCGCCGACGACCACGCCACCGAAGACCACTACTCCACCGACGACCACGCCACCGGAGAAAGGAGGAGTCGTCAACTGGTGGCTCATCGGAGGTGTTATTGCCGCAGTCATCATCATCGGCACCATTACCACCATAATGATTATCCGTTACAGACGTAGATACTAGTAAAAGCCTGTAAGCAAACAGTCGGGGAAGAAGGCTCTCGAGAAAACCGGGAGCCTTCTTCTCTTCGGCATACTTAATAAGTCCCCGTCATCGCTTTCGCGGTAAGCCGACGGGGGCAAACAGCACCAGGAGTCCCGGTAGAGCGAATAGCGCCATCAAGAAAGAGAGTACAATCATCATCGCGGTCAGCAAACCGAAGGCTGAGAACATCGGCATCGGTGCGAAGATGATAACGGCGAATCCAAGTGCCGTGGATACCGCCGTCCCGAAAAGGGCCATGCCTGTATTGCGGCTGGTATTGAACAGGCCTGTCATCTTATCAAAGCCCTTGTCTAATTCCTGGCGGAATCTCGCCGTATAGTGAATGGAAAAATCGATACCCACCCCGATAGATATTGCGGCTATGGTCGCCGTCATCATATTCAGGTTATAACCGATGGCATACATAAAACCGTAGAGCCAGCAGGCTACCAGCAGCACCGGCATCAGGGTGATAATGGCGTACCTGAAGGAGCGGAAGATAATCACCAGCAATACCAGACAGGCAACAACTGCTATTATCAAAGAACGGTTAAGAGAGTCGGTAATGGCATCGAATTGAGCATCACGCACATAGGCTTCACCGGTAACTCCGTAAAACGAGATACTGGAGACGTCCCCCATCGCCGCATCCATATCACGCTGTAACTCGTCGGCCGACTCACCGGCCACAGTCTGCTCCCGGGTACCGGGAACGCCGATAATAATCAGCGTGGCATCATTGACCTCACCGTTCGTGCTATGGACGAAGGATTCCCTTATTCGCTGGGGAGAATAAAGCAGCGAATCCCCATCCTCCGGTATACCCTCGCGGCTGATATAGTCGTAAACCGCCAGAAGCTGCTCCGGTGTATCCGGGATGAGGTCGCTATTTTCATCGGTAATGGCTACCCCCGAAGTAGCTTCTATTTGCTCACGGGCGTAATCAGTATCGATTACCGCTTCCAGAAAATCGAAAAGGTAGACGTAAGCGTCGGGTTTTCCGTCACGTAGGCGGCGGGCGACGTGCTGGTTATCATCCATCTCATCGATTGTCGCTTTCATGGCATCTAGGGCTTCCTGACGGGTAAAATCACCCTTGATATACAGGTAGGCGGGTTCACCGGCCTTCTGGGCTACATGTTCATCCAGCTTGTCCAGTCCCACGATAAGGTCCGAATTTGCATCGAAAGCCTCTTTCGCGTCCATCTTCGTGTCCAGATTAACCCATCCCCAGGCCGCGACCCCTGTGACGACGAGAATCAACGGCAGGGTGATAAACCAGTTTCGACTGGTCAGTGAAACCGACTTTGCTATCCAGAGTCCGCGGGAAGAACCGGCGTCTTTAGTGGCAGGAGTAGCCGATTTCCTGCCTCGCCACGCCTCGTACCGCATTACCACCGCCGGCACGAAAAGCCCAAGGATAAAAAACGAAGCTAATATGGCTACCGAGGCAGCGATACCGAAGCCTACCACCGATTCAATCCCCGACGAGGCGTTGGCACCAAAGGCGATAATCGTCGTCAGCATTGCCATTACCAGTGCGCTCCCCACCCCGAACGTTGATAGTCCTAGGGCTCTAGGTGGGTTATTCCCCTTCTCCTTTTCCTCACGGTAGCGGAAAAGGGCGTGTATGGCGTAGTCAATCCCCAGCACCAGAATGGCTATCGGTACGATAAGGTCCAGAATGATGGAACTCTTAAGTCCTATCAGATTGGAAAAGCCCTTCAGCCAGATAATAAGCATCCCCAGTCCCAGACCGGACATCAACGTAATCAGCCAGGAGCGGAAAAGTAAAGTAATCAGTACCAGCATGAGGGCGATAGCTATCATCATCATAACGCCGCTTATCTGGCTTTCATCGGCGATTTCCAGATTCATATCGATAAAGACACCCCAGAGCTGATAACCTTCCTGCTCACCGCGGAGAATACGCTGTACTTCTCGCCCGTAGTGCTCCAGCGCCAGTACCTCCGAGTATTCTTCCCCGATACTGGCAGGATACTCTTGCTGCACTTTTTCACGGTCGGTCATGACGACAAACAACAGCGCCGATGAACGCCAGAGCTTGACCCCTCCCGCCCCTTCCTCATATGTCGCGTCGATGGATAGCTCTATTTCCATACCACTGGTAAGAGGATTGTTAAGTATGTAATCGACCGCTTGTTTCACCTGACTGTCCGTGGCACTGGATAAATCAATGAATCCCCCGCTGGCCGTCACCAGCGCCGTGTTCACCGAATCGGCCAGCGTATAGATGCCCTCTATCTTAATGTCGGCTACTTCGCTGTAGCGTGTATAAAGAAACGGCGCGAGACTGCTCCCGCGCAGCTCCTCCTCGTTTTGATACAATTCGTAAAGGTTCTGCCGGGTGAGAATATCGCCGTCCCTGGCCTCGACGATAAAAGCCATCACGTAGACTTCGGAAGGAAAGGTTTCCTTGATTTCTTCGTTCCATTGCACCACGTCGTTGACGGTGGGATTATCGCTGGCTGTCTCCGTGGGCCGCATCAGCATTAGCGGAACTATCAGCAGCAGGGTGATGATGATGGTACCCAGGATAATCCAGCCCGACCGACGCTCCATGCAATTGGCCAGCCACGTGTAAAATCCCTTCCTTCTTTCACCGGGTTCAACCATGCCGGGACACTCCTTTCCCCAAAGAAAAATAATTTGAATAATGTGAAACAATCAGTCAGAACGGCAATAAACCGAAACTTTCAAACCACCCCTAGTATAATCATTACCAGTCCCCGCTGGCAAGTATATTATGTAAATGTAACCTGTATTTATTCCCCGGCGATATGGTAATGCTTCCTAACCTTTTCCACCGGTTTCCGTTATATACTATGTATTGAAGAAATGAGTAATCGTTTTTTTTCGAGGAGGTATCCGATGCGATATAAAGTATTAATATCAGGTATCTTAGCCATAGTGATGCTGCTTACAATTCTCCCCTCCTGCGGGGCGCCGGAACCCGTCGACGGGTATGCCATCGTCATCCCGGACACCTTTCAGGCGGGCAGCCAGCAGGCAATCTCCGTAACGTTGTTCCAGGGAGACCGTACGGTAGAAAGTAAGGTAGAGCTTACCCTGTTTCAGGGCAAAGACGAGATTCTTACCGTGGAAAAGAACGTGCCCGGCAAGGGCACGATATCCTTCGCTGTACCCGACGTCCCTGAAGGTGAATACGGTATACGTATCAAGGGTAATAACTTCGAAGATGAAGCCACCGTTAAAATCGAGCGTAATTTCCTTATCTTTATAGAAACAGACAAACCCATCTACAAGCCCGGACAGACCATCCGCATGCGGGCTTTTACCCTGAACGCCGAACTGCTACCTCTGAGTGAAAACGTGACCATTGAGGTCCAGGACGCCAAGGGCATCAAGATATTCCGCAAAGAAGTAATCACCGATGATTACGGTATTGCCACTCTCGACCTGCCCATCTCCACCGAACCTAACCTCGGCGTCTGGAAGATAACGGCGGAATCGTCCAAGGGCAAGACCGAGCTTGACGTGCGCGTGGAAGAGTACGTTCTGCCCAAGTACGAGGTCAAGACTGACCTGCCGAAAGAGTGGTTCCTCGTTAACGAGGACATCACCGGCGTGATAACCTCCGAGTACAGCTTCGGCAAGCCGGTGGTGGGCGACCTTGAGATAAAGGCTTCCCGCTACGTGGGCGTCTGGGAAGAATACGCCTCCTATAACGTGGCAATAGACGGCGAAGCCGAGTTTACCATTCCGGGTCCCGGATACCTAGCCGGTGTCCCCGCGGCAGGCGGACAGGGCAACGTGATGCTCGACGTTATCGTTTACGAGAAAGCCACCGGTTATGAAGAAAAGACCAGCGCCCTGCTTACTGTCGCCGATTCACCGGTGAAAATCCAGATAATACCGTCCGGCACCACCTTCAAACCGGAGCTGCCCTTCAGCATCCTGGTAGTGACGGAGACACCGGACAACAAGCTCATCGACAAAGAATTAGATGTGAACGTTAAATACTTCAACAACGATTTTGAGGTTTTTAAGAACGAAGAACAAACGGCAAACACCACTAAGGGGAAGGTAATGCTGGAGATAACACCGCCCGAAGACGCTGTCGCCCTTTCGATCGTTGTCAGTACTCCCGAAGCCTCTGCCGAGAGAACCCTGGAAGCAAGCTACTCTCCTTCGGGCAATTTTATCCACGTCGAACAGATCAGCCAGGGCACCCCGGAACTGGGAGCGGAGATAAAATTCAAGGTGTACTCCACCAGGGAAGCTGCTAATTTCTATTACGAGGTCGTCTCGCGGGGCAAGATGGTCTTCACCAGCTATTCCACCGACGACGAGATAGCCTTCACGACCACGCCCCTGATGGCCCCTGTTTCCAATCTTATCGTTTACCAGATACTGCCCAACAGCGAGGTAGCCGCGGACTACCTCCCCTTTAACGTCGATTCCGAATACCCGCACGAAGTAACGGTGGAATTCGACACCTCCGAAACCCAACCCGGCGATGAAGTCGACATCAATATTCATACCGACGGACAAGCCAGGGTGGGTATCGCCGCGGTAGACCGTTCCGTGTTTATCCTCGCCGAGAACCGGCTCAATCTACAGCAGGTCTTCGACGAGCTGGAGAAGCTCTACATGGAACCCCGGGCTGAACTCCACGAAGTCACCATCTATCAGACCATTAATAACCCGGGAGCCAGTGATGTTTTCAGCGATGCCGGGGTAATATTGCTGACCAATAAAAAGTTGCCCGACGGTAAAGAGTACGAGAACGAGATGGCCTTCCCGCAGCGTGACGGCTGGGCAGAAGGATTTGGTATTGCCGAGGATGGGAAAGCGCCCCCGCCGGTAGTGGTTGTCGAAGCACCCAGTATGAATGCTCCTCAGCCGGGTAACGGACACGGACTTGCCGAGGTGCAGCGGGTCCGTCAGTTCTTCCCGGAGACATGGCTCTGGCAGGACGTTTACACCGACGGCAACGGTAACGCCACCCTGAAAGTAGACGTACCGGACAGCATTACCACCTGGATGCTGCGTGCCGTGGCTATCTCCAAGGAATACGGACTGGGCGTGGCGGAGAGCCAGCTGGTTACTTTCCAGCCGTTCTTCCTGACTATCGACCTGCCCTACTCGGCGATAAGAGGCGAGGAATTTCCGGTCAAAGTGGCTATCTACAACTATCTCGATGAACCACAGACGGTGCAGGTGGACATCGAGGTGGCCGACTGGTTCAATCTCATGGACCAGAGTATCAAGACCATAGAAATCGGCCCTAACGATATCGGCGGTACGCAGTTCGTGATAAGCCCCAAGGAACTCGGACAGAACGGTGTGAAAATAACCGCCCGGAGCACCGAGGCTGCCGATGCCGTTATCAAGAACATCATCATCGAGCCCGAGGGTGTCTCGCGCGAGATGATTGAGAACCTTGTACTCGTCGCTGGTTCGACGCTGGAAGCCAGCACCGATATCCCGGTAATCGCCATTGACGGCTCGGGCCGGGCTTACCTCACCATTACCTCCAGCTACCTGACGCAGACGATTGAGGGACTGGAAGGACTCCTCCAGATGCCCTTCGGCTGTGGCGAGCAGAACATGATAGTCTTCGCGCCGGACGTTTTCATTACCAGATACATGGAGGCCAGCGGACTGTTGAAACCGGAGATAATGGCTAAGGCGGAAATGCTGATGCTTACAGGTTACCAGCGCCAGCTGACTTACCGGCATAACGACGGCTCCTTCTCGGCCTTTGGTGAAAGCGACGAGACCGGCAGCCTCTGGCTGACCGCCTTCGTTCTGAAGAGCTTCGCCCAGGCTGAGGACCTAATCTACATCGACAGCGATATACTGGACGAAGCCAGAGACTGGATTCTCAGCCACCAGAAGTCGGACGGCTCCTTCGAACCCGTCGGCTTTATCCATCACCAGGACATGATGGGAGGATTATCCGGAGAGACCGCCCTGACCGCTTACGTGGCGATAGCCCTGATGGAAGCCGGCGACACCGTCGGCTCGGCCAAGGCGGTATCTTATCTGGAGAACCAGATAGATAGCATCGAAAGTGCCTACCATATGACGCTGGTAACCTACGCACTGGAGAAGGGCAACAGCCCCCTGAGAGACAAGGCTTACGAGAAAATGATGTCCATGGCCAAGGAGGACGAAAATGGCCTCTACTGGGGCGATGAACTCGAGCCATTTCCGCTGGAAGAGGAAGAAATGATGCCGCGGATGTATCCTCACCAGACCAGTACCGCCGCCATCGAAGCCACGGGTTATGCCACACTGGCCATGGTCGAGCACAGCGACGCCATGAACGCCAACCGGGCGGCCAGGTGGCTTATCTCCAAGCGCAACGCCCTCGGCGGCTACGGCTCGACCCAGGATACCGTGGTTGCCCTGGAGGCCCTGACCTCTTTCGGCACCGGCGCCCGGGCGGATATCGACCTTGATATAGAGGTCAAGACATCTACCGGAACTACCACTCTTTCACTCACTCCGGAAAACTTCGATGTTCTCCAGATTGTGGAAATCCCCATCAACGATGTTGTGGAGATAAAGACAACGGGCAAGGGCGAGGCCATCGCCCAGGTGGTGAAGAGGTTCAACCTGCCCGAAGCCGGTACCACCGAAAATGATATCCTCAAGATAGATGTTACCTATAATGCCACCGAGGTGGAGGTCAACGACCGGATTACCGTGTCGGTACACCTCAGCTTCAATCCGCCGGTACCCATGGAGGCCGGCATGACGGTGCTGGATATCTCCATCCCCACCGGCTTCGCTCCGGTGACTGAAACTATCGCCGAGCTCGTGGCAAAGAACGAGAATTTCAAACGCTACGAGATAGCTGGCAGAAAGGTTATCTTCTACATAGAAAATCTGAAGCCTGGCGATACACTGGACTTCTCTTTCCAGGCGGTAGCCGTCTACCCGGTCAAAGCCAAGGGTGTCGCCTCCCAGGCTTACGCCTACTACCAGCCTGAGATTACCGGCGAAACGCTGGGTGTTGATATCACCATAACAGAAAACTAGTGACACAATAAGGCAGGAAGCTTACCGGGTTCTTACCTTGACGAGCTTCCTGCCTTTACAATTTATATCAGTTAGCTAATACCTCAAATAATTCGGCACGATATTCCTGTATTTAGCTACCAGCTTGGCCCAATCTTTCGGTAATACCACTTTCCTGGTGACGGGCAGCGGGCCTCCCTGGGCAAAACCCATCCAAGAGCCGAAACCACCATAGACGAAGACCTGCACCGGGTCAGGGTCACGGGGATCAGGGCGGAAGATATCAAGCGTGCCCCCCGGGCCGGAACCAGTGCCCCGGTCGAAGGCCTTGCTGCCGTCCAGTCCCAGCTTTTCAAAATACCCTTCGGGAACTATTGAATTTTTAACGATATACTTTTTCAGAGCTGCTTTCGTCCAGCCGGCATCAGCGAGCGTCCTGGCATGGGTGGGCGTCAGCAGCAGTATAAACTGTCCCATCCTCGCCGGCATAATATTTCCGATTACCGTCGCCAGAATGCCTTTGGCATCGGTACCGAAGGGCATCATCTGCTGGAACGACTGCGGAAAAGTCAGCGTTATCGCGCTGTCTTCTTTCTTCAATCCCCGCTCCACGTGCTGCGGCTCGAAGGGACTGAACTCCTCGTTCTCGGCCGCCACCCAGGAATATTTGCCGGGATTACCCAGCACACCCATGTCCTCTATCTGCTTGCGAATACCCCGCATATTCTTGGTAAGCAGCCCCAAGGCGCGCCCGATAGTGGCATTAGCGATGTCTCCCGGGCTGGTAGCCCCGTAAGTACACCGGGCATTGATGTCCCTGGCCATCGGCCCGTTAATCAGCCAGAACGGCGAGAATGAGCCGGTGCTGGCCGCCATCATCCCGGAGATGGGATTATCCGCCAAGCATTCCACACCGGCAATCAGCAACGGCATATAGGTCGGCAGGCAGCCCGACATCACCGCGTTGACGGCTATTTTCTCCACGGTAGCCTTGCCCCGCCGTGGTTCCAGCTCAGCCACGATATGGTCGGGCGGGAGGTCGGTACCGGCGCACATTTCGGCTACCGCCGCTTCGGTGGGCGGGATTAACGGCAGGCCGTCGGTCCAGCCCCGCTGGTAGAAGAATCGGTTGACATCCTCCAGGCTGCCCTTGAAGATAATCCTCGGGTAGCTTTCCGGCTCCTTTGGTTTCGGAGACTCCTCTTCGTTGGTAAGCGGCTTGGTAAGAGCCGCAACTGTATGGTCAAACACCGCCGTGATGGCTTTTTCTATGTCGGCGACAACGGTCGACTCCGATACGATGGTCTCCGGAACCACCCTGACCACGGGCATCCCCTTGCTGGATGCCGCCGACATGGCGTCGTTTCTGAAGTGCTCGAAAATAAAGGTAACCGTCGGCTTACCGGCCTTCTCGATGTAGATAGCGTCGTACACAAGGTACTTGGTACATGCCCCTCAGTCGCCTACCGACGCGATAACGGCATCAAGCCCCTTGAGCCAATCGTCGAATTCATCCTTCCTATTCCGCTCCAGCGACGATACCGAAAAGGTACGGGCGTAAAAATAGCTCGTCTCGGTGGTGGGGTACTTCTCCTTGAGCAACCTTTCGGCCACGTCCAGGATGACCGGCGCCGCCCGCTTGTTATTACAAAGCAGGCCTATTTTCTTTCCGGCCAGGTCGTCCAGCCGGGGAGAAAGACCCTGAAGCGATATGGGATCGGCCTCCGACCATGGACTCAACACTTCGTAAACCGCGCCTGTCTTATCAGCACTCATAAACATCTCCTCTGTGTCTAGTCTTTTTACACTACTAATAATTGGTATACTATCTATTTCTCATCATTTCTTATACCAATATAATCTCCTTCATTATCTTCTATGTGGGAATATAGTAACCAGTAAAGAGCCTTGAAAGCTGATGTCGCATGGTTTCCCCAGTGGTTTTCAAATCCAAACTTCCAATCCCAGATTATTCTACGTCTATCATCCGCAGAGGCACTCTCCCACTCTCGTAGACCCTGGTTAATATCTTGATACACTTCAGATAGGTCATTTGATATGGAACTACTTGTCAGTTGGATATCATCGGTGTTAAAAGGATCAAATACTTGATGATATACATCATTTCTTTTTATTTTACTCTGAATAGAGTTATATATTTCAAAGAATTCTTTAACATCCTTCTTCGGGAGTTCATAATCACTCATTCGATGGATATCCGGCAACTTCATTCCGCAAAGACACATCTGTGGTAACAGGATAAAAGATTGTTGAAGAATTTTAATACCAGATAATTTATTCCTACTGTCAATCAAATGGACATACTTAGTAACAACATCAATGAATTCTCTTACAGGTTTCGTATCACTTACTCTTTGAGTCATAAGTCGACTATATTTTTGATTTTTAAAACGTGAAGGTCTCAGGCAAAAAGTACGCTTGATTCAGGCTGAGTTTAACACCATTCCTTCAACCTGTCAATTTGACAGCACGTATAAATAATGGTACACTCACCCCGAATTATACCCATTATCATAACGTAATTTTTCCGGTATGTGATAACACCGGTCCCGAGTACCATCTTTAATAAAGTGACTATATTCCCAAATGTAAAACGAATTACTACATGGCGTAAGGGAACTAATATAAATCATCTATAGCGCGACTTCGGAATGCATTATGGTAACGGTACTGGACGTACAGGATTTACGTACTTATTTGCCAACTAAAAAAGGAATTGTTAAAGCCGTAGACGGTGTCTCTTTTCATATCGATGAAGGCGAGATTATCGGGATTGCAGGCGAAAGCGGTTGCGGCAAAACCGAAACCATGCTTTCAATAGTTCAATTGATACAGCCGCCTGGGAAGATAATGAGCGGCAGGGTGATTATCGACGACGAAGATATCCTTCAACTCAAGGCCAACAGCCCCGGCATGAGGTCCGTCCGCGGCAGGAAAATGTCCTTTATTTTTACCGACCCGAAGACTTCACTGAATCCCACACTCGCTATCGGCCGGCAGATAACGGAAGTCCTGGAAACACACCTGGATATGGATAAACAGGCCGCCAGGGAAAGAACTGTGGAACTACTTGACATGGTGGGAGTCCCCGATGCCGGAGCCAGGATGGACGACCGTCCCTTCCAGTTCAGCAACGGTATGCGCCAGAGGGTAATGATTGCCATGGCTCTGGCCTGCAATCCGATGGTAGTCATCACCGATGAGCCGACGAACGTGGCGGACATAACCACAAAGTCCCAGCTGCTGGAGCTTATGAAGGGCCTGGTATCTGGACTAAACACGTCGCTTATAATAACGACTCAGAACCTCGGTATGTTAACCCGGTACGCCCGGAGGGTTTACGTCATGTACGCCGGTCGCATCGTTGAATCCGGCCCCACCGCGGTTGTCTTCAACAATCCCTGCCATCCTTATACTCTGGGTCTTTTACGCAGCGTACCCCGGTTAGGCGTGAATAAATCTATCAAGAAGCTGAACCCGCTACTCGGCTTAACGCCTGACCTTATCGATATGCCGCCGCACTGTGCTTTTCTCCCCAGATGCACCTATAAAACGGAAAGATGTGAACGGGAACCCTGGCCCGATATGAGGCCGGTCGGCGAAGATCATCAGATACGGTGTTACGTTGATTTACGGGAGATACCATGAACAAATCTCACCAGGAGATACTGGTAGAGGTCAACAACCTCAAGATGTATTTCCCCGTCAGACGGGGAATATTCAGACGTAAAGTGGGTGAGGTAAAAGCGGTTGATGACATCGATTTCACCATGATGAGAAACGAAATTCTCGGACTGGTCGGGGAAAGTGGATGCGGCAAGACCACCACCGGACGCTGTATCTCGAGACTCTACAAGCCTACATCCGGAAGCATATTCCTGGAGGGAACCGAGATTTCCGCGATGTCGGAGAAGCAGCTTAAACCGATACGCCGTTCCATAGGCATCGTCTTTCAGAATCCTTATACTTCCATGCCCCCGGGACAGAGAGTCGGCAACATCATCGGAAATCCGTTAATAACTTACCACCTGACTGACGGGACCGAATACAAGGACAGGATAGCCGAACTCTTGCACTCGGTAGGGCTCGACCCGGCAATGGCGAACCGCACACTCACCGAATTAAGCCCGGGCCAGCGACAGCGAGTAGCCATTGCCCGGACCCTGGCCCCACAGCCTTCGCTGGTTATCTGCGATGATCCTGTTTCGGGCATGGATGTATCGGTTCAAGCCCAATTAATAAATCTGCTCGATGAATTGCAGGAGTCCCTGGGGCTGACCTGCCTGTTTCTCACGCGTGATCTGGCGATGGGCCAGTACATCAGCGACCGTGTAGCGGTGATGTATTCAGGCCGTATCGTGGAACTGGCCACCTCCCGGGAGCTGTGCGAAAACCCCCTGCATCCCTATACCAGAGCCCTGATTTCCGCCACGCCTGTTCCTGACCCCGTTCTGGAAAGCAAACGACACTACACCGTGTTGCCGGGTGAGGCACCCGACCCGGTAACTCCCCCGACCGGGTGCCATTTCCACCCCCGGTGTCCGATAGCCGTCGGTGAGTGCCACGAAGAAAGACCGCCGTTGCGCGAGGTAGGCGTAGACCATTATGTAGCCTGTATCAAGGCATAAAGTATCCCGAAATTATCTGAGTATTGATGCATTATCCCCCGGTCATGGGAACAAGCAGGGCTATGCGGTCATCCGGATTCAGTTTGAAGTCCATCCTGTCGAAGTAGAATTGCCCGTTGATGTTGAATTTATACTGCTCCTGGAGCCTGTCTTCCCCGGGACGAAACACCGGGCCCTCCAGCGACGGTACCTGCTCCCTGAGGGCGGCGATTACCTCCGCCATGCCGGCATCCTCGTTTAGCTCGACTTCGACGTTCCGGACTTCCGTTATCTCGCGCGGCAGGCCGTACATCGGTATAACAACTTTAAACATACCCGGTGACTCCATATTACAAGTATTTATCTCAGGACATATACTAGTCTGTGATTTTAGTCTCTTCTTCGCTATCCGGGCGAGCCCATTCCCGGCGTCTTTCCGGGGGGCCACAGCTCATCGGCCACATCGTTCAGTCCCAGTTCCAGCAGCTTGTTCCGGCTGGGAACGGTCGTCTTCCGGTCCCAGTCCAGGGCACCGAGATACCACCATCCCTCGGCCTCGATGTCAGGGGATACATCCGCCAGAGGGCCCTCTTTCAACGGCGGCCGCCCCACCACCCGCCCGTGGATATAGTGCTCTAGAGGATTCAGGCCTTCACGTAGGTTAAAGGCATGCCTCATATTGGCGATTCTCTCGCCCGCCTTGAGCAGTTCGTCCATCGAGCGTTCCAGACCGGTTACAGCGGCCATCATCTTCGGGGCATACGGTCCCTCGGGCAAGCGCTGGTCGAAGATAATCATACAGACACCCATGGCGTTATTGAGGTTATTGATAAAGCTGGGAGGCCCGAAAGCCTGGGTATGGCGACCGGGCGTGGGACTGAGCCAATACATGGCCGGCGACGGCATACCGGCAAACTGATGAAAGGCGATTCTGGGGTCGTGCATGCCCACTTCCTGTCCGCCGATATGCACGGCGTATTGCTCGGCGCCCCTGCCGATTTTCTCGGCGGCTATTTTAACGCCGTCGGCGAGCACATCCCCGAACCCTTCACGTTTACCCATTTTCTCGACCATAGCCACCAGAGCCCGGTGATTTCCCCATGTCATCTCGATACCGTCGGTGTCGGCCTTGTTGATAACGCCGTTCTCATAGCACTCCATGGCGAAGGAGATGATGGTACCGGCGGATATGGTATCCATTCCGTAGTAATTACAGAGGTGGCTGGCCATGATAATCGACTCCATGTCGGTATTGGCGCAGTTCGCCCCGAAAGCACCCATCGTCTCGTACTCCAGGCGGTGAGTGCCCGCCGGGTACTTATATTCTCCCTTTCCTTCTTTCAGACTGCCCTTGCAGACGGCCGGGCAGTGCCAGCAGCCGATACGCTTGTCCAGGTTGGCGATGACCAGGTCCCGGTGGAGACCGGAAACATCGGGTACATCGATAACGCCGACGCCGCCCCAGTTCTTCACCGGGGTATCACCGCTGTGGGCTGACATATCGGCATGCCCTCCTGTACCGTATTCATGAAACCTCTCCAGAAAGCCCGTCGACCTCAAACCCTGGATATGCTCTTTCCGCAGTTCGTTGGCTTTTTCGATATCGGCAATGGGAACTTCCATATTGCCCCGGGCGACGATGGCTTTCAGCTTCTTGGAGCCCATGACCGCCCCGATTCCCCCGCGCGCCGCGGCATCTCCTTTATGCGTCATGATGCTGCCAATGAGTGAAAGCTTTTCCGCGGCAGGGCCTATACAGATGACCTTAGCCTGGGAACCGTATTCCTTTTCCAGTGTCTCCTCGGTATAATACGCGTCTTTACCCCAGAGACTAGTGGCGTCTTTCAACTCGGCTTTGCCATTATCAACCAGAAGATAAACAGGCTTTTCTGCAATGCCAGTAAAGAATACGGCGTCATAACCGGCGAATTTCAGATGAGGTCCGAAATGCCCACCGGAATTGGCGTCTCCCCACCCCCCGGTCAACGGTGATTTGGCCACGGCTGCGTAACGTGTACCGCTGACGGTCGGGGTGCCGGTCAGCGGACCGGTAATCACACTGAAGATATTGTCCGGCCCTATGGGGTCTTTACCCGCCTTCATCCGGTTATAGTAAATCCTGGAACCCACGCCGTATCCGCCGATGAAATCCCGGTACAGGCTTTCGTCCGGTACTTCTTCTTCCATTTTTCCCGTGGGAAGGTCAACCCACAACAGCTTTCCCATGTAGCCCTTGAGCATAAAAAACTCCTTCGAAAATTCTGGTGGTCTAATCGCCAGTTTATCATTGCCTCAGGCTCGGGTCAAATATAAACGGGGATAAATAAACTTATCCGTTTATCGCCTATAATTGGAAAATACAGGTATAAATGTTGTACCCTCATATATAGTTACATACACCTCTTTTAAGGAGACTTTGTATGTTCGACTGGGATGCTGTAATCATCGGCGGAGGTCCGGCGGGCTTAACGGCCGGTCTTTACTTAAGTCGTGACCGGCGCCGTACCCTTCTGCTCGATAAAGACAGCTTCGGGGGATACATCAGGAACATCGAGCTGATAGAGAATTACCCCGGTTATGCTCAAGGTATTGCCGGGGCACAACTGGCTTCGGAAATGGTCAAGCAGGCGGAGATATACGGACTCAAGACGGAAATTGCCGATGTTACCGGACTGGAGCTGTTCGCCGACACCCGATGGGTAGCCTGCTCCCGGGGACAGGGCTATACTACCGATATCGTCATTATTGCCGGTGGTTCCCGACCGAAAAAGCTGGGCGTACCCGGCGAGGAAGAACTCGCGGGCAAGGGCATCTTCAACTGCGCTTTCTGCGACGGCGGTCACTACGCCGATAAAACGGTTGCCGTTTGCGGTGGCGGTGATTCCGGTATCACCGAAGCGCTTTATATGGCTAAAATCGCCTCGAAAGTAATCGTCATAGAAGCTCTGCCAGAACTCACGGCCACTGCCGTCCTCCGCGAGAGGGCTCTGGTTAATCCGAAGATAGAAATCCGCTGCAGTGTAAAGGTAGAATCTTTAAGTGGCAGTGATAAGGTCGAGGCGATAGAATGCCTGGATACCGCTTACGGGAAGAAAGAAATCTTCAAAGTCGATGGCATTCTGGTGCATGTAGGTCTGGACCCCAATACGGAATATCTCGACGGTGTTATACCCCTGGACGATTACAGGCAGATAATCGTGGACGGTAAAATGCAGACGGAGATTTCCCACGTATTCGCCGTTGGCGATATCAGGAGTAACTCACCGCGACAGGTTGTCTCCGCCGTCGCGGACGGCGCCATGGCAGCCATCACTGCCTCAGGACTCATCCAGGAGAGTTAACTCTCAAATATATACCCCCGGAAATACCGGGGGTATATCGGGAAACTCATATTAAAACCACCTGTTGTAGTTAATCTTAACCTCTCCGTCCACCGCCCATAAGAACGCCCGGCTGGTACCGGTCCATGGGTATACCGCCGGCCACGCTGAGCATCTGTCCGGTGATGTACGACGACATCTCCGAGCACAGGAACAGGCACACATTGGCGATATCTTCCGGCTGACCGACACGCCCGATGGGACATTGCTTGCCGAGTTCATCCATCGCCGCACTTCTTTTTTCCGGCGGGATATGGGACAGGACAGGATCCCAGAACGGGCTCTTGACGGGACCGGGCAGGATGCCGTTAACGTTAATATTGCTGGGCCCCAGCTCGTAAGCCAGGTTATAGACCAGCCCGATAATCGCGGCTTTGGCACCGTGATAATCCGCCGACGGTCCCGGGGGATGATAAACACCCATCGAGGAAATCAGAACAATCTTGCCGTATTTCTGTTTCTTAAAATACGGGACAACTTCCTTGCAGAAGAAGACATGGCCCTTGTAATTCAGATTGGTCATCATGTCGAAGTGCTTTTCATCGGTATGTTCCACTCCTATCCTGGGGGTGCCGTCGGCGTTGCGCGGCCTGGTTGAAGCGTCCCGGGGCACACTACCCCCCGCCGAACCCACCAGAATATGTACCGTACCGAACTTCTTCACCGTCTCATTGACGCAATCTTTTATCTGCTTGGGGTCGGTGATATCGCATTTAACGAAGATAGCCTCACTGCCTCTGCCGGTGGCCTCCGCCGCCGTCTTCCTGCCTTCTTCTTCGTTAACGTCGGCGATAACACAATTGCAGCCTTCCCCGGAAAACAGGTAGGCTGTCGCCCGTCCCATTCCGGTGGCTCCACCGTTTATGATGGCTACTTTATCGGTGAGTAACGGCTTCATTCATTTCCTCCTTAACATACAAAACATGAAAATTCAGACGATAATCTCTGAATGCGTATTTCATTGTACCCCTAATATTTTCAAATATCAAAATATCACGGCTGCCATGAAAGATTATATCAGTCATAAAGTCCCCCTTTTCTTGACAGTCCGCGAGGTTGTAGCTATGATGCAATCAACATGTCCGTCGCGGGATTTTTCAAAGACCTTCTTGTTTTAACTCTCAGCCAGATAATATCCCTGTTCGCCGGTATCTTCATTTTCGGTTTGCTGATTCACTTTCTTTCTCATTTTATGTTCAACTCCCTGGGCCGGGCTTTCGGGCCGGCGGGAACTTACCTCGTGGCCTGGTTGGGCACCCCCATCCATGAGCTGGGACATGTAATTTTCTGCATAATCTTCGGACACAAAATCACCAAAGTTGAGCTTTTTTCGCCCGACCCGCAATCGGGGACGCTGGGCTACGTAAATCACGAGTGGAAAAAGTCCAATCCCTGGCAGGTTCTCGGTAATTTTTTCATCGGGATTGGCCCCATAATCGTGGGCAGTCTCGCCCTGCTGGGCCTTTTCTACCTGCTGGCGCCGAACGGCTCCCGAGCTTGGGACTCCATCATCGCCGGAGCCAACCAGCTTGGCGGCGATAAAACCGTCGCTGGTTACCTGGCCGTCCTTAAAGACTCTTTTCTGGTCTTTGTTAAAGCTGTATTTACCGTCGCTAATATCTCGAGCTGGCAGTTCTGGGTGTTCTGCTATCTCGCCATATGTGTGGCGTCTAATATCAGACTCAGCCTGGCCGATATGAAGAACTCCATGTCCGGTCTCGGCTGTCTTGTCATCCCCTTCATCATCGTCAACATCATCGCTCTACTATCGGGCATAGGCAGCGAGAGGTACTTCCCTTTCACGGCTTCAACCCTCAGCGTCATGTACAGCCTGTTTATCCTCGCCTTATTTTTAACCGCAGGGGGTTTTATCATCACTTACCTGATATCGGCGATCGTGGTAAAGCTCTGGCGGGGGAAAATCCTCAATCCGTTTTAGTGTGACGTGCTGCTATCCTGGTGAAAAAGGGGGGCCTGTTATTTGTCGTTTTATTCTTACTTCCGGGAGTAGACACCCTTTACTAAAGCTGTCTCAGCCTCGGGTCCATCTTATCGCGAATCCAGTCACCCAGGAAGTTGCATGATAATACTACCAAACCGATAGCCAGGCTGGGGAATAATGAAATCCACCAACCTCGAGCGATTTTATCCCTGCCTTCGGATGCCATCGAGCCCCATGTCGGCGTTGTGGCCGGAACACCGGCACCAAGAAAGCTCAAGGAAGCCTCTATTAGAATCACCAGTCCCACACTCATCGTCATCATTACTACAAGTGTGTTGACCACATTGGGAAAGATATGCTTTATCAGTATCCTGGCCGGAGAAGCCCCGGTGATACGTGCCTGCGCGACGAAGTCCTCTTCGCGGATTCTTACAACTTCTCCCCGCATCATGCGCGAGAAAGGAGCCCAGCTAAGCGCTGATAGTGCCAAGACAACGGTAGAAAAACTCGGGCCGAGGCTGACGGCGAGAAGCAGGGCAATTAATAGCGCCGGGAAAGCCATAGCGGCGTCGGTTACCCTCATGATAAAGGCCTCGGTACGCCCCCTGGCGTATCCTGCCGACATGCCCAAAATCGTACCTATAACACTGGCGATTAATATTACCAGTACCGAAACACTCAATGAAACCCTGGCCCCGTAGATCATGCGGCTGAGGATATCACGCCCGATATTATCCGTTCCCAGGATATGTTCGGTACTGCCTCCGGGCATAAAGAACGGGGGTGTAAGCCTATCACCGAGTGACATCTCGTTAGCTTCATATGGCGCGAGGCGGATATCAGGAAGGCCAAGCCATGATAGGTCGGCGAATAAAGCGCAAACTATTATGACAGACATTATAATAATTGGAATAATCGGCAGCCTGCGCGAGGAATCCCATATTTTTTTAATCTTTTTCCAGAAGCTCACTCTTTCCATACCTCTCCGGAACTACAGACTAATACCTGATACGCGGATCAACATACGCGTATAAAATGTCCACTAATAGGTTCACCATGAGTACCACGACAGCTACAAGCAACACTACTGCCTGAGTCACGGGAAAATCGCGACCTATCACGGCCTCGGCTATTAGCCGTCCGATTCCCGGCCAGGCGAAAACCGTTTCGATTATTACCGCGCCGGTAACAATCGTAGCAAAGGTGATGCCGGCGGCGGTCAGCAGCGGTATTATGGCGTTTCTCAGCGCGTGCTTCCAGACCACCCACATCTCTGAAAGCCCCTTTATCCGTGCCAGCTTGACATACTCGCTATCGAGGACTTCCAGCATGCTGGACCGTATCAGTCTCGTCATTATCGGCAGCATAAAAAACGACATCGTTAAGACCGGCAGGATATAATGATCGAGACCTCCAGTACCACTGGTAGGCAGCCATTGTAACGATACCGCGAAAATCTGGATGGCCAGAATAGCCAACCAGAAACTCGGCAGAGCCTGTCCCAGAATTGCGATAAATTTAACTGCGGTATCAATCCATGTACCACGCTTCACGGCTGCCGTAACACCCAGGATGAGAGACACAAATAGCCCTATGAAAATGGCCGGCAAGCTCAGTTGGATCGTATAAGGTAACCTTTCCCCGATGATTGTGGCAACGGGTCTCCTGGTACGGATTGATTCTCCGAGGTCGCCTTTGGCCACGTTTTTCAGAAAAACCCAGTACTGTTCGGGAATTGACTTGTCAAGCCCCAGGTACTGTCTCAACGCCTCAATGTCTGCCAGTGAGGCCTGGGCAGGCGCCATCAGCATCACCGGATCACCGCTGGCACGGGCCAGAGCAAAAACCACCATCGAAATAACTATGAGGGTTACCAGCGTCTGAAATATGCGTATTATTATAAAACGCGCCATTATGTCCTTTAAGTATGGCCAGGTGTATTGATTCCAATATTTAAGGCAACATGTCGTTGCCTTAGTATTTTACAGTTCAGCGTTTATTATAATATCCCTACCCCTGACCGATATTAAGTCACGTTTCTTGCTTATATCGTTAGCAGTCAGGTTTATATCCAGGCACACAAGCATGCGGGATTGCTTTGTTTTTAAACATTATACAGGCTACACTATGAAAGGTGTAGTGGTCAAGTTTGTCTAAATTATATGGAAGTACCGGCTTTTCTATTATTAAAGAAGAAATGTACACACGATGATACTGGCAACCGTTCCGGCTCTACAAGATGTAGTTCCCGGTTGCCAGTACCATCATTGTTCCTTAATCGATATATATTGTCGTAGCTAATCAGTTAAACTTATGTAGTTAAAAATACTGCCAATTAACCTATCTTTTCTTCATACCGGCAAAACCGCCGTAAATGTTGTACTGGAAGCTCAGTGTCCATTCGCCGACTTCATCACTTACAGCGTAATAGGTGTACAGTTTCACAATACCGGGGCAAATGTACTCGTCGAGGAAATATTCTACGGTTTGTCGGAAGAGCGCTATCTGAGTTGCCTGGTCTGGTGACGTAGTGATGCTCGCCCAGAGGTTGTCCCAGGTCGAGTTATGTAGCAGTTGCCAGTTGCCTCCCGAATGCATGGCGCTGAAAATGAAGGGGATGCTGACCTGCATTGTCGGCATATTCCAGATACAGGCACCGCCGTAGAGTGAAGTGTCAGACGCTCCATACATTCCCGACCTCAGTTCTCCTCCTTCTATGTTCACCACTTCGGTCTGTATTCCTACGGCATTCCAGTAACTCGAGATGATCATATTTAAATCGGGAAGCCAGGTACCACCCATAGTGTGAGAATATATCTTAATCACCGGGTTCGCGAAGGCGTCCGGGTATCCGGCCACTTCCAGTAGCGTTCTGGCTTGATCGGGATCATATTTAAAGTATTTGTCTTCCCAGGCGGGGTCAAATCCCCAGCTGGACGGGGCTGTCCAGAGCACGCCTCCCGGTTCGGCCAGGCCGTTGAAGAATTCCTGCGCAATCTCTTCGCGGTTTATCGCCAGTGACATGGCTTTGCGGACGTGCAGATTTGATGTCGGTCCATCGGTAGCCCATGTACCCAGTATAGGTATTACCGGCTGGGTAGGACGTCCCAGTACTCGCAGTTCGTAACCTTCACCCTGGACTTCGAGTGCTTCATCCATATTGACCGCGACGATATCGGTCTCTCCGTTCCTGAGCTTGGCTAAAGCGGTACTGGACTCGGGAACCAGCTCGATTATCAGGTTTTTCCATTCGGGTGTGATGCGCCAGTGGTTTTCCACCGCCTCACATTCGATACTCACGCCGGGGGTGAGTTTGACAAACTTCCAGGGAGCTGTTCCAATGGGATGCTCTCTGAAATAATCATCCCCAACTTCCTCGATATAGTTCTTGGGAACGATAGTACAACCCCAGATAGAGGTATAGAACGTGTAGTTAACTTTGGTACAGTAAATCTCTACCGTGTAATCGTCCGGGCACTCGATATGGTCGATGGTCGAGCTATATTCGCCTTTCCACGGTGAACTCGAGCCTTCTACCTGGACACGCTCGATACTGAATTTGACATCAGCGGATGTAAGCGGGTCGCCGTTGTGGAACGTTATGCCCGGTCGGATATGATAAGTCCACAACAATCCGTCTTCACTTACCGACCAGTCGGTGGCCAGCTCTCCAATGAAGTTACCATCCTCATCGATACCTACCAGGTGTTCCCACAACAAGAACTCAAAATCTGTCAGGAGGTTCGGATCAGTGGTTTCTATCCAAGCAGAAACGCAAGCACGTAATGTGCCGGAAGTACCGGCGGGGGTTGTTGGTGCTGACGTCGGCGCTGATGTCGGTGCCGACGTCGGTGCTGACGTCGGTGCTGATGTCGGCGCTGATGTCGGTGCTGATGTCGGTGCTGTCGTCGGTGCCGTGGTTGTCTCTTCCGGTTCACCACAGCTGGCGAGGACAAAACTGACTGCCACAATCATGATTAACGATAAAACTAATAATTTTTTCATTTCTCCCTCCTAGTAAATCATGTTAGAGTATTTAGCTTTTTTTATGGTGAAACCCTCCTCTCTCCTGTATTTTTTATCTCCCCACCTATTAGGTGTATAAAGATAAACTGAATGGCCTGCTAGATTGCAGACTTTCTGGTAATACTCACTATATTGTGTAAAATATAATCTACATTTCTTCACTTGTCAAATTTTCATCTATAAATTATCAGTTCTAACCGTATCATCAGTTGAATATACCAGACTAAACAATGGTTGTTTCACGTTAGATTTTCTTACATTGCCAAAATAAAACACCGAAAAGGGAAGTTCAGTTGCTATGCCGGGAATTAATGTATACCCACCAAGAGATAGAAAAGTATTGCGCATATCTTCAAATCTACAATTCGCCCCTTCCCCTCCGAAATTACCCCTCAGGTAATCAGCATGGCGTCACCGAAGCTGTAGAAGCGGTACTGGCGGGCTATGGCTTCCCGGTAGGCTTCTGCAATAAGCTCCTTCCCTCCGAAAGCGTTCACCAGCATGAGCAGCGTCGACCTGGGAAGGTGGAAATTGGTCACCAGCGTATCGACCATCCGGAAGCGGTGACCGGGTAATATAAAAAGGTCCACCCATCCCTCGAAAGTCTCCAATTCCGGTGATTTACCGGTCAGGGCAGCCTGCTCTAGGACTCTTACGGTTGTCGTCCCGACGGCGATAACTCTCCGGTGTTGACGTTTTGCTTCTGTCAATGCAGCGACAACATCGCTGCTCACGACGCCGTATTCTCTGTAGATAACATGCTCACGCGGGTCTTCCTCAGTTACCGGGCGGAACGTATCGAGTCCTACGTGAAGCGTCACGAACAGAAATTCTATGCCTTTACGTTCTATCTTTTCCAGTAATTCGTGCGTAAAGTGTAGTCCCGCTGTCGGCGCCGCCGCGCTGCCATCGACCCTGGCATAAACCGTCTGGTACCTGTCGGAGTCGGCTAAGGGCGTATGTATATACGGCGGCAGTGGCACTTCTCCCGATTTCAACAATAGCTCTTCATCGGAAAATTTTATTAATCTTATACCCCCTTCCCTGACCTCCATAATCTCGGCGGTAAATGTTTCAGAGGAGTCCAGAGATATCTCGACCGCACTGCCCGTCCGGAGCCTCCGACCCGGCTTAACCAGGGCTTCCCAGAGACTGCTATTTACCCGCCGCAACAATAATATCTCCACCCTGCCCCCGCTGCCCTTTCGCTGCCCCTTCAGCCTGGCGGGGATTACACGGCTGTCGTTGAACACCAGCACGTCGCCTTCAGGCAGGTAATCAACAATCTCGAAAAATTTACAGTGCGATATGGAGCCGTCTTTACGGTTCAGGACCATGAGACGGGAGCGGTCTCTCGGCTCGACGGGAGTCTGTGCGATAAGCTCCGGGGGTAGGGTATAGTCGAAATCATCTGTTTTCATGAAATTCACCGGAATGATACTGTTATCACTATACCCTGCAGGAACGAGAAAGGCAATGTAATACGGAACAGTGGTATAATATAACGACAGGTTAGCAAATAACATGAAAAAGCAAGATATAGAAAAATGTGCCGATTGTTCTTACGGTCCACCGGACTGGCAATACGAGTGCCCTGACTGCGGTGCAGAGTTCGAGATACCGGCACCGAAGGGCCCTTCCGATGAGAAAAACAGGAGCTGTCCCGAGTGTGCCGGTAAGAATATCAAGAGGGTGGGAATAGCCAAGTCCGAGGCCTGCCCGCCCGGCGGCTGATAAATTTTAGTGAAACAGGGCCGTGCGTCTGTTGCTGATCTATGTAAATTCTACCTATCCGTATCTCTTTAGAGTCTCTTTACTCAGTAAGTATGATTTTACTGTCAGTCTGATCTCAAACACCTCTGATACCAAAATCTATTATCGTTGATAGAATCGAGCTAATGCCGCACTCCTGCTGTGAACACCTAATTTGCTGTAGATATGTTCCAAATGTTTTTTCACCGTAAGAGGGCTTATCAAAAGAGCCTGACCGATCTCGCTATTAGTCTTTCCCTGAGATAGAAAGGCTAGAACTTCATATTCACGGTCTGTGAGCTGTTTATCTACCAGCAATCCAGTGGTAATTACTTCGGGATCTTCTTCTATCAAAAGCATATCTTGTCCGGCTGATTTTCCTCCCCATAGGAAACGTACTGTAAGCTTTTGGCTATCTTTATTAACGACCAGTGGTGCTGGCGGTGACGGAACATCATCAATATCATCAAGGCGGGCTCTCTCATGGGCGATCCAGCTATTTAGTACATCGGGTAAATAATGTTGAAAGTGCTTGATGTGAAAGTATTTTGATATCATTCGCCAGGCATCGTCGCTGGCTAACCTTACCTGCCCTGTCCTGCTAACGAATAGAAGCTCCTTCCCTCCCGTCTCAATAATCCCCTTCATTAACTCCAGCTTCTCCACATTGTAATATGCCTGTACCAGATGTGGGCGGAGAAGGTCGAGAAATAAACGGTCTTCCTCTGAGAAGTCCGTACAATGCCGGTCCAGTGTAATCCCTACCATCCGCTTAGGACCGAGTAAAAAACATGTGGCCAGTTGGTATTCTACACTCGATTTACGGTAGTATTCATTATAAAGGGCCAAATCATGGAACTGTTGCCGCGAGAGAAAATCAGATATCCTGTAGCTGTTCAAGTCTCCACTTCGGGTATAATGTAAAAAAACGGGGTGTTCCGTATAGTGATGTAGGAACGACTCCTTTAGCAGATGCCCAGGCAGTGCTTCGGCGGGTTCCATTATCCAGGATTTTAGTAAACCCGGAAGAGCTATCTCGTTGTAACACATGGCATCACACGGTAAAATATCCTTGAGAGCCGAATAAATTCCGGAAGGATACTGAGCGAGGCTGTTGATACCATGAATCGTCTCCACGGCTGATAACAAAGTCTTATAGTCACACCGGGATAACGGATTTATCTCTCGCCACCTACCTTATTAGAAATATACGGATGCATTTCAACTGACCGGAAAACCAATTATAAAAATACGCCGTTTGCCGTATTGTGTCAACACCACCATTGATTTAGTATCAAGTCAGGATATAGAGGTCTTAATATTACTTATTAAAAGGAGTAATAATATGTCGTTTAATGAAAAAAAAGCAGCCATCCGGCGTTTCTGGGAAGAAGTCTTCAATAAAAGAAAGCTCGAACTTATTGATGGTCTATTTACAGAAGACTATATTTACCATGGTGCCGCAGGGCAGGATATACATGGTCGGGAAGGACTGAAGCAATTCCTGGCAATGTACTTTAACGCGTTTCCTGATCTGTATGCCGAGGTTGAAGATGTCTTCGGTGAAGGCGACAAGATAGCTAGTCGTGCCATGTGCCGTGGTACCCACAAGGGAGATCTCATGGGTATGCCCCCTACAGGAAAACAGATTGCTATCAGGGTAATATGTACCAATCGTTTTTCCGGTAGCAAAATCGCTGAGGACTGGGAACTGCCGGATCTATTCGGGATGATGCAGCAACTCGGTGCTATGAAAAGCTAGTAATCATCTAAACCGCTATTTTTTCAGGTTTAGTAAACAGGATCAAACTCCGTCGTAAACCTTAAATCCTCAGTAACAGCTTTTCTAAAATTATTTATTAAAATCTCCCTAAAACCCCTTGACAAATACGCGATATATCTTTATAATATATCAAGATATATCTAGATATTATATGTTATATCACGTAAATACTTAATAAGGAGTATAAAATGTTTAGAGATAGATTTATCAGGGGTGAACGCAGCTTTCACAGGCAGTCGCGGGAAAGTGCTTTCCAGAAAGGTGACCTCAAATACGTTATTCTGGACCTGCTCAAGGACAAACCCAGGCACGGTTATGAAATTATCCGCGAGCTTGAGGAGCAGTCGATGGGGACCTACAAACCGAGTCCCGGGGCTGTCTACCCCACCCTGCAGATGTTCGAAGACATGGGCTACACCAGCAGCACCGAAAGGGACGGCAAAAAGACCTACACCATCACCGACGAGGGTCTCCGGTTTCTGGCAGAACGCAAGGATTCCGCCGATGAAGTCAGAAGCCACATCAAACGCCGCTGGAGCTTTAAAAACGTCGGGAGGATGGCGATGGTCATGAAAGAATATCATGCCCTCGAGAACGTCCTCGGCAGAGGTTTTCGCACTCTGGATGCCGAACAGACCAAACAGATTCGCGAAATCCTCATCAACGCCCGGAGTGAAATCGAGAATATTATCGGGGAAGAGTAGAGTGCAATGCCAATGACAGGTGATATCTTACTGGAATTCGATGAGGAAACCCGCGAGTACTTCGCGGTCTGGGAGCCCGTTATCTTCGGCATGGGTAAAACGGAACAGGAAGCGATACAGGACCTGGTAGCAGCGGCAGAGCTGCTTGTTGCTACCAATAAAAATATCGACGATATCTAGGAGGTTAATAAATGGGTTATTTTAGAATTATGGCGGCCATCCCCGGATTTTTCCTGAGTTCTCTATTCCTGATGTTGCTCTGGGACCCGATAAGGACACAACTCGATGTATTACCGGATATCAACTATGTAACCGCTATGCTGATAACCATCACGATATGGATAGCAGTGGCGCCGCTGGCGGCCGTAGGCAAGAAAAAATAGGATGTCTTTCAACCTTGTAATTTCTCGTGTGGATTACCTGACCTCGACGATATCCATATAGTTGACGCCGGGGATATAAATATAGTCCCCGATAATCAGTGGACACCACCACATATAGGCCATACTTGCCCCACCGAATCCGAACATGGATTCGGTATCCACGCTGTCCATCAGTCTCGGGCTTTCGGGTTGGGAGACATCCACCAGGCACAGCTGCACCGTGACGGCCTCATTGCCCGACTTGGTAACGTAAAGGGTGTCTCCCCGCAATGTCATGGCGATAACGAATCCGCCGAGTTCGAAATCATTGACTTCTTCAGGGTTGGCCGGGTCGGAGACATCTATTACTCTCAGCTGTCCCGCCCCGAAAGTCACGAAAAGATAGTTGCCGTAAGACAGCAAATCAATGATATTAGCCAGGTTAGCCCAGGGAGGTTCATCCATTTCGGATTCCGGGTCCCAGAAAGGAAACTCCCTTACAAGGCCTTCGGGGACGTTCAGTTCGTAGTTGCACAGCATTTCGGGGCAAGCCGGGTCGGACACATCGTAAACGGTCAGGGTCTGCCCGATGCCAACATATAAATAACCATCGCATACTTCCAGAAAGCAGTCCCGGGAAGTAAGGTCTATCCGGGCTATCTCCCTGATATTCTCTATATCGGAGACATCCACGATGGTAACCCCGTCATAAAACTGCCCAGAAGCATAGGCAATACCGTCTGCTACCATGAGATTTCTGGTAGCCTCAACAGGCACTATTCCCAGGTCAACGGGATTTGACGGGTCGGATATATCCACCAGCCAGAGACCTTTTTCACCGAAAAGGAAAGAATACAGGATATTACCGGACACAGCACAACTGTCGGCTATTACTCCGCGTTCACCGGGTTGTTCAGGTGTAATCATGGAAATTAATTGTGGTGAAAAGGGGTCTTCGGTATCGAATATCAGGTAGCAGGTGCTGTACCTGCCGGTGTGCGAAGGAAACCCCAGAATCAGGTACGTCTCGCCATCGATTTCCGCCGAGGTTACGGGATAAGCGTCAATCAGTCCGCCTTCGGGGTCGTAGTATCTATCGGGAACTCCCTCGATGCCGGGCGGGAAAGAATAATCCCAACGACCCACTATCTCAGCGGTGAGTTCGGAATTACCGCAGGAAAACAAGGAAAAGCTCAAAAGTATCAAGATTATTATCGCTACGGACGGAATCCTGAAAAGCAACGCCCTGTTTCCTCTTCCTGTTGATAACCTCATCACGTCTACCTCCAGCCAGCGGGGAAAACGGAACAAACGGACTAAATCCGCCCCGAATTATGGCAAATAATATTACCGGTGTCAATACAATACAAAAATCCCCGGCACCCGTACTGGAATACCGGGGATTTAGTAATTTGCTTGAATATACTTCTAAAGTCCAGCTTCCTGGATGATCTGGGGTACGTTTTTCTCCCAGCCTATCGCCATTATGTGCACGCCCTGACAGAGAGGCTTGAGCTGCTTGATAAGGTCGGCGCAGAGCTTGATGCCGGTTGCTTTCTTGTCTTCGGCGTCGGTCATCTTCTGGATAAGATCATCCGGCACCATAACGCCTGATACGCTCCGGTTCATATATTTAGCCATACCAGCGGATTTCAAAGGAATTACGCCAGCCAGCACGGGTACGTTGAGCTTCTCAATCCTTTTCATGAATCTGGCAAAGCTATCGGCGCTGTAGACCGCCTGTGTCTGGATGAACTTTGCCCCTGCGGCAACCTTCTTCTCCAGCTTGGCTATCTGCAATTCCATGGAAGCGTCCGTATCGGAGTCCACCTTGACCACCGCACCGGCATAGAAATCCGGCTTTCCTCTGAGCTCATTTCCGTTCATATCATGGCCATCGTTCAAACCCTTTATCGCCCGGAGGAGGGTCACCGAATCGAGGTCGTAGACCGGCTTGGCTTCGGGGTGGTCGCCGAGCTGGGGAAGGTCTCCGGTTATCGACAGCACGTTTTTTATGCCCAGCACCCAGGCGCTGAGGAGGTCGGACTGCAGAGCGATGCGGTTACGGTCACGGCAGACGCACTGGTAAATCGGCTCCAGACCTTTCTGCAGGACTATATAGGCGGTAATCAGCGAACCTAGCCGCATCACCGAACTCTGCTGGTCGGTAATATTAGCCGCATCCACCTTATCCCGTAAAAGGGTGGCGTTCTCTTCCACCTCGGTAATATCGGTACCCTTTAGCGGACCAACCTCACAGGTTATGGCAAACTTTCCTGACTCCAGTTTCGATTTTAAGCTCACTTTATCCTACCTCCTGGTCAGATTGCTCCAGCGCGTAACGCGAAGTGTCTAACATCTCCGGCCGTGCCATCAGCTTATTATGGTCCAGCGCGTCGATTAAGGCACTGAGCTTGTCCAGCTGGTTCTTGGCTTTGAGCCGGTTGTAAATCAACTCCCAGCCACAGTCGTGGTCGGGAGAAATCTCGCATTTCCCTTCGGACGCTCCACCGCAGGCTCCGCTGACCAGACTCTTGGTGCAGGCGGTAAGCGGGCAAATACCGCCGGTATAGTCCAGCAGGCACTGTCCGCACTCGTTGCACCTTTCGCTGCCCTGCCACTCACCGCGACTGCCCCCGAGATTGATGGTATTGCAGGCTGGGTGGCAGACCTTATTCACCGAAGCGGCTACCGCCTGTACGCCGATACCGCAGGTCATCACGAGTATCGAGTCGGCCGCCGCTACCTGGTCGATTTTTCCCCTCAGGCCCGACTTCACCAAAGCCTTCTCGCAGAGAAAGTCGATAACCTTGGTGCCGGTTACGGTAAATCCGGCTTCTTCCAGTTTTTTCTTCATTTCTTCTACCTGAACAGGCCCACCGCTGCCTGAGGACTGGGCACAGCCATTGCACCCCAGTATAAAAACCGTCTTCTCCCCTTCCAGGTAGCCTAATATATCCTCTAAAGGTTTTTGCTCTGATAAAATCATCTCTCCTCCTTAAACTACCCTGTATTGACCCAGGTCTCGACCTTTTGGTGTTACCACGTGGATGGAGCATGCCAGGCAGGGGTCAAAGGCACGTATGATGCGGACGATTTCAAACGGGTTGCTCTCGTCCTTTACCTTGGTGCCGATGATTGCCTGCTCGATGGGTCCGTGCTGGCCCTTGTCATCCATCGGCCCTACGTTCCAGGTAGTGGGCACCACGCACTGGTAATTGGCAATCTTCTTATCTTTAATCTGTATCCAGTGCCCCAGGGCGCCGCGGGCGGCATCGGTCAGCCCCATGCCCATGGCTTCATCGGGGATTTCATATTCAACGTAGGTCGGTTCTCCCGGCTTCAACTGCAGCGCCCAGCCTTCCAGGGAATCGGCGATGAACTTGGCCGAAAGGGCTCGCGCCAGGTGGCGTCCCAGCACCGAGAAGAGCGCGGCCGGTGGTGCCTTGAGTGCCGCCAGCGAGCTTTCCACCAGCTCCTTCATCACCGGGTCGCCCTTGGCGTAGGTTACTGCTACTCTTGCCAGCGGACCGACCTCATAGACCTTGCCGTCGTAGCGCGGCGACTTGGTCCATGAATAGGCGCCGTCCTTGCCGTACTGCGGCCTGGTATCACCCTGCGACGGGTGCAGGCCCGATGTGGAGTCTTCGTACCACGAGTGTTTCACATACTCGGTTATCTTGTCCGTGTCCAAGTCTCCCGGTTTCAGGTCGGCGGAGACAGTGCCCTGCTTGAACAGCCTCTCCCGCATGGTATAGTCCGGGCTGCCTCCATCAAGGTCGAAGCTGCCGTAAGCCAGCAGGTTCTTGCAGCCGGCACCGATTTCCGCGTAGTCCAGATAGGCTCCGGCTACCGCCAGGACGTCCGGGATGTAGACATTATCGATGAAGTCTTTAAGTATCTTTATCTTCCAGATATAAGCCATGATGTTATCGGCGGCGGGCACGCTGGTAACGCCGCCGGGCACCACGCCGACACTGTGGGGAATCTTACCGCTGAAGATAGCCACGGCTTCGTGGCCGATGCGTCTAATTTCCAGCGCTTTCACGTAGTGGGCCACCGCCTGCTGGTTGACCTCCGGCGGCAGTCGGTAATCGCCCTCGTATCGCGGCAGGAACGGCCCCAGCTCGCCGCGGGCGATAAAGTCCTTCACGGAGTTCAGCTGAGAATCATTCCCTTCGTACTTGGCAACGTCCGCAACATTCACATAGTCGAGGGCCGCCAGGTGGTAGAAGTGGAGGACATGGTCCTGGGCGATATGAGCGCCCTGGATGAGGTTGCGGATTATCCGGGCATTATCGGGTATCTTATCGGCAATCCCGAAGGCGCTGTCCAGATTCAGCGCGGCGGCGATGCCGTGCGATTGCGGGCAGACGCCGCAGATTCTCTGGGTAATTATCTGGGCATCTCTGGGGTCGCGGCCGCGCAGAATAATCTCAAATCCACGGAAAAGGTTGCCGGTCGTCCTGGTGTCCTTGACCTCTCCGTTTTCAACGGTAGCTTCAATCTTGAGGTGCCCCTCGATTCTGGTGACGGGGTCAATAACAATTTTACCCATTACTTCTCCTCCTTGTCAGCCCAGTAGGCACCGATGGTAGGCAGTTCGACATCAACGAGCTTCTCGTAGAAAGGTGCCGTCTGGTCGGGGAATTCGGGCTGGGTGCAACCGTTGCAGGGAGCACCGGCGCCGATAACCCAGTTGGTACCGCTGTTCCATCTCCTCAGAGGGCAGTCGGCGTAGGTTATGGGTCCCTTACAGCCGAGTTCGTAGAGACATCCCTCGTCACCGAATTTCTTGGCGAATTTTCCCTCGTCGAAATAAGCCCGCCGGGGACAGTTCTCGTGGATGAGCTTGCCGTAGAAAGCCTTGGGCCTCAGGAAATCATCGAGGTCGTCCGCCGTGGGCAGACCGTTCAGGATAACACCGGCCACCGTCCCCACGAACCAGTCGGGGTGGGGAGGACAGCCGGGAATATTAATCAGTGGCTTGCTGATTCCTTGCATGTCCAGTACGTCTTTCACCGACTTCGCCGAGGTGGGATTCGGTTTGGCGGCCGGGATGCCGCCGAACGAAGCGCAGGTACCCAAGGCGATAACCGCCAAGGAATCCTGGGCGAGTTCGGTTACTCTTTGCAGCATGGTTACCGGCTTACCGTCCCTCTCACCGACCGCGCCAAAAACGGCATCCGGGTCCGTGGGCACGGCTCCGTCAACCACCAGGATATATTCGCCTTGCTTCTGCGCGGCGGTGTCCTCCAGCGCTTGAATTGCCAGTTTACCGGCAGCAGCCATGATTACCGGATGAAACCTCAGGTTGATGTGCACACCGGGGGCAATCTGGTCAATGAGCACATTCTTTATGGTAGGACTGGCCGTATTCAGCAGTGAAACGGCACAGCCACTACATCCGGCTGTCTGCAGATAAACAACAGGAAGTTCTTTAACCATCAAGCTAAACTCCTTTCTCTTTATTCGGGCGTCAATATACTAGTCGCCAGATTATACGGAAAATACTGTATGTATTAGAAAAGTATCCGCAATATATTATCCGGACAAAATAAATCCCCGTACGCTAATTGATGGGGATAAAAGCACTACAATAATACAATAATAGATGTAACAGGATGTTTTTGACCCGCTCCACAGGTCAAAATTTTTCCTGTCATCAGTGACCTGCCCTGTTTACTTGTTCTGGCTTGGTATTTACCATATCCGGAATACGGGCGGCTTTTCTTCAGGTGAAACGTGAACCCGTATCTTAACTCTGTGCCACAATTATTATAGTATATTGTCGTTTATTAGTCCAGCTTGCTCTTCCGGTATTCGGGCTATTCGGGGAGAGCTCTGGCGACTATCTCAGCCAGGTCCAGAACCCTTACCTTCGCGTCGGCTTCCTTGTCTTTCAGACCGTCCTCAAACATCGTCATGCAGTAAGGGCAGGCCACGCAGATGGTATCTGGATTTTCTTCCAGGGCTTCCTCAACACGCGCCACGTTGATAAGCTTCCCCTTCTGTTCTTCCATCCACATCCGGCCGCCCCCGCCGCCGCAGCAGAAACCGCTTTCCCGGTTACGCTCCATCTCCGCCGGCGGTTCGCCCGTCGTCCGGGATATTACCTGGCGCGGAGCATCGAAGATGGAGTTATACCGTCCCAGATAACAGGAGTCGTGGTACAGCACCCTGCCGAGTTCGTCTGCATTCTTTATCGGTAGTTTGTTCTCATCGAGTAATCTCTGGATAAACTCGGTATGATGGACTACCTCGAGGTTGGCACCGTACTGCGCGTAATCGTTTTTCAACGTGCTGTAGCAGTGAGGGCACTGGGTAATTATCTTCCTGATGCCCTTATCGGCGAACATCTTGAGATTGGCCCTTACCATCCGGTCGAACACATACTCGTTGCCGAGTCGGCGTAAACTGTCGCCGCAGCACATCTCCTCCCTCCCCAGGATTCCCCAGGATATACCGCTTTTATCGAGTATCTTCGCCAGCGAAACCGTGGTGTGGCGGTTCCGCGAGTCGAAAGCCCCCGCGCAGCCCACGTAGAACAGGTATTCCGTCCGTCCGGCCTCGAAAGGTTTTACTTCAATATCGGCAGCCCACTTGGTGCGTTCGGCGGGAGCCATCCCCCAGGGATTGCTGCGCTGCTCCATGTTCTCGAAGAAAGTCAGCAGTTCCGCGGGGAATTTGGCTTTCATTTCCACCAGGTAACGCCGCATATCTACGATGCGCGGCACGTGTTCGATGAAAACGGGGCAGACCTCCATGCAGGCTCCGCAGGTGGTGCAGTCCCAGATGACTTCCTCCGCCACGCTGCCCTCGGTCTCGCCGCTGATTAACGGCAACTTTCCCGCCTGCCCGTTGTAATTTTGCAGCAGGTTGACTTTGATATCATGAATCACCAGGCGGGGTTCCAGGGCTTTACCGGTAAAGGTTGCCGGGCAGGCATCCGAGCAGCGACCGCACTCCGTGCAGGCACAGGAGTCGAACAGTCCTTTCCAGGTGAACTGGTCAATCTGCCCGACACCGTACGTATTTTCTTTAGCGAACTCTTCCTTCGACTGCGTTCTTACCTTTTCCAGGCTCCTGAAAAAGCAGTTGGGAATGGCGGTAAGAACGTGCATGTGCTTGCTGTAGGGCAGGTAGTTGAGGAATGCCAGCAGTACGATGGCGTGAATCCACCAGAACGCGTCAATCGCCGTTTCCAGGGTCTCGATGGATGTTTCTGTCGGTATAATGGCAGCCCCGAAGTTAGATATGGGCATGTAACTGGCCGCCCTCTCCGTACCCGCCGCTATCTCGCTGGCATGCAGTCCAAAGAAGGCAATCATCAGAGCGGCGACCATCCCCAGGATGACAAAGGCGTCCCGACTCCTCGCTTCAATATGCGGCGGCGGGAAAACCAGCCGCCTGAAAACGGCGATAATCACCGCCAGCAGTGCCAGTACCGACACGATATCGAAAATAAGGCTGAGGGCGAAATAGAGTCCTTCCGGCAACCGCGAGTAGCTGATAACCTCGGGCGCCAGACCGTTCAGCAGGAATTCGAGGTTGGCCAACAGCAGGACCATGAAAGCCCAGAAGAGCATGAAATGGTTGAAACCGAAAGCCTTGCTGACCACCTTCCTCTGAAAAAAGGCGTAATAAATCATGTTCCACAGGCGTTTCCCCGGCTTATCGAACCGGTTATCCGGCCGGCCGATTCTGACCACCCCGATGCGGCGGTAAGCGCTCCAGCCGAACAGCAGGAAAGCCGCGATGAAAACCATCAGGAACACAAATATTCGCGCATCCAAAGCTTAGCTCTTTCCTTTCCCGGCGTATTTTTTATTTTACTGCCGAGGCACTGGCTTTTTTGGCTTTTATTTCCCTGACGTAATTCGTTATCGCCGGTATAACCTGGAAAAGGTCGCCGACAATTCCATAGGTAGCGACCTCGAAGATAGGGGCGTGCCGGTCGCGGTTAATCGCCACGATAACGTCCGAGTCCTGCATCCCGACCAGGTGCTGGATGGCGCCGCTGATACCGCAGGCGAAGTATATCTTGGGTCTTACCGTTTTCCCCGTCTGGCCCACCTGGCGCTCCAGGGGCATCCAGCCCGCTTCCACGGCGGCGCGCGAGCAACCCACCACGCCCCCGAGTTCGTCGGCAAGCTCCTGCAGGATGCTGTAATTCTCGGTATTGCACATGCCCCGTCCGCCCGAGACGATGATATCCGCCGCCGCTACGTCGACGCTGTCCAGTTTGGTATCGGCAATTATTTCCAGCACCTTGGCGGCGATATCTTCTTCGCTAATCGGCACCTTCTCGCGGATTATCTCACCCTTACGCCTGGTATCCTTCTCCGGTAAAGGCATCACATGCGGGCGCACCGTCGACATCTGCGGTCGGGTGTACTCCGTGAGAATGGTCGCCATGATATTACCCCCGAAGGCGGGACGCGTCTGCAGGAGAAATCCCTTGTCGTCGATAGAAAGTCCGGTGCAGTCGGCGGTTAGCCCGGTCTGGAGACTCGTCGCCACCGCTCCGGCCAAGTCTCTTCCCTGCCCGGTAGCCCCGAACAGGACGATTTCCGGCTTGTATTTCTCGATAAGGTAGCAGATAGCCTTGTAGTAAGGCTCGGTGCGGTAATTGCGAAAAACCGGGTCGTCGACGAGATAGACCTTGCCGGCTCCGTAAGAGAAAGCTTCCTGGCAGAGGTGCTCGACGTTTTCACCCAGGCATATCGAGCAGAGGTCTGCTTTCCGGGCTGCCGCCAGTTCGGCACCCACCCCCAGGAGCTCCCAGGAGACCTCAGCCGCTTTGCCCTCGGACTGTTCCACGAATACCCAGACCCCTTTGTATTCCTTGAGCTTTTCCAGCCTGGGGTCGATTTCTCCGACTTTTTCGGCGGCGGGCTGCGCCGCTTTCTGCGCGGCGATTTCATCGAGTATCTTCTGCTCTTCGGGAGTGTAGTAAATCTCGATGGCTTCGGCCGGGCAGACCCTGATGCAGCGTCGACATCGCGTGCACAGTTCCAGGTCGATGATAGGCTCGCCCTTATCGTTCATCGTGATGGCGTCCTTGGGGCACTCGGCCTGACAGCGGGCGCCGCAGGCGATGCACCTGCCGGTTATTAGCCTGGCTTCACCGCGGGGTCTCTTCAGTTTCTGTGGTTCTGCCATTTCTTTCCCATCCGCGAGTATTTACTAGGGTGAAAGGATATCCTTTTCCATCATCCTATCTATCAGCAACCTGGCTGCGTTCTCAGGTTTATCATTTTCATCACCCAGGATTTCTCCCTTGGCTCTCTCCGGTGAGAATATCTTCCTCACCTGCGTCGCCGAACCCTTGAGCCCTATCAGTTGTTCGTCGATATGCATCGCCTTGTTGTCCCAGAGGGTAATTTCAGCTTCATCAGCCATCAGGCGCATGGGCACGGTGGGATAGCGGGGCTGGTTTATCTCCCTGAGGACGGCAATCATGGCCGGTAGCGGTGCGGACACTATCTCGTGCCGGCCTTCCAGCTTACGCCTGACTTTTACCGTTCTGGCAGCGACATCAACCTCTTCGATTCTGTCCACCAGGGTAAGCTGCGAGCAGCCAAGTCGCGTGGCGATGCCGGGTCCCACCTGGGCGGTATCGCCGTCGATGGTTTGCCGGCCGCACATCACAATCGCCAGCTCTTCTTTTTCGGCAAGCTTCCGTATTGCTTCCGTCAGCACCATGCTCGTCGCCAGGGTATCGGCGCCGCCAAAAACACGGTCGCTGAGGAGTACCGCCTCATCGACGCCCACCGCCTGTGCTTTGCGCAGAGTCACCTCGGCGCTGGGGGGTCCCATGGAAATCACGGCAACGCGAAAGCCGTATTTGTCCTTAAGACGCAGGCTTTCTTCGAGAGCATGGGTATCATAGGGGTTCATGATGAAGGGCACGCCCTCACGGATGAGCGTGCCAGTGACGGGATCCACCTTGACCTGAGTTGTATCAGGTACCTGTTTGATGCAGGCGACAATTAACATCTATGATATATCAAAAACCTATCTGGTAGATATTACCACAAAAATCTACCAGGCGCAAACGTGATTACAGTTTGCCTACTCCCGGAATTTCCGTACCGAAGGGGCGTACATCCATCAGGTAAAAGGGCCTGTCCACCCGTGTAATCGTCAGCGGGCAATGCGCCAGCTTATCCGGTATTACTACTGCCGTCGGACGTGTTATCACGTGTTTTTCCATTTCCTTGCCTAGATAAATTTCCGCCTCTCCCCCCAGATCCCCGAGGCTATCGGTATCCGTCCCCACGAAAAAGAGGATTTCCGTCATGGGGTGGGCGTGGGGCTTTTCAGGGTTCGGCCCGAAACGGTAGGGCGCCTTTTTCAGGCTCTCGCACATAATGAGGAAATCAAAACCGGGAGTATTACTCCGGATAAACGCCAAGTGACCGCCGGAATCGTCGCGGTTGGTGGGACCGTAAGACCAGGGGCCTTTGCGCGTGAACGCCAGGTTGATGATGTTTGGTCTGTACCTGGAGTTCCAGCCCGTCACCGGTATTTCATCCGGTTTCTTCTTCGTCGCCGGAAGGGCTTCCTCGCTGTATTCACGAGCACAGGAGACCTCCACGTAGATAAACCGCCTGTCTATTTTATTAATCATGGCGGGGTAATGGGGTAAACCTCCGGGGATGGCAACCGCCGTCGACGTCGTAATCATGTGCTTCTCCCATTCCTCGCCGATACACAGTTCTACCTCCGCCCCCAGATCGCCGATGCTATTCGTATCCGTGCCCAGCCAGAAATTTACCTGGTTGAAATCGTGCCGGTGCTGCCCGTAGGATTCTATACCCATCTGCCCGCCGGCCATGTAGGTGCCGTACCTCACGTGAAAATCCAGGTCGTACGCTTCGCCGCTGACCTCGGTCACCTGCCGGTAGAGTCTGGGCCCGTCCTTGAAATCCAGTTCAACAACGTTTTTACCGTAATTATTTCCAGCCATCTTGCATCCCCTTTTAAAATCTGAAGCAATCATAGCAACCGCGTAACCATGATGTCAAAATATTGAAAACATCATAACTCCTTTTCCACTTTGCTGCGTCTTCGCGTGCTGTGTTAAACTACTACCATCGAGCGGAAGGCTTCCTGATGAATATCCTGGTAACCAATGACGACGGTATCAACTCCGAAGGACTCTGGCGACTTGTCCGCGAGCTGAAAGAAATCGCGCGTGTGACCGTGGTCACGCCGGAGAGCGAACG